>JADMIO011694128.1_pt1 | contig 74349 bp, 62 predicted proteins | sample 8958161 | NCBI WGS metagenome assembly JADMIO01 (sample SAMN16585339, study PRJNA669376) | soil metagenome | isolation source: Crop rotation soil | place: USA: Cullars Rotation, Alabama | collected 2011
TTACGGCTGGGCGGTCGCGCCGTTGCGGTCCTGCCGCCGGACGCGCCGTGCGTGCGGCTCGGCGCGGCGCCGGGGCCATCCGGCGCTCGCGAGCCCCCGCTGCAGGTCACCTTTTCGCACTGGCAGGGCGGGCTCTTCCCGGCCGGAGAGGGCGAGCGCCTCGCAGAGCCGCCCCAGGCGGTGCTCGGGGCCGTTCTCGCCGGAGCGCTCGCCGTCGGCGAGGCCTTCCAGCAGCTGCGCGGTAATCCAATGGCCGGCCGCCGCGAGGCGGGGCTCTCCCTGTGGCGTCCGGGCCACCCCTGGCGTGATGGCGCCGGTCCGGCGAGCGCCGTGGGGCCGGCCCGTTTGTGGCTGATCGGGCTCGGCCACCTCGGCCAGGCCTACCTCTGGGTGCTCGGAATGCTGCCCTACTCAGACCCGGCGGCGGTGGAGCTCACTCTGCAGGATTTCGACCGCCTCAGCCTGGCCAACGACAGCACCTCTGTGCTGACCCAGATCGAACTCGCCGGGCGTCGCAAGACCCGGGAGATGGCGGCCTGGGCGGAGGCGCGGGGGTTTCGGGTCCGGATGGTCGAGCGACGCTTCGATGGTGACGTCCGCCTTCAGTCCGACGACCCCCGCGTCGCCCTATGCGGGGTCGACAACCTGGCAGCCCGTGCCGCTCTGGAGGATGCCGGTTTCGACCTTGTTGTCGAAACTGGGCTGGGCGCTGGCCCGCAGGAATACCTTGCCATGCGGCTCCACACCGTTCCCGCGACGGTGTCAGCCCGGCGGCGTTGGGGCGGCGACCCCGACGCTCCGGCCGCGGCGGCGCCGCACGGCCGCGCCTATGAGGACTTGGCGCGCCGCGGCGCCGAGCGCTGCGGGCTCGTCGAGCTCGCGTCCCGCACCGTGGGAGCGCCCTTCGTGGGCGTGGTGGCCGCAAGCCTCGTCATCGCGGAGGTCATGCGCCGGCTGGAAGGCGGCCCGTGCCTCGAAGTCCTGGACCTCACACTGCGCGACCTCGGCAGCTGCCAGGCCGTGTCCGGCGCGGCGCCAAGGCGCTTCAACCCGGGCTTTGCCGACCTGGTCTGACGCGCCAAGGCGACTACCGGTCGAGGCTGTGAAAAGGACCCTTTCGGCGAAATTGCCGGCGCAGCAATTTGTCCGCGCACGCACTCGCCGCCGGGCTCCCAGGACCTTCTCCCGGCGGCGGCGGGGCGGCGGGCAAGGGCGCATCGGCGTGGCCGCCAAAACCCATCCGCGGGGTGCTCGAGCGCTACCGGAGCGCCGCGTTGGAGCGCGGGTTCGAGCTAGTACCTGGAATCACAAATCGCTGATCCAGGGCAACGAACTCCGGCTCGAAGTCGTCATGGAACTCGACCGTCCTCGGCATTTATATAGCTTGGGGGCTATGTCCATACAAAGGACGCTCTGACCGGGCGGCGCCATCGCATGGTTATACCGACGCATATTCGAGAGCAGGCTCTAACACGACGGGCTCACGATCGGGAGCGGGATTGGCCTGCAGCGCGAGAATCGCCGCGATCTCGCCGGCGATCTTATCGGCCGCCATGCGCAGCGCCTCATCGATGTGAACATAGCGCTGTGTGACCCCGCGCGAAGCGTGACCGAGCAAGGCCGCGATCGTGAGTTCGGAGAAGCCGAGGTCGCCGGCGACGCTGGCAAAGGTATGCCGCAAGGTGTGCGGCGTCACATCGGCCAAACCCGCCATAGCACAGACCCGAGCGAGCACGCGCACGATGCCGATGAAATGTCCCTCGCCCCAATCCGCCGGGAAGAAGAAGGGTGACTTGGTGTTCTGCGGCTGCGCGAGCAGCAACTCCACGGCGAGACGCCCGATGACGCGGAGCTGGGCGCCACTCTTGGTGTCCGGGAAGCGAACCGCAGCTTCCTCGGCATTTAGCCAGTCGCGCCGAAGCCCCAGCCCCTCGAGTCGCCGGAAGCCGGTCAGCAGGAGCAGGCGGATCGCTGCAAGTCCGGTCGGGTGCTCGCCCGCCGCCCCGGCGGCGCGCATGGCCTTCCCCAGCTTCGCGATCTCGGCGCGGCTCAAGCGCCGGTCGCGCGGCGTGCTGGCAAGGCGGCGCACGCCCTTCCCAGGATTGGTCTCAATCTTCCCGAGGCGGAGGGCGTGTTCGAAGATGGCATGGAGTGTCGACATCGTGCGGGCGGCGACGCCCTCACCGCCCGTTGTGGCGCCGCCGCGGCTGCCCGCGCGGGGCTTTGCGGTCTTGCCTGCGGCGATATCGGCCTGGGCGCCCTCGATGTCGCCGAGGGTGAGCGCGCCAACCTGATGCGCACCAAGCAGCGGCTTGATGTGCGCCTCGATCCGACTGCGGTCCATAGCGAGCGTCGAGGCCTTGATCGGTCGCCGCCGCCGGCCCAGGATCCGTCCCGCCTCGGCCTCAGCCAGAAACCAGTCGCAGAGCGCGGATACGGTGACAGCGTTGCGGTCCGTCTCGGGCGCGGCTGCGGGATCGCCCCCCTTAGCGACGACGCTTAGAATGTCCCAGGCAGCCTCGCGAGCCTGTTCCGGCGTCATCATCCCGTAGCGGCCGATCACCGTGCGCCGATGCCGGCCCTCTGGGGTCCGGTATTGCACGATGAAGCTCTTGAGACCGGCCGGGCTGACCCGGACGCCGAAGCCGCGGAGCTCCGAATCCCAGAGGAAGTTCTCCGAAACCTTGACCCCAACCTTCGAAGGTTTCAGAGCGTCGACTGTGCGCTTGCTAATCTTTTCCATGCGATTCCAGTGCCCTGGGCGATATCTGCTTCCATTTGCCCATCATAGGCGGGTTGGAAGCGGAATGGAAGCACTTGAGATCGGGTCGCGGCATAGAATCGGCGGCGTTCGGCATGGGATGCAAAGGGGAAAACGGCGCTATATCAGTATTATAGATGCGCTAGAGGGCAGCCGGATACAACGGCGTAGGCCGCTCGGGCACGTTGCCAAGGTTGGGGTCGAGGGTTCGAATCCCTTCGCCCGCTCCAATCTCAAAGTGGTCCAGAGCCGCGGAAAGTCGCCATTTTTGGTGGTATTCGGCAGACACTTTGAGCAGAACCAGATAGTCGCCGGGAAGCCCGGGTTACTTCCTGGTTACATCGCGCGAGCAAGCTCGGCAGACTGCAGGGGCATCGATCAGCCAGCCGGGTCATCAAAGAAAGATGCCATCAAGACCCGCCTCGGAGGGTCGGCCTGTGGGGCATCGCTGCAAGGAGCGTTTGCGCCTGTTCGATCTCGCGGAACTCCGGAGTTGGCGTAAAGCCTTCGAGCGCGGCCGCGAGCACGGCATGGGCCTCTGCGGCGCGATTGGCGGATTGATAGAGTTTCGCTAGCGCTAGTGCCGCGCGCAGTTCGAAGCTTCGCGCCTTCTGTTGCTGCGCGATAGCGATGGCGGCGAGAAACGCTTCCTCGGCAGGCTCCGTACTCGCCGGGTCGCGCTTCAGCAGAATTTCGCCGCGGATGCGGTGACCATCCGCGATGAAGACAGTTGCTTTGGTTTGCCCGGCCTCTGCGAGCGCACCATCGAGAACCGCGAGGGAGGCATCAAAGCAACCAGCGCGCGCTTTCATCGTGGCAAGCTGCACGTCGTACGATGTCGTAAAGAACGTTATGCCCTGTTCACGGCAATCCGCGACGCCGCGCTCCATCTCATCCCAACCGGCTTCGGTTTCGCCGGCGGCGGCGATGGCCCAGCCACGAGCCATGGGCGCGAGCAGCCCCCACATGGTCATGTCATGTTTTCGCGCGAGCGCCATGGTCGCTTCCGCGTGTGGCTTCGACCGGATCGGGTCGCCGCGCACCATCTCGAACCAAGCTATGAAAAAGTGAACAAAGGCAACCGTCGGAGCATGCCGCTCTGAAGTGGACCCATCTGTGGGGACCACTGGCACCGGTTGTTAGTTGGAAGGTCGGCCGTCCTGTTCCTGAATCCTTATGCTACAAGAACCTGCTGCTGTTGCGGAGGCTGTGGAGATGTGGGCAACGCGGCAGCGTTGTCCAAGCTTGTCCGCAGGACAAGCGTCATATCCACAGCCTGGCCGTCGAGCCCGCCGGTCGTGCCGTCGCGCCAGACCGCCATCGGCGTCCGGTCCGCCAACGCCTGGTGGGGGCGCTGGAGATTGTAGAAGCCCATCCAGGAAGCGATGCCGGCCTTGGCTTCACGGCCATCGGCATAGCCCTTGAGGTAGACGTCCTCGTACTTCAGGCTGCGCCACAGGCGTTCGATGAACACGTTGTCCATCCAACGCCCGCGGCCATCCATGGAGATCTTGACGTCTGCCGCCGCCAGCCTGCCGGTGAAGGCGGCACTGGTGAACTGGCTGCCCTGGTCGGTGTTGAAGATTTCCGGCCGCCCGAAGCGCGCCAGCGCCTCCTCGAGCGCCGACACGCAGAACGACACGTCCATCGTGTTCGACAGCCGCCAGGCCAGCACCGCCCGGCTCGCCCAGTCGATGACGGCGACGAGGTAGAGGAACCCCCGCCCGATCGGGATGTAGGTGATGTCGGCGGCCCAAACCTGGTTCGGCCGGTCGATCGCCAGGTCGCGCAGGAGATACGGGAAGATCTTGTGTCCCGGCGCCGGCTTCGTCGTCCGCGGCTTCGGCCCCAGCGCCGCAATCCCCATTTTCCGCATCAGCCGCTGTACGCGCTTGCGGTTGATCGAATAGCCCTTCTCCCGCAGCATGACCGCGAGCCGCCGCGAGCCGAGGAACGGCCAGGCGGTGAACAGCTCGTCGATCAGCCGCATCATCAGGGCATCGTCGTCGTTCGCCGGCCGCACCACCCGGTAAACGCTCGATCGCGCCACGCTCAACAGCCTGCATTGCCGCCGGATCGACAACCCCGGATGATCGCGGTCGAGCCGTGCTCTGCGGTCCGGCGCGCTCATCTTCCGGACCTCTTGGCTAAAAAATCCCGCTCCACCGTCAGCTACCCGATCTTGGCATGCAGCTTCTCGATCTCACGCTCCCGGCCAGCCTCGCCATCATGGCCAACGCCACCGTCAAAGGCCCGCGCCGCTTGATCCACAAGCTGCTTCTTCCAAGCGTAAATCTGGTTCGGGTGAACCTCGTAGCGCACCGCAAGGTCCGCCACCGTCGCCTGCTCCCGCAACGCCTCCAGGGCAATCCTCGCCTTCAGCGCCGCATCAATCTTCCGTCTCGTTCTCTGGCTCATCTTCCGCTCCGTTCGTTGCCAACGGAACGGCCTCGCTTCCAATTAGTCAACCGGTCCCAGAATCGGGGCCCACTTCACTCCCGCCAGTAGCACATCATTGCATCCGCATGACCTGAACGGGCATGCTGTCCAAGGGTCTGGTTGTCGGATGCTTACGGTCTCATCCACTTGACGAGACGGAATTCCGGGCCATGATGGCATCTACAGGGAACATGCGCCCCATGCCTGGCTCCAGCGGAATTTTCATCAGCTACAGCCACAAGGACAAGAATTGGCTCGAGCGACTCAGTACTGCGCTTAAGCCACTGGTATATGGCGAGGTGGTCGAAACCTGGGACGACCGTAACCTTCCCCCGGGATCAAATTGGCTCGATGAGATTGACAAAGCCATCGCTTCGGCGCGAATTGCGGTATTGCTCGTGTCGCAGGAATTTCTTGCCTCGAGCTTCATTCACCGCCAGGAGCTGCCGCGCTTGCTCAAGCGGCGCGATCGGGGAATGGGATTCTTCTGGGTACCCCTCGAGGCCTGTCTCTACAAATTCACTGCGCTGAAGGACATTCAGTCTGCCTGGGATCCCTCGAAGCCCCTTGCAGGATTGAACGAAGCGGAACTGGCCGCAGCGTTCACAGAAATCGCTACTAAGTTAGTCGAGTGGCAACCAAAGTAACGGAGATAATTGTACGTTTATGACAGCGCCGGGCCGCATTTACATTAGCTGCGCGACGGCTGACGTAAAGGATTGGCGCAGCCGAGTTCTCACTGCCTGGGTGCCGCTTGAGACCGACGGCACCTTCGATCTCTGGTATCGCGAGAGAGAGGACGATTTCGGCCAACTCATCGAGTACCACGCCGCCGTGCTTCTGATCACCGAGAACTATTTCGCAGACAAGGAGGTGCAGAAGCGGGAATTCGTCCGTTTTATAGAATTCGCGAGCCTAGGCCGCGGCCTCTTCTGGATCCCGATTCACGAAACGCTGTATAACCGCACCGAGCTTGGCCTTCGGAGCATTGTGCCCGCGTGGGGTTTCAGAAGTGCAGGAGCAGAAGTGTCGACGGTCGCTTCGCTTTCCGAACGCCAATTCAGCTCAGTTTGGATCAACGTCGCTCACAAGATCATCGACTGGTGGGCAAAGTCTAGCTCAAAGCTTGACGGGAAGCTCGAAGACACGCGCGTCAACAAACAAATTGTCACCGCGCCGATTCCGCAGTCGCCATCCCGCGTTCAGTTCGCGGCCAACGATTGGGCGCAGCAGCTGCGCATTTTGCCCTGCCTCATTGACCGCGAACGTCAGGAGCGCACGCTGTCCAAACGCGCGACGTCGGCCCGGGCGGACTACAACGACAAAGTCGTGTTCGTGCTGCCCGGTCCCAGGGAAGAGCGTCCGGATCGCTTCGCCGACCGATTCGACGGCTACACCATCGCCGCTTTGAAAGCGAAAGGCGCACTGCAGAACAACATTGAATTTTGCCGGGCCGGCTGGCCGACCCAAGCCGGGAACGAAGCCGTACGAAGTCTATTCGAGGAATATCTGGATGCTGTTTTCAACAGTATGCGTGTGGAACTCGACTGCGATTCCTCAAAAAACGATGCTGACTACATGAATGACGCTGCCGCTCTGCTCAAACCGCGTATGCGCGATACACGGTTCGTATTCTGGACTGAGATCCCTGTCATCAAACCGGGGCAAGTTGCGCAGGAACTCGTCGCCACCGTCTTCGCATGGTGGCGGCGTTTCATTCCGGCGCAAAGTGCGAGCAATGATTTTCTTGTTCCCATTGTGGTTTTGGCTCCCGCCACTACGAAAACCGGGCTGGTCACCTACCTGTCTGATGTCCCGCCCCCCGGCCATGTTGAGATTCTTGCCGAGCTCTTGCCCATCGAGTTGTTGGACATGGTGAGATGGCTGACGCTAAGTGAAGTACGCGCCCTCGGCTCCGCCGGAATTTTAAGAGAAAAAATTGATGAACTCTATCCTAAGGGCGATGAGCGGATACCCTTTGCAGCGCTCGAGAAGGATGTAGTCAAGTGGTTGATGGCGGCGCACTAAACGGAGTTGGACAATGAGCATCGCGGCATTTCCTTACTATGTATCGCCGGCGCCCGGTGAAATCGCGAAGGAACCAAAGGCGCCGCTTGCTATCGAGCCGGCGCCGCGGCAAGGGCTTGATGCACCCGAGCGATATTATGCCGACGCCGACCTTCAATCGGCGGTTAACGTCGCGTTACTTCTGGGTCAGCCGCTGCTCCTCACAGGCCGGCCGGGCTGTGGTAAGACGCAGCTTGGTAAAGCAGTGGCCTACTCGCTCGGTTACGAGCATTTCAAGTTTGACACCAAATCGACCTCGCAGGCCAAAGACCTCTTCTATCTTTTCGACATGGTCGGGCGCTTCCATGCCCATCAGACCGGCGGCCCAACCGATCCTCGGAACTACATCCGCTACCAGGCGCTAGGCCTCGCAATCCTTCTGTCGCATGCGCGCTCAGATATAGAAGACTTTCTGCCGATATTAAAGACCGAGGACATCAGCGACAACGCGGTCCTCACCAAGGACTGGGGCGCAGGCCGCCGCTCAGTCGTGGTCATTGATGAGGTGGATAAGGCGCCAAGGGACTTTCCCAACGACATTCTCAACGAAATCGAACAACTTTCTTTTACGATTACTGAAATCGAGGGACGGCGTGTGCCGCCGCCTAAGACGTTCCGGCCATTTGTCGTCTTAACGAGCAATTCCGAAAAGCAGCTACCCGATGCTTTTCTCAGGCGCTGCGTTTACTTTCACATCGACGAACCCGACAAGCATCGCCTGCTGCAAATCGTATCGGCGCGACTTGGGTCAAGTCGTTTCGATAAAGGAGTCGAAGCTGCGACCAGTAGTCGCTTCGGACTTGAAAAGACGGATCCGTTGGTAGACAGCGCCACGAATTTCTTCATGACCTTGCGCAATGGCTCGGCGGTAGCACTCAAGAAACCTCCGGGCATTGCTGAGCTGTTGAACTGGCTGCAAGCACTCGCCGGCATGGGCGCCGATCGCTCAAAACGTCTTAGCGAGAGCGAGAAGAATCTCGTCGAAAGAAGTCTTGCCGTTCTTCTCAAATACAATGAAGACCGAGCGGCAGTGATCAGTCGCGATACGGCAACTCCCGCCGATACTATAACTCCAAGGCTTCGTCAGCTCCTCGCGGATGCGAAGGCCTGACAGAGGCCATGGAAGCTGCTAGCGATAGTGCGACCGGAGCGCAAGAGATAGAACGATTCCTTGGCGCACTCGCGCTCGACGGCTTCTGTATTGGCGTGCGCGATGCGCTGAGCGTCCATTTGTTATTGAGGATCTTGAGCGAACAAAATGTAAGCCTAAAGAGCAGCGACTCCCGCGCGATGTTTACCGCTTTGATCGCCCGCGACCAGGCGGAGCAACAGCGGGTTGCCGAGCTATACGATCGCTCCATCCGAGAGGCGAAGACGACTACTGATGCACCGCAGAAGACTCGCTCCGGCCCCGTGGCGATGCCGCAAGATGCGAATGTTTTCGGTCGACTTCTTGCGGGCATCGCGGCTCTGGCGTTCGTCGTGATGTTTTCATTGTCGCTGCCGAAGCCGGCTGATGCGCCACCAACGACACCCAATAGGAAGACAAGCGATACAGGTCACGATGTGCCTGTGACAACCGCACCAGCAACCACCGCTCCGAGTGAGCGGACGACGAACGCCCTCTATGTCGATCTGAACCGGTTGATGAGAGAGAACAAAGCGCCCGCTGCACCGACTCTACGCGAACTTCAGAAAGCGGGCTGGCCACCGAAGGAGGTAACCGGCGGGGTGCAGCTTTCCCTTCCGGCGCTTGTACAGCGCTTGCAGATGCCGCCCGATTGGCCCATCAAACTTGACGCGGAGGATGTGCGCCGAAAGATCATGTCCGCTTTCGCCGATTTCGGGATAGCGGCGCAGATGCCCTCAGTCGTACTGGAGAGCGGTGACACGGGTTTATTAAGCGCTGTTGCCTCAGACATAGCATCGAGCCGCAGTCTTTCCGGCACTAGAGCAGAGGACTACGTCGGTTTGTCGCTTGAGCAGCGTGTGGCGAAAGTACGTAACCTTGCACTGAATAATGGGATGTCTGCGCGCGAGAACGTGAGTGACGACCTCATCGATCGCGCTCTCGCCGTCGAGTCAAGGGAACTGCGTTTCGAGGGCCGGGCATTCGCTGACGCAAGCTGGAGGCCGCGGCCCGCAGTGGTTGCGGTGGCGCCTGGCTGGCTCAGGCCGGTCGCAACAGCGGCACCATTTATGTTTGCTGCGGTTTGGTTCCTCGGGCTCGCCGGCCGCCGCCGCGGTCGCATCATCCGACAGTCCGGCAGTCATTCCCCGCTCGAACATTCCTTGGTCGTGGAGGCACCAGACGACATCCGCGTCAATCGGACGGACAAAGCCTATCTTACGCGCGTAGCCGGAAGCCTCAACGTGCGCCAAACGAAGGCAGCACTCGCGTTCGATTCCGACCGCACGGTGACGGCATCGATTGCAGCTGGCGGCCTCTTCACGCCAGTCCGCGGTCGTGTCACCTCGACGCCCGCGTACCTACTTTTCATCGAGGCTAAGGGCGCTGGTGATCAGGAAGCGCGTCGCCTCGAGATGCTGCATCGCCGCCTCGCCGATGCTGGCGTTAATACGAAGCGGTTCTTTTATTTCGACAGCCCCGCTTGGCTGCATGAGGAATTTGGCGACGATCCGCGACCGATTGAGGAGATCGCCGCGCGCTATGAAGATCGCCGACTCATCGTCCTCGGCGAAGGCCGCGGGTTCCTTACACCGCTCACTAACACGCCTCAGCCTTGGGTGCGTGTACTAGCTGTGTGGCCGCAGCGCGCCATGCTCACGCCTCGCCCCCTGCAGGAGTGGGCCGCCCAGGAATTCGCTATTGCCGGCGCGCTTGACCTGCCTCTCGGCCGCGCAACCATCGAAGGTCTCTTCGCGCTGGCCGAGCTTCTAGGATTGGACGACGGCCGCGACCGGCCGCTTTTTCGTGCCTACGCTTTCACCGGCGGCTTCGATCTGAAACCGTTGCCCGCGCTGGTCCGTTCTCGGCCCTATTACTGGCTTTCGGAAAACGACCCAGGTGAAGGCGACGCCAAGCGCCTCGATAATGTCTTGCGCTACTATCTCGATGCCGAGGGTCTGTTGTGGCTCAAGGCACTCGCCGTATATCCGGCGCTGGAGTGGGGCCTGACGCTCTATCTCGGTCGCGAACTCGGGTTCTTCGAGGAACCCCGGCTTGCCGCGCTAACGCTTCTGCCTTGGTTGCGTGAAAGCCACATGCCCTTGTGGCTGCGCCAGCGGTTCATCGCCGCACTGCCGGACGACATTCGTGTCGCGACCATCGCGGCGATCCACCGGTTGATGAAAGCTGAGGGCACACCACGTGCAGCCCAGCTTGCGCTTTTGCGCCACAACCCCATGCGCCGCCCATCATTACGCGGTCGCGAACCCGCGCGCGACAGACTCTTTCTTAAAACGCTTGCCAACGAGGGCAATTTTCCCGCTCCGAGCTGGATGAGGCCGAGCCTCAAGAGCTGGTTTGCCACCCTTACCTTCCGGGAGCTCGGCGTTGCCGTCACGGCCTGCGTATATTCCGCCGCCGCCTATTGGTTGACACCGTCGCCCGCCGACGGTGCTCTCGGCCCGGGCGCCTTCATGCCGCTCTTCATGCTCGTGGTGATTCCAGGTATAGGTTGGCTCGGTCTCGCATTGTTTGATCGGGGGCTTCGCAGCTATCGCATAGCAGGTTGGCGGAGAGTGGTCAGACCACGGCCCACAGAATCTGAGCTCGCGCGTCTGCGGGCGCGCAAGGAAAATCCCCTGGCCGGGACCGCTGGGGTTGCCGAAGCGAGCGACGAGGCTGGCGCCGATGCTGTGCAGCGGAACCCGCGCGAGAAGTCTGCACGGAGATCAAGCCCCGAGTCCACACTATGATGCCCCCTCCGCTCGAAGACCCCTTGGCAATTGCCGGATGCACCATCTTTCTCGCTGCGCTGGCCGCGCTTCTGGTGCCAAGTGCGCGCAAGGCTGCCATGTGGTTCGCGGTGTTCCTTGCCGCGCCACTCGCGGCGGCCTTCGCCATAGATGCCTGGAGCGGTCATGCCACGCGCCTGCTCATCGCGCATGGCGCACCGCTCACAGCAATGGCTGTGTCGGCAGACGAACGCCAATTCGCGTTTGCCGACCAGAATGGCGCGATCCTCGTGTCGCAGACTGACTCCGGTCGAATCGTCTACGCCACAAAGACGGGTTCGGTGAAGGCCCTCTATTTCGTAACGCATGACGATAGCGGCGCCGCACTGAATTCACCCAGGTTGTTAGCGGTCGACGACACAGGCTCTTTCGTCTTTCCCTTGGAGCCTTCCATCTCGCGACAGGCGCAGCAGCAGCCCCCGGAGAGACTCCGGAGCACCAGCAGGTTAATTTATCAAACTTATATCGGATCAGCGATAAACAAAGACGGCATTGTTGCCGCATTGCTCGCCGGTTCCTCCAGTGACCCCGATGTCGAAAACATTTATGAAATTCACTTCTTTAGGCAAGGCATGCCGTTACTGCTGATGAGCGCGCGGCCAACTTCGATCGTTCCCTACCAAGGAAATCTCGCGGGCACGATCATGTCGGACGCAGCCACCCAACCATTTTTGTTGGGCTTCGACGATGGAACCGTCGGCATTGTCTGGCACGACAACAAGCATGGTGTCCACATAGCTAAGGCCAATTTGATCGCCAGAGACGCTGCGCCGCAGCCCGTCATCAAGCTCGCCTCGTCGCCCGCCAATGATATCGCCAGCATCGATTCCGAGGGGATCGTCGCCCTGTGGCACCTCAGCGCCAAAAGCGGCGAGCCGGTCAAGCGCGAAAAGTTTTTTACAGAGACAAAGGAAATCATGCTACTCCGCCATACTAGTCGAGTTGCAACAATAGCCATTTCGCCCGACGGCACATTTATTGTCTCCGGCGGCGACGACGGCGTCGTGCGGCTATGGACTTCCGACGGGAAGCCAGCCGGCGTGCCCCTCACGGGCCATGCCGGCGGGGTCGGGAGCGTCGCCTTTTCGCCCGACGGCACGCGCATAGTCTCCGGCGCCGAGGATGGCACCGTGCGCCTATGGACACTCGACGGTAAGCTCGTCGCCGAGCCCTTCAAGGGGCATGTTGGCGCAGTCTTCAGCGTCGCCTTTTCGCCCGACGGCACGCGGATAATCTCCGGCGGCGAAGATGGTTCCGTGCGGTTATGGACTTTCGACGGTAAGCCCGCCGCCGAGCCCTTCAAGGGGCATGTCGGCGCGGTCTTCAGTGTTGCCTTTTCGCCCGACAGCACGCATATCGTGTCCGGCGGCAAAGACGGCACTGTGCGGCTATGGACACTCGACGGTAAGCTCGCTGCCGAGCCCTTCAAGGGGCATGTCGGCGCGGTCTTCAGCGTCGCCTTTTCGCCCGACGGCACACGCATCGCGACGGGCGGCGAAGACAAGACTGTGCGGCTATGGGCGCCCGACGGCAAGCTTGCCGCTGAACCGTTCATCGGGCATGAGGACGGCGTCACGAGCGTTACCTTTTCGCCTGACGGTAGTCGCATTGGCTCCGGCAGCCTAGACAAGACCGTGCGGCTGTGGATGCTCGACGGCAAACCCGCGGCCAGGAGGTTCTACGGGCATGAGGACCGTGTGTCCCAGATAGCCTGGAGCCCGAATGGCTTATGGTTGGCGACGGCATCTGCAGACCACACGGTCCGAGTATGGGAAGCGTCCTATTCTGACTGCAAAGGTTGTGCCTCCCTCGCGATCAATCAGACAAGCAATGTGATTGAGCTGGTTGATAATCTAGGCGGCCAGACAAGAATTGACTTGGCATCAGGTCAACGGATTAGCGCTAGCCCACCAGCACTCCCAGCCAGCGCGTTGTTCGTTGACGACCACAACTATACTCGACTTTTCTCGATGGATGACGGTTCTGTCGAAGCTACAAGCGTCATGTTTGGCGGCACCGATCATCTCTCCCCCCACACTTCGCAAGTCTCCCAAGCGCTCTTCCTCACTGACGGGCGTATCATCACTGGTGCGCTCGACGGCAGCGTGCGCATCCTCGACCTGAGGTTGCACACTTGGCTCAGCTACTTCGATGTCTGGCCGAAACTTGTTTCCGTAAGCGACGCTATCGGCAATTTCTCCGAGACCACTTTGCACTTTTCGGCAGCTAAATGGATGGATCTGACATTTATTTGCAGGTCAATGGGCTCATGCGACGAGCCCCTTGCCCCCCCTGGAACGACTTTCCGGGACTGCGCGGAGGAATGCCCCGAGATGGTGGTAGTGCCATCAGGCAGTTTCGATATGGGGTCCGACATAATGGAAGCCCCGATTTGGGGCGTGTCTGCTGAATCGATAAAACGGGCAAGCCCACAACACCGGGTGACAATCACGCAGCCTTTTGCGCTCGGCCGCTATGAAGTCACACGTGCGGATTATGCTGCATTTGTCAAAGCCACTGGCTATGTGGGAGGAGGCAGTTGCCACAACCGCAATCCAAACCGCAACCCGGAATGGACCAATGAGATTGGGAAGGACTGGCGCGACCCAGGCTTCATGCAGACAGACCAGGAGCCTGTGGTGTGCGTGAACTGGGGCGACGCGCAAGCATATATCAAGTGGTTGCGAAAGAAAACCGGGAAGAAGTATCGCCTCCCAACTGAAGCTGAATGGGAGTATGCAGCGCGCGCAAACACTTCGACTGTCTATCCTTGGGGCAACGATATTGGCAAGAATAAGGCCAATTGCAACGGCTGCGGTAGTGAATGGGACAATAAAAAGACGGCGCCTGCCAGTTCATTCGCGCCCAACGGGTTTAATCTCTATGACATGGCGGGTAATGTATGGGAGTGGCTCGCAGATTGCTACCACCTGGATTACGTTGGTGCACCTGCGGACGGTTCAGAGTGGCAAGCCAACAATTGTCATCTGCGCTCAGCCCGTGGTGGTACCTGGTACTACGGCCCTGACTTCCTCCGTTCGGCAAACCGCGGCGCGTCGGATCCCGACGTTCGAGACTTCGGAGTTGGTTTCCGAGTCGCCCGAGATTGAACGTACCCATCCGGGGAGGGCCGCCTTCCAGCGCCCGGGTGTTTTTGCCAGGATGCCGCGCTCGGTGTGTCGTGAGGATGGATTGTGTCCACGAATCCGATGATGGACACGAGTGGTGGCGGACGGCGGCGCTATCGGTCGTGGCCTGAGAGTATGAAGCGGGAGGTCGTCGCGGCCTCGCTGGCACCCGGCGCCTCTGTTTCGCTGGTGGCTCGCCGGTACGACGTGAACACGAACCAGCTGTTCCATTGGCGCAAGCGCTATCGCGACGGCTTGCTGGGCGCGGCGGATCCAAGCGGCCCGGCGCTGGTCCCGGTGACGGTTGTGCCGGAGCCGGTCCGTGGCGGCGGGGCGGCGCCGCTCACGGATCGGATCGAGATCGAGCTGGCAGGCGGGTATCGCGTTCACGTTGGCAGCGGCGTCGACGGCGGGACGCTGCGACTGGTGCTCGACGTGCTGGAGCGGCGATGATCCCGGTTCCGTCGGGTGTGCGGGTATGGCTGGCGGTGGGCCGCACCGACATGCGGCGCGGCATGAACGGGCTGGCGCTGCAGGTTCAGCAGGCGCTGGGCCGCGACCCGCATGCTGGCGACCTCTATGTCTTCCGCGGTGCCCGCGGCGATCTGATCAAGATCATCTGGCATGACGGGCTCGGCATGTCACTCTACGCCAAGCGGCTGGAGCGTGGCCGGTTCATCTGGCCGTCGCCGGCGGACGGCGTGGTCGCCATCTCGGCGGCGCAGCTGGCCTACATGCTCGACGGTATCGATTGGCGCAACCCTCGCCACAGCTTCCGGCCGGCGCTGGCGGGATGATGAGCGGTACGTCGATTTTTTAGGAGTCAAACGGCCCGAACCGTGATTCCATCAGGGCCGTGACACCGCCCTCTGAACCGTTGCCCGACGATGTTAAGACGCTGAAAGCGGCGCTGGTCGCGGCGCGCGATGCGGCGCGGCAGGCCGAGGCGCGGGCCGCCGGCGCCGAGGCGATGGCGGTGCATCTCAAGCTGATGATCGCCAAGCTGAGGCGCGAGCGGTTCGGGCAATCGGCCGAGCGCGGGCGCAAGCTGCTCGACCAACTGGAGCTGCAGCTCGAGGAGCTCGAGGCAACCGCCACCGAGGACGAGCACGCAGCCGAAGCCGCCGCGAGCCGGGCCGGCGGCCTGGTCAAGAGCTTCGCCCGCCAGAAGCCGGTGCGCGCGCCGCTGCCGAGCCACCTGCCGCGCGAGCGCGTCGTGCTGCCCGGCCCGAGCGCGTGCCCCTGCTGCGGCGGCAAGCTCACCAAGCTGGGCGAGGACGTGACCGAGACGCTGGAGGTCATCCCGCGGCAGTGGAAGGTGATCCAGACGGTCCGCGAGAGGCTCGCCTGCCGGGCCTGCGAGACGATCACCCAGCCGCCGGCACCCTTCCATCCGATCGCGCGCGGCCGCGCCGGCGCCGGCCTGCTGGCGATGGTGCTGCAGGCCAAGTACGCCAACCATCAGCCGCTGAACCGCCAGAGCGAGACCTTCGCGCGCGAGGGCATCGCTCTCGACGTCTCGACCCTGGCCGATTGGGTGGGCGCCTGTGCGGCAACGCTGGCGCCGCTGACCGAGCTGGTCCGGCGGCACGTGATGGCAGCATCCCGCCTTCACGGCGACGAGACGACGGTGCCGGTGCTGGCCAAGATCAAGACCGTCACGGGACGATTGTGGACCTATGTCCGCGACGACCGGCTCTTTGGCGGGCCTGATCCGCCGGCGGCGCTGTTCTTCTACTCGCGCGACCGGTCGGGCGAGCATGCGGCCCGCCACCTGGCGGGCTGGGCCGGGATTCTCCAGGCCGACGCCTATGCCGGCTTCGGCCAGCTCTACGAGCCCAGGCGACGTCCCGGCGCGATCATCGAGGCCGCCTGCTGGAGCCATGGCCGCCGCAAGTTCTTCGAGCTGGCCGACATCGCCAAGGCGGCCACCTCTCGCGCGCAGAAGAACCCGGTCAACCTCTCGCCGCTGGCGCTGGAAGCCGTGCGGCGCATCGATGCGATCTTCGCGGTCGAGCGCAACCTCAACGGCCTGCCGCAAGCCCAACGCCTCGAGCAGCGCACCACGCACGTGGCGCCGCTGGTCGACGCGCTCGAAGCCTGGATGCGTGCCGAGCGAGCCCGGCTGTCGCGCCACAATCCCGTCGCCAAGGCGATGGACTACATGCTGACCCGCTGGCCGGCGTTTGCCCGCTTCCTCGAGGACGGTCGGATCTGCCTGACCAACAATGCCGCCGAGCGTGAGCTGCGCTGCGTCGCCCTCGGCCGCAAGAACTGGACCTTCTGCGGCTCCGATCGCGGCGGCGAGCGGGCCGCCGCCATCTACACCTTGATCGCCACCGCCAAGCTCAACGACGTCGACCCCGAAGCGTGGCTCGCCGACACCCTGCGCCGCATCAACGACCATCCGGCATCCAGGCTCCACGAGCTGCTGCCCTGGAACTGGAAGAAGCCGGTCGTCGACGAGGCGGCGGCCGCCTGAGAGAGCTACCCGCGGCCTTCAGCGGATGGATACGATTGAACTTGGTTGCTCTCAGAATTGCGGTGCGGGGAGCACTCCTGCGCTGTCTGGAGTGTTTCCCGGTAGCGGTCCTCTCGCGCGAGCGCCCCGCTCCGGCCGGAGGAGGGGCGTTGACCTTTGAACCTCTGCACTCGCGGCCTGCCCGCTCCCCTATGTGCGATTTACGCCCCGTCTTGTCGAAGGGCACCGCCTGCTCTGAATCGCAATCTCGGTCTTGAGTGCCTCGAGGGCGGACTCCGACCTGCGCTGGGTCACGGCAGCAACTGCAACTCCGTCGGCAAGTGACCGCTTGGACCCCCCCCCCCCGCGAGCCAAGCCGATGTCGTGGTTACAGCCTGGTTACAGCTTCCTGCCTCCACTAGGTTTCACGGGTGTTCGCTGCAGTCCGTTAGAGTCGCAGTTTGGACAGGATCTCGATGACTTCGAAGCCGCGGAATCCCGCGCCTTCCGGCTCATTGCGCTGAACTCATAAGCAATTGGCAGACGTGACAATTTTTCGCTTGCCAAGGTTGGGTCGAGGGCTCGAATCCCCTCGCCGGCTCCAAACTCGAAATGGCCAAGAGCCGCGGAAAGCCGCCACTCTGCGTGGCTTCAGCCGCCATTTTTGCATGCCACAACTGTGCTACCCAATGTTCGGGTTTCTTCCCGCCACCCGCTCACGCCCGCTTGTCGATGACGCGCGACAGGAACGCCGCGGTGCGCTCGTGCTCCGGCGCGGTGAAGAATTTTTCCGGCGGCGAATCCTCGATGATGCGGCCGTCATGCATCATGATGACGCGGTGGGCGACCTCTCGCGCGAAGCCCATCTCGTGGCTCACCACGATCATGGTCATGCCCTCGCGGGCGAGCTCCTTCATCACCTCGAGGACTTCGCCGATCATCTCGGGATCGAGCGCGCTGGTCGGCTCGTCGAACAGCATGAGCGCCGGACGCATGGCGAGCGCGCGGGCGATCGCGACGCGTTGCTGCTGGCCGCCCGACAGCTGCGCCGGGTAGGCGTTCTCCTTCTCGCCGAGGCCGACGCGCGTCAGCAGCGCGCGGCCGAAGGCGATCGCTTCGTCGCGCGGCAGCTTGCGGACATAAAGCGGCGCCTCGACGACGTTCTCGAGCGCGGTGAAATGCGGGAACAGGTTGAAGCGCTGGAAGACCATCCCGATCTCGCGGCGCTGCCGGGCGATGTTGCGCTCGCTGTCCTCGACCAGGCGGTTGTTGCGCTCGCGATAGCCGATCAGATGGCCGTTGACCTCGATCCGACCCTTCTCGATCTTCTCGAGGTGGTTGATGCAGCGGATGAAGGTGGTCTTGCCGGAGCCCGAGGCGCCGACGATCACGACCACCTCACCCTTGTGCACCGTGAGGTCGACGCCCTTGAGCACGTGAAGCTCGCCGAAGCGCTTCTCCACGTTGCGGGCGGCGACGACCACCGGCGGGCCGGGGGCCACGCTCACTTCGTTTCCCCCGCGCGGCCGGCCCGCAGCAGCCGGCCGAAGCCGGTCGGCTCCCGCTTCGCGGCGGCTGCCGCGGCGGGCTCGCCGAACTTGCGCTCGAGCAACTGCTGCACGACGCCCCACAGGGTGGTGAGCGTCAGGTAGTAGCAGGCCACCACGAGATAGAGCTCGAAGACGCGGAACGTCGCCGAGGTGATCATCTGGGTGGCGAGCAGCAGCTCCGGCACGCCGATGACGCTGAGCAGCGTCGTGTTCTTCAGCATGCCATTGAACTCGTTGCCGAGCGGCGGAACGACCACCCGCGCCGCCTGCGGCAGGACGATGCGGCGCATGTAATGGGCATAGGTCATGCCGAGCGACTTCGAGGCCTCCACCTGGCCGATGTCGACGGAGCTGATGCCGGCGCGGATGATCTCTGCCATGTAGGCGGCCTCGTTCAGCGTCAGCGCCACGATGCCGGCCTGGATGTTGCCCGGCAGCGTCACGAAGCCGAGGTCGATGTCCTCGAAGCGGAAGATGTTCGCCGCCGCGAGGCCGGTGTAGATGAAGACGATCTGCACCAAGAGCGGCGTGCCGCGCATGATCCAGATGAACAGCCTCGCCGGCCCTTGCAGCAGCCGATAGCGCGAGATGCGGGCCAGGGCCCCAAAGATCCCGAGAAGGGTTCCGAGGCCCTGGGAGACTATGCTGATGCTGAGGGTGAGCCAGAGACCATGCAGATAGACCGAGCTGGGTTGCAGCAGGTACTGCCAGAAGAAGCTCCAGTCGAAGGCCATGCGGCCGGCCTACTCGATCGCATCGCCCTCGAGACCCCACTTGGCGAGGATCTTCTTGTAGCTGCCGTCGGCCTTCATTGCGTCGAACGCCTTCTGGATGGCGTCATGGGTTTCGGTGTCGCCCTTGCGGGTCGCGATGCCGGCAGTGATCTTGGCGAACGGCGCGCCGCCGATGTCGAACACCTGCCCCGCCTTCTGCAGAAAGAAGGCGGCGCTTTCCAGCGTGGTGCCGTAGGCATCGACCTGGCCGATCTGCAGCGCCTGGCGAGCGTCGGAATCTTTCGGGAACACCACGGCCGTCGCCTCGGGCTTGCCGGCCTCCTTGAACTTCTTGTTCTGCTCCTCGACCAGGCTCTGGATGGTGGTGCCGTTCTCGACCGCGACCTTGAGGCCCGAGAGGTCCTCGATCCCCTTGATGTTCTTGGGGTTGCCCTTCGGCACCAGGAAGGACTGGCTCGAATACATATAGTCGACGAAATCGACCACCTCGCGGCGCTTCGGCTTGTCGAAGAGCTGCGACAGGATCGCGTCGCACTGCTTGGCCTGCAGCGCCGGGATGATGGCGCTGAAGGCGGTGTTCTTGAACTCGGATTTGACGCCCATGCGATTGGCGATCTCGGCGCCGATGTCGACATCGGAGCCCACCGCCTGGTTGCTCTCGTCATAGTACTCCAGTGGCGGGCCGGAGATGTCCGAGCAGAACGTGATCTTGCCGGCCTTGGCGACGCCGGCGGGCGGCGTGACGTCGGCGGCGCAGGCTGCACCCGCCGCGACCACAAGGGCAAGAGCAGAGCTCGCAACCTTCAGAAAAAATGTCATCGGACGATCCTCCCATTGTGTTGATCTGACTTGGAACCAGGTCGAGCCTGGTCCATTGCCTGATAGCCACCCCAGCGCAACCGCCTGCATGCTTCGCCGGCGCTCAAGCTATCGAGTGTAACGCTGAGGAGACCTTGAATTCCAGTCGTGCTCCGCCGGCCGCGTGCCGACGCACCTCGGTCCGCCCGCTCCGGTTCTTTGAAGCCCTACTACGCCGTAAATTGCTTCCCCTACGGCGCGGTCGCGCCAGACCAGATTCGACGATGCGTCTCGCGGCCATAGGTGCCGCAATTGCAGGCCCGATTGCGCCCTAGACGAACAGAGCGCGCACCCGGATTGAGGAAATAGAAGAATTTCGAGCAAGGATCGTCAGACGTGGGCAGCGAAAGACCCATGGAAACGCAGACTGCTTGTGCCGCCAACATAGTGCCCGCTGCTACCGACGTGAAACCAACCGAAAAGTTCGGTGGCCCGGGCCGCACTACATAATCTGCCAGCTGCTTCATTCCGACCGAGGCGCAACCTGGATCGCTGAGGGCATTCTCGACGTCACCAACAGATAACCCTAGCTCCGCGATGCGGGCTTGACGGTCCGGTGCTGACATCAGCTTCAGGCCTTCGACCAACGTAGCGAGGTCCTTGCGACTGTCCCGCTGAAGTGGACCCGTCTGTGGGGACCACTTGCACCGGTTGTTAGTTGGAAGGTCGGCCGTCCTGTTCCTGAATCCTTATGCTACAAGAACCTGCTGCTGTTGCGGAGGCTGTGGAGATGTGGGCAACGCGGCAGCGTTGTCCAAGCTTGTCCGCAGGACAAGCGTCATATCCACAGCCTGGCCGTCGAGCCCGCCGGTCGTGCCGTCGCGCCAGACCGCCATCGGCGTCCGGTCCGCCAACGCCTGGTGGGGGCGCTGGAGATTGTAGAAGCCCATCCAGGAAGCGATGCCGGCCTTGGCTTCACGGCCATCGGCATAGCCCTTGAGGTAGACGTCCTCGTACTTCAGGCTGCGCCACAGGCGTTCGATGAACACGTTGTCCATCCAACGCCCGCGGCCATCCATGGAGATCTTGACGTCTGCCGCCGCCAGCCTGCCGGTGAAGGCGGCACTGGTGAACTGGCTGCCCTGGTCGGTGTTGAAGATTTCCGGCCGCCCGAAGCGCGCCAGCGCCTCCTCGAGCGCCGACACGCAGAACGACACGTCCATCGTGTTCGACAGCCGCCAGGCCAGCACCGCCCGGCTCGCCCAGTCGATGACGGCGACGAGGTAGAGGAACCCCCGCCCGATCGGGATGTAGGTGATGTCGGCGGCCCAAACCTGGTTCGGCCGGTCGATCGCCAGGTCGCGCAGGAGATACGGGAAGATCTTGTGTCCCGGCGCCGGCTTCGTCGTCCGCGGCTTCGGCCCCAGCGCCGCAATCCCCATTTTCCGCATCAGCCGCTGTACGCGCTTGCGGTTGATCGAATAGCCCTTCTCCCGCAGCATGACCGCGAGCCGCCGCGAGCCGAGGAACGGCCAGGCGGTGAACAGCTCGTCGATCAGCCGCATCATCAGGGCATCGTCGTCGTTCGCCGGCCGCACCACCCGGTAAACGCTCGATCGCGCCACGCTCAACAGCCTGCATTGCCGCCGGATCGACAACCCCGGATGATCGCGGTCGAGCCGTGCTCTGCGGTCCGGCGCGCTCATCTTCCGGACCTCTTGGCTAAAAAATCCCGCTCCACCGTCAGCTACCCGATCTTGGCATGCAGCTTCTCGATCTCACGCTCCCGGCCAGCCTCGCCATCATGGCCAACGCCACCGTCAAAGGCCCGCGCCGCTTGATCCACAAGCTGCTTCTTCCAAGCGTAAATCTGGTTCGGGTGAACCTCGTAGCGCACCGCAAGGTCCGCCACCGTCGCCTGCTCCCGCAACGCCTCCAGGGCAATCCTCGCCTTCAGCGCCGCATCAATCTTCCGTCTCGTTCTCTGGCTCATCTTCCGCTCCGTTCGTTGCCAACGGAACGGCCTCGCTTCCAATTAGTCAACCGGTCCCAGAATCGGGGCCCACTTCACGCAACGGGTTGTGGCACTTCAAGCACATCTGCTCAGAGCGCACATCGTACCTGGAAACACTCGCGCGCAATCCGTCGCCGTGGGTACTGGCGCCGATCAATATTTCCGGCCACACGTTTTGGATGGCATGACGCGCGGCATTGCCGTCGGTATCGTCGACACAAGACAGCACGAAGCGGTATCGTGCTTTGGATTCGGATGTCTGTAAGGCGGGGAGCTGGCCCGAACGGTTCATCCGGGTCACGAAGTCTTGCCACTTCATGACCGAAGTATGAACCGTCAGTCCTCGCGATTCGAGGTATCGACCGACTATCTCGGCTTTGGAGCGCTTGTGATTCAAATCTTCACTGCAAGCGAGGGCATATCGGTTGAGATTCGTGATGTCATCAAGAGTCTGCGGATCGATTGTCGTTACGTGACCCTCAATGTCAGGAAACGCTCCAAACACCAGAGCGGCTGCTTGACCCACCGCCCCTGAACCAATCAGATACGGATCGCGCAAACTAATCTTGCCGACAACGGGATCCGCCGGCAGCTGATCCCAAGTTTCACGAACCGCGAAATCGAGCAGCGAAAAAGCAATGCTCTCGATGAGGGCGCCGCGGCCTGGTGTGACCTTACGGTAGAACTTGAAGACCTCTCCGCTAGCAAGGCACGCCGCAAAATAAGGCCCTAGCGGATTGGCCGACGTCGGCATGTGCGGAGGTGCCGAGCCAGGCGGGCCGGCACAAGCGTTCCAGCCTTCACCAAACACACAAAGGCTCCGCGCCGCCTTGTTCGTTGGTTGCGTGTTGCCGATCAGAATCTCAAATGGCGCAGAGGCATCAGTGGAGTGCAGCATAACCGGGACGCCATTTGCAATGATTCGGGTGCCGCACGCTTCCACTAAGGCCGTCAGCGATGTCGGTCGATTCCCCGCGAAAGGCCAGATCCGGCTGTGAAGTGGCGCGTCCTCCAGGCTCACTAAGACCTTCGAAACCAGACGGTCCTGGCGAACGAGCAGGTTCAAAACCATAAAGAGGGTATGCTGCCCTGCCGCCGTGGCCGCAAGGCCTGGTCCGAGTACAACGAGCACCGATCCGCCAACTGACTCTGCCGCATCACACAGTGCGCCTGACGGGTCAATACGCAGATGGCGATCGCCGAGAACGGTCATCGTCATCACCTCAAATCGAGATGGAGTGACGGCAAGGCCGGTTCGAGTGAAATGCGGTTGCGGGCTTGGTTATCTGTCAACTTATGCCAATAGTCCGACTGGTACTCGTGAATACCAACTCCCTTAGGAAACGGCCCTTTCCAGTTCCCGTAACCGGGAAACACGAGGGATAGCACCCCCCGGCTGATTGCGCGCTGATCATCGTAGCGCGAGTGCTCAACGAAGCTCGCGGGATGTGAATGCGTCTGCGCCAAGCAGACCCAGCCCTTCGGGCGCGTTGCGGCCGATACCTGGGCAAGTGCGTCGGGAGCCACCTCATAGTTACCCCACGTCCCGCGTTGCCGTGGGATGATCACTGCTTCGACCACACCACAGCCTTGATCGAGGTCACGCCCGTACCAGAGGCAGCATGCCTCTATGCTGCCGAACGCCTGCAGAGCCTTCACAGTCTGCTCCACAGCCGCGGCCGGGACCTTAAGGTTGGTGCTCGACGGTTGATACGGGCGCGCCGGGGGTGGCCGCCTCATGAGATCTTCGCGCAGATTCAGTGATCCGAACGTCATCGTTGCCGACCACGGTAATGGTCGCCCTGTAACGCTTGCGCGATTGTCGCCAGGGTATGATTGAAATTCTGGCTTTCCGGTCTCCAGATGTGATCCGGGTTGTCCAGACCATGCCGCAATTCATAGAACTCGAGCGTGGACGAATTGCAGATCAGCTGTCTCTTCGAGTTCGAATAGTCCGCGTGGACGCGAATGTGAGGCGCTTCGACCAAAGGCAGCCACGTCACATCTTCGCCGGCCCGGTATTCCGTCGTCACCGGATTGACAAACTGTGCGCTGGGCGGCCACTCAGGGTAGCAGTGGAATTGCAGACGCAGCAGATAGAAATCGAAGCCCGTGCTCCACAGAGGGATCAATAGCGTGAGATCGTTGGAGCGGCACCACCCCACCTCTTTCACTGAGCGGTTTCGCAACACCACAATGAGATCCCGCTCGAGGGCCTGGATGCCTCGAGCGGGGTCTGGTACTGGTGTTTCATTCACGCTGGCCATTAAGCACCGCCGGTGCCGCCGACAATTTGGTAATGGCGGTTTGTGCAGATGTGCTGGTCGTGGGCCTGGCGGACGGTCAGGCCCAGGTAGGGCGTGAGATCGACCCCCGCCTTCTGGCACTGAAATTTGTCCTGGGGATCACGCTGCTCCGGCGGGTGGAACTCGCGATAGGCGGCATCCCAGACCTGCTGGAGCGTGGAGGTCCACAGCGCCTCGAATTTCACCTCGCGGTTGGACTTCGTGTTGAGGACCTCGACCTCCACTTCATTGTCGTGGCCCGGAACCTGCTCCTCGGTCGAAATTTCGGTCTGCATCGTTGATTCCCTTCAATATCAGTTGGTAGGCTCGCCCGAAGCGGCGCCGACCTGTTCCGACATGGCCCGAACGTCCCGCGACAAGGTGACTTCACCCGAACGCGCGGATGTGCGAGTCTGTGTCATCGGCACACACAGTGCGGTCAAAAGGCCGACTGTGTCAATATGTGTTATTCGCACGAGAAAAATGCCTTTATTCGAACAGAAGCTGATCCAAGCCATAAAAAAGAAGCGAGAGGCGGAGGGCCTGAGCATCCGCTCGCTTTCTGCGGTGGTAGGCGTAAGCTTCTCGACCCTGGCGCGGATGGAACGCGGAGACGGGGAGCCGGACAACAACTCCAAGATCCGGCTGCTGCAGTGGCTAGGCACGGATGCGGAAGAGGCGGGCCTCAGCTTCGACAACGTTGCGTTCGTGCATTTCCGGGCCGGGAAGAACATTAAGTCCTCGACCGTGCGCACATTGCTGAAAGCCGCCGATTGCCTTCGGCGAGCGATGGGGAGCCCTGGCAACTGGAAGGTCCGGCATGAGACCGATGAGAATGGCTCAGCTACCAGCGTTTCGCTGTCAAAGGGGGAACTCGAGGAGACAGCCGAGAGATTCAGGGTGGATCTCGGCGTTCCATCCAACGCGCCACTCGACAGCTTGCGCATCCAGGTCGAAGGCGTACGGGTCGTCCTCGCTGGAAAGACTGACTGTCTGGATGCCCGAACTGCGCGCCTGCTCCGGACCGACGCCCGTGGCGAATGGTCCGCCATGAGTGTACCGCTCGACCCCGAGAACGAGAACTGGGCCGTTCTTTTGAACGATAGCCACCAAATTGAGCGTCAGCGCGTGACCGTGCTCGAGGAGTTCTGGCACATTCTACTGGGCCATAAACTCACGAAGATCGCCCGAATAGCAGAAGCTTACGGCAGAACCTACGACAAGACAGAGGAGCACGACGCGTACTACCTCGCCTCAGCGACTCTCTTGCCGAAATCCTCGATGATCGAAGCAGTCAAGACGAAACTCTCCTCGGAACGAGTTGCAAAAGCGTTCGGTACGTCGTCTGAGTTGGTTGACTACCGAATCAAAAGACTTGGCTTATGGCGCGAACATACGGGCAAGCAAGTCAAGCTGTCGCCCGAATGACGTAGCCCGCTTTGTGCTATAAATAACCCCGAACTTGATCCGGGTTCTAATAAGTCGTCCGTCAACAACGCCCACGCCATTGATATGGCGGGGTTTAGGGACTTACCAAACTAACTGGTTTTGCAAGAAAGCCGGGGTCGCGCTCGGTTTCTTGCGATTTGGGATTCCGCTCGCTGCCCCCGAGCCTCCACCACCCACGCAACCACTCAAATCGCCTGATTAAGCCTCGGCTTCCAAAACGGCCGAAACAGCTCGATCTTCGGGCACCGGTTCATCACCACCTTCAGCCCCGCGTCCTCCGCCAGCCGCGCCGCCTCGTCGTTGCGCACGCCGATCTGCAGCCACAGCACCTTGGCGCCGATCTTGATCGCCTCCTTGGCGACCTCGAGCGCGTGCTCGGAGGTGCGGAACACCTGGACCATGTCGACCGGCTTGCCGATCGCCGAGAGCGATTCGTAGACCTTGAGGCCGCGGATCTCGTGGCCGGCCTCCGTCGGGTTGACCGGGATCATCTCGTAGCCGGTCTCGTGCAGCACGCGCATCACCCCATAGCTGAACTTGGTCGGGTCGGCGCTGGCGCCGACGACCGCGATGGTCTTGACCTCCTTCAGGATCGTGGCGAGGTACCCGGCGGGATAGGGCTCGTCGTGATTGATGTGGGCAGCAGCGACAGCGGCAGCGGTCATGGCACGGACCTCCGTGGGCGCGCGATATCCGGCTTCAGCTCGTGGGGTGCGAGCGGGTCGGCGAAGGGATTGCGATAGAGCTTGTCATGGCTCTCGACGCCGACGTCGAACGTGCAGTCGCGGAGGGGGCGGGCGACGCACAGCAGGACATAACCATGCGCCAGCTGCCGGCCATTGAGCGCGACGCCGGCCCGCTGGTCGACCTCGCCGTCGAGCAGCTTGGCGGCGCAGGAGATGCAGCCGCCGTAGCGGCAGCCATACGGCAGCGAGACGCCGGCCGCCTCGAGCGCATTAAGCAGCGGAATGGCGCGATCGACCCGGAAGGTTGCGCCTGCGCGGTTGGCCAGGGTTATCGTGACGGTCTCCCTCACGCTCACAGCCAGATATCCGAGGTACAGTCGCCGCCGGGATAGCGGGTCTCGTGGCAGCGCGCGGGTCCGTTCGGCTCCTTGCCGAAGTCGATGAAGAAGTCCTTGTCGATTTCCATGCCGCCCGACTCGGGGTTGCAGTTGACCATCACCATGCAGCCGCCGTTCTCGCGGATTTCGGGATAGAACTGGTTGTCCCAAGTGGAGAACAGCGAGGTCGTGACATAGAGCCGCCTGCCGTCGAGCGAGAGCTGGATCATCTGCGGGCCGCCGGTGATCTTGTGGCCGTTGACGACCGGGGCCTTGCCGAGCAGGCCGCCCATCCAGACCTGGCCGGTCAGCGTCGGCTTGTGCGGATCGCTGATGTCGTACTGCCGGATGTCGCCGTGCAGCCAGTTGCAGAAGTATAGAAAGCGGTCGTCCATCGAGATCAGGATCACGCTGATCACCCCCGGGACCGGGATCGGCCATTCCGGGTGCGGCTCGTTGTCGACGTCGATGACCTTCTCCCAGACCCATTCGCCGTCCTGCTTGTACCAGTGGATGATGTTGGCCGACAGCGCGGCGCCGACGAAGCCGTGGTGGGAATCGGGGTTATGGTGGAAGCGGACCTCGAGCGGGATGAGCCCGTCCTCGCCCAGATAGTGGGTCTTCATGATCCGCTTCTGCTGGAAATCCCAGAAGTGGATGCGGCGGCCATATTTCAGGTGCCCAACCTCCTCGAGGTCGAAGCCCGGCATGAAGGTGTTGGGCGCCGCCCATTCGCTGGAGACCATCACGTTGTGGCGCGGCTGGTACCAGAAGTCGTAGTTGAAGAGCATGCCGGTGCTGTCGTTCTCCCAGCGGCCGACGATCTCGAACTTCTCGTTGAGGTGCAGGAAGCCGCCGGGCGCCTCGCCTTTGGCATTGCCCAGCATCGAGATGATGATGTCGGAGCCCAGGCAATGGATCGTATGGGGCGCCGACAGGTTGGTCTTCGCCTTGATCTCGGCGCCCTCGATCACCTTGTGCAGGCGCGGCTTCCGCGGATCGCTCGCGCAGTCGACGATGTGCAGATTGCTGCTGCGCACGCCCGGCACGATCAGGTAGCGCCGCTCCTTCGTCGGGTCGTGATGGCAGGACGAGCAGGCGTTCCAGCCGGTGTGGTGCAGCTCGTCGCCGATGCCCGGCATCTCGAGCCGGCTGATCACCTGGGCGTAGGTCGGGCTCTGCGGGTCCGCATCGATCGTCGCCAGGTAGTCCGGCTTCTGGATGCCCGTGCCGATATAGAGCGCGACGGTATAGAGAAGCTTCTCGCGGGGCGCCTTCATCGCCTCGGCCGGCGAGGCATAGCCCGGTCCGCAGCAGCCCGAGTGGCCGTTCTCCGCCATCGTCAATCTCCTCTCGCCCGTTCGTTCTAAACGGCGCGCGCGATGCCGCCGTTCAGATAGCCGGCCAGGTGGTCGCTGAGGTCGCGCGCGTCGTCGCCGGCGCCGTCGATCAGCGCCGACTTGCGGCGGCGCAGGAACTGCATGCCCATCAGGTAGAGGCCAGGATGCGCGACCACGCCGCCGTCATGCCGGACCAGGCCCTTGCGGTCGAGCACCGGCACCTCGAGCCACGAATAGTCGGGCAGGAAGCCGGTCGCCCAGATGACCGAGCGGATGCCGGCGGCCTTGAGGTCCAGGATCAGCGGCGGCGACGTCTCGACCTCCGTCGGCGGCAGCCGGTGCGGCGGCTCGTGCTCGCCGTCGACGCCGCTCTGGGTCGCCCATTCGTCGAAGGTGTTGAGCAGCCGGTTCATCTTGAGATCGGACAGCGCGCACTTGTTGCGCAGCGAGCCCGAGAACTGCGCCTTGCCGTCGCTGATGCCGGCCAGGCGCCCGACCAGCCTGACGCCCATCGAGGTCAGCAGATTGAGGTCGAGCGTCATGCGGCTGTCCGAGCCGGTCAGCTGCAGCGACGGCACCCGGCGCGCCCGATCGATATCCTCGACCGCATCGAAGCGTTCGTCGTGAACGCCCGCCGCGTCCATCCACCATTGGATATCGCGGCCGCGGTAGACCCGGGGCGCCCGGATATGCTCGCTGACCGCGATCGTCACCGGCCGGCCCGAGCGATGGATCTCGTAGGCCAGCTGGGTCCCGCTCGCGGAGGCGCCGACGACCAGCACGCCGCCGTCGGGCAGCTGATCCGGGTTGCGGTAGTCCTTCGGGCTGAAGGTGACGATGTCCGCGGGCAGCTTTTCCGCGAACTTGGGAACGCTCGGGATGTTGCAGGCGCCGGTCGCCAGCACCACGGTCCGGCTGTGCCAGTCGCCCCGGTCGGTCGACACCACGAAGCCGCCGGCGTTCTCGCGCACCGAGGTCACGCGAGTGTACGATTCGACCGGGGCCGCAACCACGCTGGCGTAGCGCGCGAGGAACGCCACGGTCTCCGCCATGTTGCGGAAGCCGTCGGGATCGTTCCCCTCATAGCCGAAGCCCGGCAGGCGGCTCTGCCAGTTGGGCGTCAGCAGGCGGAGCGAGTCCCAGCGCTCGGTGCGCCACGAGTTGGCCACCTCGCCGCGCTCGATCACGACATGGTCGATCGAGCGATCGGCGAGGCACTTGCTCATCGCGAGGCCGGCATGCCCGGCCCCGATGACGATCGTGGTAACCCGGCGGACGCCTCCAGTTCCCGGCACGGCGGAGCTCGGCTACTTCACCGAGACGGTGACGTTGGTCGGGTTGGTGACGATATCGAACACCGCCGAGCGCTTCTGCGATTGGGCGACCAGCGCCTCGATGTCCTCGCGGCTGGCGTCGGCGTCGATGTCGTAGGTGACCTTGATGCCGTCGAAGCCGTTGCGGACGTCGCCGTCGATGCCGAGGATGCCCTGGAGGTCCATGTCGCCCTCGATCGTCGCCGCGACTTTCTTCAGCTGGATGCCGCGATACTGCGCGACCGCGGCGATGCCGGCGGTGAGGCAGCTGGCCAGGCCCACCAGGACATACTCGACCGGCGTGGCGCCGAGATCCTCCGAGGCGAACACCTCCGGGTGATCGGCATCGAAATTGAAGCTCTTCTTGCGGGCCTGCTCCTGGCCGAGGCCAAAGAAGCCCTCGACGGTGGAATGGCTATGCGTGCCGTTTTTCCATTCGCAGCGGGCGCGCCACTTGAATTGGGCGGCCTGCGGCGCGTCGGTCAGGGCCTGGCGCGCGGCAACCAGGGCGTCCACATTGACGCCGTTGTTCACGGGGCTGGCGGTGTCGGGCATGTTGGGGTCCTCCCTTGTTGTGTGCCTATGCGATGAACAGGGATGATACCATACCATGGTCGGCAGCAAGATCTGTGATCCACACCACAACACCTGCCCCTCGCCAGAACGACCTCGCCGACAAGCGAGATTGCGCCCCGATGCAGACGAAATCTCACTTGAACCATTGTCTGAGCGCCTTCCCGGCCGTTGAACGTACGTCGGGATCGCTCGATTCGGCGGCATCGATGAAGAGTTGCCGGGCTCGCGCGCGATCGCGCGGGATTCCGTCCCCCCGGTAGAGCAAAGCGCCGAGGTAGTCGGCGGGAAGGGCGTATCACGCCCATGCTAGGACTTGGCCCCTAGTCGAGCGCGGGCTATGACAAGCCCGGCGGCACGCACTAGGGGATCGCGGAGAGTGGCCGACAACCTCAAGCACCTCTTCAGCGAGGACGTCGTTTGCGGCAACGCTGGCGACATTCGCCGGGTCCACGAAGCAAGCACCGATCGAGCCCGTGGGCGCCCCGCAGAACACCATGCCGATGCGTCCGGCCGCCGGCGGTCCATGGACGATCGACCGGTCGATGCCGACCTCCTCGTCGTCGGCGGCGGCCCGGCCGGCGCCGCCGCGGCTATCGCCGGCGCCGAGCGCGGGTGCAGGGTCATCCTGTGCGAGCGAGAGCCCGGCGGGCGCGACCGCCCGGGGGAGACCCTGCATCCCGGGATCGAGCCGTTGCTGACCCAGCTCGGCGTCGCCGACCGCCTGCCGTCCGTGGTCGGCGCGCGGCATGACGGCATCTGGGTCGCCTGGAACGGCCCCCCGCGGTTCAACGCCTTCGGCAGCGATGCGAGAGGCCCCTGGCGGGGGTTCCAGGTGTGGCGGTCCGACTTCGACGATCTGCTTCTGGCGCGAGCGGCCGAGCTCGGGGTCGAGATCCGCTGCGCCTGCCCCGCGGCCGCGCCGCCTTCCCGGGAACAGAACGGCTGGCGGGTGACGACCGATGGCGGGTCCGTCCTGGGGCGTATCATCGTCGACGCGACCGGCATGACCCGCTGGCTGGGACGGGCGCTGCGGATCAAGAGCCCGGCTCGCTCGCCCCGGCTCATCGCCCGCTACGGCTATGTCGCCGGCAGCTGCCCCGCCCGTGACGAGGCTCCGGCGCTTGTCGGGGATGCAACCGGCTGGATCTGGACCGCGCGGGTCCGCCCGGAGGTCTATCAATGGACGCGGGTCACCTTCGAGAAGCAGCCCGACGCGAGCTGGTTGCCGGAGGAATTGCGCGGCCTCGCGCCCGTCGGGCGCAGCCGCGGTGCCGATGTGACCTGGCGCCTGGCAACCCGGACCGCCGGCGACGCCTGGTACATGGTGGGCGATGCCGCGCTGACCCTGGATCCGACCTCGTCCCATGGCGTGCTGCGCGCACTCATGTCCGGGATGATGGCGGGGCATCTCATCGCCGGCGTGCTCGGCGGCCGAATGGCGCCCTATGCCGCAGCCGACGCCTACCACGCCTGGCTCGCCGGCTGGTTCTCCCAGGAGACGGCGAAGCTTGCCCAGTTCTACCGCGAGCTGGGCGCGGCTCCCTTTGCCGGGTTTTCGGACGCGCAATGATGCCGCGCAGGCGGCCAGGACTTGGCCGCTCCCGTCGCACGGGCTATGACGATCGCGGCGGCGGGTAGAGGAGCCGACGCGGTGTCCGACAAGCTCAAGCACTTCTTCAGCGAAGACCTCGTTCGCGGCATCGCCGGCGACATCCGCCGCGCCCACGCGTCGTTTCGCGAGCGGGATTTCGTCGCGCACAGCATGGCCGGGCTCGACGGTCTCGAGCTGATCGCGCGAGGCTGGCACATCGCCGAGGCCATGCGCGCGCACCTGCCGCGCGCGTTTCCCGCGGCGGCGGAGATCCTGGTTGCGTCGCTCGGCCCGGAGCTCGACGGCACCGAGGGGTTCGGCCTCGCGCCGTTCCGCTACCTGCCGCATGTGCTGTTCGTACAGAAGCATGGGCTCGACGATTTCGAGCCGGCGATGCGGGCGCAATACGAACTCACCAAGCGCTTCTCGGCGGAATCGAGCAACCGCGCCTATCTGGTCAGGTACCCGGAGGCGACCTATGCCCGGCTCCGCGAGTGGACGCGGGACGACAGCGTCCATGTGCGCCGGCTGGTGTCGGAGGGCACGCGGCCGCGCCTGCCGTGGGCGCCGCGCCTGCGTGCCTTTCAGGCGGACCCGCGACCCGTCATCGCGCTGCTCGAGCTGCTGAAGGACGACCCGGAGCGCTACGTGCAGCGCTCGGTGGCGAACAACCTCAACGACATCGCCAAGGATCACCCGGACCTCGCGATCGAGACCTGCCAGCGATGGCTGGACGGCGCCTCCGCGAACCGCGCCTGGGTCGTGCAGCATGCGCTGCGCACGCTGGTGAAGAAGGGCGATCGCCGCGCCCTGAAGGCGCTCGGCGCCGGCGACCGGCCGAAGGTCAACGTCGGCACGGTCCGGCTCGACCCGCCGCGGGTGCGGATCGGCGGCGAGCTGCGGTTCACGGTGGAGCTCGCCAGCGCCGGCAAGCGCGCCCAGTCGCTACTGGTCGACTTCGCCGTCCATTTCGTCAAGGCGAACGGCCTCGCCCGGCCGAAGGTGTTCAAGCTCCGCAAGCTGACCCTGGCGCCCGGCGAGCGCGCGGCGCTGAGCGGCGCGATCTCCTTCGCCGACATGACGACCCGGCGCCACTATCCCGGCCGCCACCGGATCGACCTGCTGATCAACGGCGTGCCTCATCCGCTGGCGGCGTTCGATGTCGCCCGCTGACCGCGCGGCGCCGTGCCTGCCGCCGACCCCGCGTGCCGCCGGCCTTGTGGCGCCGGTTTGATGTTCTGGTTCAGCCGGAAGAAATTGGTCGGATCGTATTTGTTCTTGAGCGCCAGCAGCCGCGCGTAGTTCTCGCCATAGGCCGCTTCAGTGCGCTCCATCCCTTCGTCGCCGAGATTGTTGGCGTAGACGCCACCGGTCGAAAAAGCCCGCATCGCGTCCCAGGTCTCGCGAGCCCAGCGAGTGCGCATCATGTCCTCCGCCGGGTCGTCCCAGATGGCGACGGGGAAGCAATCGTACAGCGCATCGCGATTGGCATAAGGCGTCGCGTCGACCGGTACGCGTGCGATCGCGCCGCCGACCTGTTGCAGCACGAGCAGCGATTCCGCGGGCGCCGTTGCGTACGCCGCCAGGAGCGTGTCGATCGCCGCATCGGGCAACTCACGCAGAAACTGTGCCTTCCAGTAGTAGCGACGTCCGCGCGGAAACATGGCGTCGCCGGCAGACTGAATGTCCAGGTAGGAACGCGGCGCAATTTGATCCTGAATCGGTGCGCCGAAGGCGCGCAGCGGCCTCAGGATCCGCTCGCCTTCCTCGATCGCACCGACATAGCAGGCCGAAATGCCGAAGACCCGCTCGCCGGTGGGCGTGGTCGCGAGCGCCGCATCCAGGCTCAGCGCGTCGGGCGCGGTCCTCGCGAAGCCATGGTAAAAGCGCATCGCGTCGCGCGCCCGATCGTAGGGATACAGGATTGAGCCAGCCAGCAGCACCGGGCCGACCGGAAACAGCTGGTACTCGAAGGTCGTGACGATCCCGAAATTGCCGCCGCCGCCGCGGATGCCCCAGAACAGGTCCGGATGTTCGGTGGCGCTTGCCCGCAACACTCGACCATCCGCGGTGACGAGGTCGGCCGAAACGAGGTTGTCGCAGGACAGGCCGTGCTTGCGGCCGAGCTTGCCGAAGCCGCCGCCGAGCGTCAGCCCGGCAATGCCGGTATCGGCGTTGACGCCCATTGTCGTCGCAAGGCCGTGCGCCTGCGTTGCCGCGTCGAATTCGCCGAGATTGAGACCCGCCTGTGCTCGCGCGATCCGCTTGATCGGATCTACCTCGATTTGCTTCATGCGCGAAAGATCGATCACGATTCCATCGTCGCAGACCGCAGCGCCGCCGATATTGTGGCCGCCGGCGCGGACGGCAACCAGCAGGGTCCGCGACCGCGCGAATTTGACTGCCGCAACGACGTCGTCGGCGCCGGCGCAATAGACGACCGCGGCCGGGTGCCGGTCGATCATGCCGTTCCAGACCTTTCGCGCCTGGTCGTAGGCCACGTCGCCCGGCACGACCACGTCGCCGCGGACTGTCCGCCTCAGAAGGGAAATGTCCAAGTCAGCGTCGGACCGTTCGGTAAGCCTCTTTGCGTCCATGGCAACCTCCATCGGCTCGCGAGGTGGCATGGACGGAAGCGTCTCACCGTCGCCAACCGCCGGCAAAATCGAATTTCTCAGTCGCTAGATGAGCTGAGCTCATCTACGTTTGCCGGATGCGAAAGCTGCCGCCGCTGGGTTCTCTTCGCGCCTTCGAAGCCGCCGCACGGCACATGAGCTTCCGCGCGGCGGCCAGGGAGCTGGGCGTGACGCCGACCGCGATCAGCCACCAGATCCGGATCCTCGAGGAAAGTTGCGGCCAGCCGCTGTTTCGTCGTCGTCCGCGGCCCCTCGAGCTGACGAGTGCCGGCGAACGGCTGTTTCCGGTGATCCGGAGCGGCTTCGACATGTTCGCCAGCGCCATCGCGTCGGCGTCCCCGCGGGTCAGCCACAAGCGGCTGCGCGTGACGAGCCCCAACGCCTTTGCCAGCCGATGGCTGGTGCCGAGATTGCCGAAGTGGCGCGAGGCCTATCCCAAGATCCCGTTGGAGATCATCGGCACCGACGCGGTGCTGGATCTGCGTGCCGGCGACGCCGATATCGCGATCCGCTACGCGCGGCGCATGCCGCTCGACATGAGCGGCAAGGAGATTTTTCGCGATACCTTTTTTCCGGTGTGCCGTCCCGAGCTATTGGCCGGGGGAGGACGGCGAATCGAGCGCGCCGCCGATCTGTTGCACTATCCCCTGATCCACTTCGATTGGATGAACCGCGACCGCGACGCACCGACCTGGTCGCGCTGGCTCGCGACCGCGCGATCGATCGATCCCGGCATTCCCGAGACCAACAAGGCGTGGGACCTGAGCTTCAGGGAAGAGCTGCACGCGATCGACGCCGTGGCTGCGGGAGAAGGCATCGCGATCCTCAGCGATGTCGTCGTCGGCCGCGAGCTCAAGAGCGGCGCTTTCGTCAAGGCGCACGATCTGTCGCTGCCGGGCTACGGCTTCTACGTCGTTCATGTTCCCCATCATCCCGAGCAGCCCAGCATCGAAGCCTTCTCTGCCTGGTTGCGATCTGTCATATGATCAAGAGAGGATCGCTCTCATGAAGACGGTGCACCAGGTCACCTACGAGCTGCTCCGCAAGCACGGAATGACCACCGTGTTTGGGAACCCCGGTTCGAACGAACTGCCGTTCCTCAGTCAATTCCCGAGCGACTTCCGATATGTCCTGGGATTGCACGAAGGCGTCGTGCTGGCCATGGCTGACGGCTATGCTCAAGCAACCGGACGGCCTGTGCTCGTCAGCGTGCATTCGGCCACAGGCCTCGGCAATGCCATGGGCGTGCTGGTCAACGCCACCATCTCGCATACGCCCCTGGTGATCATGGCGGGGCAGCAGACTCGCGCGATGATTGCGCTGGAGGCCCAGCTCACGAACGTTGACGCTACACAACTTCCGCGACCGCTCGTGAAGTGGAGTGTCGAGCCTCCGCGACCGCAAGACGTACCGGCGGCGCTGGCGCGGGCCATTTTTACCGCCATGCTCCCGCCGCGCGGGCCCGTCTTCGTTTCGGTACCCTTTGACGATTGGGCCGCCCCCGCCGAGGATTCGGCTGACCTCTTGGTGGGACGCCACGTCACCTCAGTCGGTGCGGTGACGGCAACGATCGTACAGGGCCTGGCAGCGCGTCTCGCCGCAGCGCGGAACCCAGTCCTCGTCGTCGGCGCGGAAGTCGACGCCCCCGGCGCGTTCCAGGCCGCCGTGCAACTGGCCGAGGCGAGCCGTATGCCGGTGTGGATCGCGCCGTCGCCGTCGCGTTGCCCGTTCCCAACCATCCATCCGTTGTTCCGGGGAGTTTTGCCCTTCGCCATCGGCCGGCTTGTCGAGAAGCTCACTGGTCATGACCTGATCCTCGTCTTCGGCGCGCCGGTGTTTCGCTACCATCAATACCTGCCTGGCGCCTATTTGCCCGAAGGAGCGCAGCTCACCGCCATCACGAGCGATCCCGCTGAAGCCGCGCGCGCCCCCTTCGGAGAGGCCATCGTCGCCGATCCACAGCTCGTGCTGTGCCAGTTGGCTGATGCCGTTGCGCCTTCCGAGCGGCCGCTGCCCCAGCCGCGGCTGCGGCCCGAACCAGCGACCCGGACCGTGCCGCTCAGCCCCGAGACCGTGTTCGACGTGCTGAACGAAGTCAAACCTCACGAGGCGGTCATCGTCAACGAATCGACATCCAACCTCGAGTCCTTCTGGCAGCGCATTGGGCTCAACCGCGCGCAGAGCTTCTACTTTCCGGCTGCAGGTGCCCTGGGCTTCGGCATTCCCGCCGCAGTGGGGGTGCAACTCGCCGAGCCCCGCCGACCCGTCATCGGCGTGATCGGCGACGGATCAGCCAATTACGCTATCACCGGTCTCTGGTCCGCAGCGCACTATCGTGTGCCCGCCACTTTCGTGATCCTGCGCAACGACGAGTACGGCGTGCTGAAGTGGTTCGCCGGTGCCCTGAAGGCCACTGGCCTGCCCGGCATGGATTTGCCGGGCATCGACTACTGCGCCGTTGCGCAGGGCTATGGCATACGTGCCGTTCGCATCGCATCCCGCGACGAGCTCGCCGCCGCCCTGGTGCGCGCCGCTGCCTCGGATGCCCCTTCATTGATCGAAGTCCCCATCCGCTCCGTAGGCTAGGCTAGGCTAAGCGGAGGGCCCAGTCGACGCCTGGCAATCAACTCCGCGCGCCGCTGCCATAGCTCGAGGCCGCCGCCTCCGGGCTGACATAGCCCAGCCGCACGTCGCGTTCGATCTCCTCGCCGAGGCGCAGCTTCGGCTCGCCGAAGCCGCCGCCGCCGGAGGTTTCCAGGCGGACGATGTCGCCCTTCCTCAGCATCACGTTCGTGACCTTCGAGGGCAGTGCCTCGCGCCGGCCGTCGCGGATCAGATAGAGCGCGCTGGCCGCCGCCGCCTCGCCGCCGGCAAGCCCGAACGGCCGGAACTTGAAGCGGTCGAGATTGGTCGAGAGCTGCGCGACGGCGGAATCGATCCGCCACTCGCGCCACAAGCCGAGCCCGCCGCGTTGCCGGCCCGGGCCGCCCGAATCGGTCAGCAGGCCGTAGCCGAGGAACGTCAACGGCATGTCGCTCTCGATCATTTCGATCGGGATGTTGGCGTTGTTGTGCATCCCGAACGAATGAGCCGAGGCGCCGTCGCCATTCGGCAGGGCGCCGCAGCCGCCGATCTCGATCTCGACCAGCACCTTGCGGCCGAGCCGGGGATCGATGGTCTGGAACGCAACGACATAGGAGACGGCATAGTAGGCCGCCGGCATGCGATCCGGGACGGCCTGATGCAACGCGGCGAACAGAACGGTCGCCAGCCGGTGCGCGATGGCGATGCGATGGACGACGGGCGCGGGATAGGCCGGATTCACGCACAGCCCCTCGGGGGCGATGATCCTGACCGGGCGATAGCAGCCGGCGTTCGACGCGATCGGCACATCCGCCGACGCCATCAACGCGTAGAACACCGCCGAGCTCGTCGAGGCCAGCGTCGCGTTGCTCGGTCCCATCGATTGATGGCCGCAGCCGGACAGGTCGACCGTCATTTCGTCGCCGGCGACCGCGACCTTGGCGTGGATGCGGATCGGCCGGTCGGTGATGCCGTCGTCGTCGATGCTGTCCTCGAATTCGTAGGTGCCGTCGGGAATGCGGCCGATCACCGCGCGCATGCCGGCTTCCGAGGTGTCGAGCAGCTGCTGCAGGGCACGCTCGAAGCGCTCCGCGCCGAGCTTCGTCGCCAGGCACTCGACGCTCGAAGCACCGATCTGCAGCGAGGCGAGCTGCGACTGCAGATCGCCCCACAGGATCTCCGGCTGACGGACGTTCTGGAGGATGAGCGCGCGCACGGGTTCGTTGAGCTTGCCGCCCTCGACCAGCTTCAGGGGCGGGATGCGCAAGCCTTCCTGGAAGATTTCGATCGCGCTCGAGCCGTAGCTGCCGGGCGACGACCCGCCGACGTCGAGATGGTGGCACAGCGCGCCGACGAAGCCGATGCGCCGCCCGTCGAGGAACACCGCCTTGAAGGCGGCGATATCGGGAAGATGCTGGCCGCCGCAATAGGGATCGTTGGAGATGACGGTGTCGTCGGGCTGCCATCGCTCCGCGGGAATGTGGCGAGCGAGAAGCTCGCCCAGAAAGCTGCCCATCGAGTTGAGATGCATCGGGATGCGGGCCGACTGCGCGACGTTCCGCCCGTCGCGATCGAAGATCGCGGTGGAGTAGTCGAGCAGCTCGCGCACGATGGTGGAACGGCTGGTGCGCCAGATCGTGACGTCCATCTCGGCGGCCGCCGCGGTCAGCGCATTGTGGATGATCTCGAGCTCGATCGGCGGGATCGGTGCGGTCGTCTTCATCTAGGCTCTCCGCGCGATGAGGTGGCCGCTGTCGTCGCGATGGCAAGCCCAGCCCTCGAGCAGCAGCACGGTCGTATAGGCCTCCTCGATGACGGCCGGCCCGGCAACGGCTCCGCCGAGCGGAATCTGATCGCGCTGCCACACCGCGACATCGCGCCAGCCGCCGGCGAGCCAGGCCCTCCGGGTCGTCGCTGGCTTGCCTTCGCCGCGGCCTTGGAACGATCGCGCATCGGGCGCCGGGAGGCGCCCCGTCGCCGTCACGCGCAGCGAGACGAGCTCCACCGGCGAGCCGGGGTTGGCATAGGAGAAGCGCTGACGATGGATGTCGTGAAAATCGGCGATGAGCGACGTGAGTACGGGCTCGTCGAGATGCGCCGCGCGCGCCGGCACCGTGAGCTCGAAAGCCTGGCCCGCGTAACGCATGTCCGCAGCCAGCTCGATGTGCCGGTCACCGGGCGGCACCGCATCCGCGACGAGCCGGGCCTGCGCCTCCGCCAGCAGCGCGTCGACCATTGGCTCGAGCGCCGCAAGGCTCTCGCGCCTCGCGGCATGCACGCCCGAGCGGACGAAGTCATGCGTCAGGTGGGAATGCAGGATGCCAAAGGCCGACAGCGTGGCGGCACTCTCCGGGAACACGATGCGCCTTATGCCGACCTCGTCCGCGACCGACGTTGCCTGGAGCCCCGCCGCGCCGCCGAAGGCGACCATGGCGAACTCCCGCGGGTCGAGCCCCTTTTCGAACAGCGACAGCCGGATCGCAGCCCCGAGGCCGGCATTGGTGACGGCAAGCAGCCCTTCGGCCGCGTCCTCGACGGCAAGATCGAGCGGGCCGCCGATCTCGGCCGCGATCGCCGTCCGGGCCGCGCCGTCGTCGAGCCGCATCTCTCCGCCGAGGAAGTTGCCGCCATCGAGCCGGCCGAGCGCGACGTTCGCGTCGGTAACGGTCGGCTTGATGCCGCCGCGGCCGTAGCACGCCGGCCCCGGGCGCGAGCCGGCGCTGTGCGGCCCCACCTGCAGCCGTCCGCCGGGCTGTACGGCGGCAATCGATCCGCCGCCCGCGCCGATGGTGCGGATCTCCACCATCGGCAGGCGCACCGGCATTTGGTCGATCTCGCCCTGCATGATGAGGGTGACGCGGCCGTCGCGCACCACCGAGACGTCGAAGCTGGTGCCGCCCATGTCGATGCCGACGATGTTCGCTTCGCCGAGGCGCCGGCCGAGCAGCGCTGAGGCAGCACTTCCGCTGGCGGGGCCGGAGAGCAGCAGCCGCACCGGCTGCTGCGCCGCCGTCTCGGCGCTGCAGACGCCGCCGTTCGACTGAACCAGCAGCAGGCGCGGCTTGAGCCCGGCGGCCTGCAGGCGCGCGGCAAGCTTGTCGAGATAGCCGGAGACGATCGGGATCAGCAGCGCGTTGAGGATGGTCGTCGACGTGCGCTCATATTCGCGGATCTCGGGGCTCAAGCTGCTGGAGCACGAGACCTTCAGCGCCGGCCGCTGCCTCGCGATCGCCTCGGCGATTTTGCTCTCATGCCGGGGATTCAGATACGCATTGAGCAGGCAGATCGCGATCGTCGCCACGTCCAGCTCGTCCAGCCTGACGATCAGCCGGTCGATCGCCGCGGCCGTCAGCGGCGTTTCGACGGAGCCGTCGGACCTGACGCGCTCCGCGATGCCGATACGGCGGTTGCGCGGGATCAAGGTCGGCGGCACCCGCGGATTGAGCGCATAGATCTCGCGCCGATAGTGACGGCCGATCTCGCTGACGTCCTCGAATCCCGCCGTCGTCACCAGCGCGCCGGTGGCGAGCTTGCGCTCCAGCACGGCATTGGTGGCGATGGTCGTTCCGTGCAGCAGGTAGCCGATGTCCGCCAGCGCGAAGCCGTGGCGCTGGGCGGCCTGCGAGAGACCCGTCATCAGGCCGACGGAAGGGTCCTCCGGCGTCGTCAGCGTCTTGAAGCTGCTGATGGCGCCGGTTCGCGCGTCGAAGATCTGAAAATCGGTAAAGGTCCCGCCGACGTCGATGCCGACCCTGACCGGCGGCGTGTCGGCATATGCAGGCGCCATGTCGACACCATACCCGTCTCGCTGTCGGTCGGCCAGCCAACGGACCCACACTTCCTCGTCATGCCAGGGCTTGGCCAGGGCTTGGCCCTGGCATGACGGTCTCGGGCAGAGGCGCGCGGAGGTCCTTGCATTACGATAGCACACGATATATCTTAGACATGTCATGTACGACTTCATAAGGGTCTAACAACGATGCACACCCACCATCACCGCCACGAAATGCGTGGCTCACATTCCCACCCCCATTATTGCGGCCGGCACGGCTTTCGCGGCCATCGGTTCGGCCATGACGAGGATTTCGAGCGTGGCGAAGACCGCGGCGACCGCCGGCGGATGTTCGACTCGCGGGAGCTCAGGCTCCTGCTCCTGAAGCTCATCGCCGACCAGCCGCGGCACGGCTACGAGCTCATCCGCTCGATCGAGGAGCTGTCCGGCGGCCGATATGCCCCGAGCCCCGGCGTCGTCTATCCCGCGCTCGCCATGCTCCAGGACCTCGATCACATCAAGGAGGCCGCGTCGGAGGGCGCCCGCAAGGCCTTCGAAGCAACGCCGGCAGGTGCCGCCGACCTCGCCGCCAACGCCGAGAAGGTCGCGGCGCTGCTGGCCCGGCTGGAGGCGCTGGCCACGATGCGGGGTCGTATGGACGCGGGCCCGGTACGGCGCGCGGTGGAAAATCTGCGTTCGGTGCTGCGGAACCGGCTCGCCGCCGGCGAGGCGACCAAGGACCAGCTCCACGAGATCGCGGCCATCATCGACGACGCGGCCCAGCGGATCGAGCGCCTCTAGGGAACATGACATGACCTTCTCGAGCACCTCGCACGTCCCGACGGCCAACGGCAGCCGCTATCTCCAACAGCTTTGCAAGCACTGGAGCCACAACCTCGCCGTCGATTTCACGCCCACAGCGGGAACCGTCAGGTTCCCGCGGGACGCGCGCGGTGCGGACTGGCCGGGCGATGCCCGGCTAGTCCTCCAGGCCCACGACACGGCCCTCGAATGCCGGCTCGAGGCGTCGGCCGAGGGCCAGCTCGATGCACTCAAGGGCGCCGTGGCGCGTCACCTCGACCGCTTCGCGTTCCGTGAGGCTCCGTTGACCTTCGACTGGCACGACGAGCAGCGCCCCTAGCGGCCGGAGCACCGGCGGAGAACCTTGTTCCTGTCGCCGGCAGCGGCGATGATGCGCTCGCGAACCGAACGGGCCATTGCCGCCGCCGGGGGCTCTCACCCGGCTCAAAAGGCCCGATGCTCGAGAGGCAGCGAATGCCGACCTCATCGCCGTCGGGCCGTCCGTCGCCGATCGCCGTGCAGATCAACGCACCGGCGTCGTCGTCGCGGCCGCTGGTTCTCGCCGCCTTCTCCTTCCGCCACGACGCCCACCTCGTGCCGGACCTCTTGCGGAACCTCGAGCCGATCGTCGACGGCTGGGTGTCCTATGACGATCGCTCGAGCCTGATCCCGTTCACCGACGAATGCGCCTGCCGCAACGCGCTGCTCGCGGCGGCGGTCGCCAGCGGCGCGACGTGGATTCTCGCGGTCGATCCTGCGGAGCGCTTCGAGGACTCGTTGTCCGGTCTCATTCGCGATTTGACCGCCGCGGAAGGGCTGGTCGCCTACGAGTTCTACAGAAAGGAGATGTACTCGCCGACCGAGTACCGCAGCGACGCCGCATGGAACGGCCTCAGGACGCGCCGGCTGTTCTCCGTCCGTCCCGGCTTTGCCTATGACCGGCATTTTTTCCTCGACCATTGGTACCCGAGCGACGCGGCCTACCGCATCCTCAAGGCGGACGTGAACGTCTACAACTTCCGCTTCGCCACGGCGGCGCGCCGCGAGCGGTGGCGGCAGCTTTGCATCCACCTCGACCCGCAGATCGAGCACCGGCCCCTGGCCTACGATTATCTGAGCCACGAAGACGGCATGATCCTGAGCCGGATCCCGCCGAACCGGCCCTGCAGCCCGGCCTTTGCCGAGGATGGCGGGCTGTGGATGGCGGAGCCGCCCCCGCCGCGGTGGTCGCCGGCCCAGGTGCGTGCAAGGTTTCGCGAGAGCTTCGATCGCCTCTTGCACGATTCGCGATCGCCCCTCGTCGCCAAGGCTCTGCCGGGTCACCAGCGCGGGGTCGACATCGTCGATCGCAAGACCGCCATCACCCTGCTGGCTCGGACGGTCAATCGCTTCGTCGGCTTCCATGGCTACGCGCCAGACCTCTTCGAGCCGAAGCGGTTCCTCGAGAAGGTGGTCTGGCGGAAGTTCTTCGCCAATCTGCAGATCCCGCAGTCGGGCAACAAGCTGCTGGTCGATCGCTATATCCCGCCGCATCTCGCGGACCAGGTCCGGACGCCGCGCGTCGTCTGGCGATCTGCAAGCCCGGCCTTGCCCGATGACGGCGCGCTGACCGAGGGGTGGTATTGGTTCAAATCCAATCACGGCACCGGCAATGTCGTGAAGGTTCGCTGGCCGTTGGGTCGCGACGAGCGGGCGCGGCTGCAGGCGCTGGCGGCCGGCTGGCTGAAGCCCTTCGAGCCTCAGACCTTCGAGTGGTGGTACAATGCCTTTCCGCCGGAGCTGTTTTTCGAGGAGAGCATCGAAGGAAAGGCGGCGGCCTGCACCTGGTCCTACCTGGCTTTCCCGGATGGCGTGGCCCACATCAACGTCAACCAGAAGGGGCCGCGGGGCGTCCGCGCGATCCAGCTCTCGTCCAGCCTCGAACCGCTGCCTGAAGCTCACCAGCCCATGTACTACGAGCGATTGGCCAGCTGGGTGGCTCCCGGCGATCCGCGGCGGGCGGAGGCGATCGCCATCGACATCGCCCGGCCGCTCGGCTTCGCGCGCGTCGATCTCCTGTTCGCGTCGGATGGGGCCTGCATCTTGAACGAGGTCACGCTGACGCCCAACAATGCCGAAGCCTACCTGCACCCGGAGCTGGACATCCGGCTCGGCGCGATGTGGAAGACGATGATCTGAGCCGCTCCCGAAGCCGCCGCCTCACCCCACATCACCGCGAACCGCCGGCACGCTGCGTCTCGGGGGCCAGCGCCTCGATCGGAAACTGCATCTCGACCACGGCCTCGGCCATGCGGGCGGCAGGCGGCAGGTCGAGGAAATATTCGCGGCTGGGGCCGGCCAGGCGGTCGCCGCCGGCGGCGATATGACGGCCGATGCGCGCGGTGACCAGGTGCGCATCCTCCGGCAGGCCGACGCGCACGCAGACGGCCATGCGCGCGACGCCTTCGAGCTCCCGTTCCTCGAGCGCCCCGGCTTCGCGCAGCTTCGGCGTGGCGCCGTCGGCGATGGTGAAGCCGATCTCGGCGTCGAGCTGGTCGGCTTCGAACTCGACGGCGTGGGCGACGGCGACCAGCGTGCCGATCTGCGCCGCAGGCACGCTGCGGCCGACGGCCGCGCGAACCTCGGCGATGACCTCGCGCGCGGCGGCAAAGGACGGCAGGGTTCGGCGCAGCGAGAGATAGCGGCGTGGCGGTTCCGCACGGACGATCACGTCGTCGGCGCCGAGCTTGCCTTCATTCTCGATCTGGCCGATCCGCAGCTCGATCTGCCGCAGCCGCTGGGTCTCGGCCGCGACCGCTCGCTCGGCGTCGCGCCGGCGCATCAGCAGCATCGCGCGCAGCTCGGCGGACCCCGGATTCCCATCGAGGATCTTGGCGATCTCGTCGAGCTGGAAGCCGAGCTCCTTGAGCACCAGGATACGGTTGAGGCGCGCCAGCTGATCGGCGCGGTAGTAGCGGTAGCCCGTCTGCGGATCGGCCTGTCCCGGCTTGAACAGGCCGATCTCGTCATAGAAGCGCAGCTGCCGCGCCGACACGCGGGCGATCCGGGAGAAATCTCCGATCTTGAACATCGCGTGTCGGCTCCGGCTCAGGCGGCCAGCTGCTTGAACACCGTCCCGCGCAGACCCATGGATTCGACCACCGGGCGCTCGGCCCGCAATGCCTGCCGGAAGGCCGGGTGCGCCAGCACGCGGTCCACCAGGGCGGCCAGCCGCGGATAGCGCCGGCGGTCCAGGTCGAATCCAATGTAGTCGAAGGTCAGCAGGTTGGACACCACGGCGATGTCGGCCACGGTGAGCGTGCCGCCGACCAGGTAATCGCCGGCAGCACGGCGGTCGAGATGGGTGAACACCGCCGGCAGCACCTGGGTCAGAACACGCTCGACATTGACACTATCGGTCGGTCGGCCCTGCACCTTGGGATGGACGAAGACCTCATGGAACAGCTCGCGCACGACGCCACGGAACAGGCGCTCGCCCGCGTAGGCTTCCAGCGACAACACCTGGGCGAGATCGCGCGCCGCCTCAGGGTAGACGGGATGCGCCTCGTAGGCGTGATCGAGGTAGGTGCAGATGGCGGTGGAGTCGGCGACGGTGAAGTCGCCGTCGCTCAAGGCAGGGATCGTTCCGCCCGGGCTCAGCTCGTGCCAGTTGGGCGGCGGGTTGCCCGGGATGACCGGCACCACCGGGATGACCTCGTAAGGCAGGTCCTTGAGGATGGATACGACGACGACCTTGCGCGTATGCACAGAGATCGGGACGCCATAAATCTTCAGCATGTGCAGCTCCTGTCGTTGGCAAGGAGCTGCCAATCCTGGGGCTTCACGTAGCGTCAAGGTCAAGCGCCATTTGCCGGTCGCCGTGACGCCATGGTGCGCGGCGCTTCATCGCGGCCTGCCGCGTCATCACCCCTACATCACCCCGAACCGCCGGTACGCCTCCCCGGCCGACATGCCGTTGCGCAGCGCGATGCGCACTTGGGACTCGGTCCGGGACTTCTCGTAGGCCTCCCGGATGACGTCGTCGATATGGCTTTGCGGAACCGCCAGCACGCCGTCCTCTGCGCCGAGGATGAGGTCGCCCGGCCGCACCTCGACCTCGCCGCAGGACACCGGCTCGTTCAGCGCGACGATGCTGCGGTGATAGAGCAGGTCGCTCATATGCCGGCCGCGGCAGAACAGCGGGAAGCCGAGGTCGCGAATCTCGGCGCTGTCGCGGGTGAAGCCGTCGATCACCGCGCCGTTGCCGCCGCGCCGAATCGCCGCCTCGGCGCACAGCTCGCCCCAGACGCAGCAATCCATGCGGTCGGTGACGAGCACCTCGCCCGCGCCGAGGCCGTCGATCGCGGCGAACAACAGCTCGTATTCGCGGCCGGGCTGGGCGCGTCGACCCGCGGCCTGGACGACAGGGTCCGGGCCAGGCCGCAGAGCCGCACCGTCGGATCGAGCGCCTGCATGTCGTGACGCATGACCTGCCGGTGCAGCCCGCGCGCATGCAGGATATCCGAGACGGCGGAGACGTTGATCCCGAGCCGCAGCCTGGCCCAGGTCTCCGGCGCCATGCCGACCGGCGGCGTCGGTGCGAAGGCACCGGCCCCGCTGCCGGCGGCTACCATTGCGACTTCACCGGCGCCCGCCCGTGGCTGGCATGATCCGCGGCGTAGATCGAGATGTCGCCCTGCCGCTTGAACGCCTCGGCGGCGGCCCCGAACTTCTCGCGATCGAGCTCGACGCCGAGGCCGGGACCGGTCGGCACCTTCATCGTGCCGCGCGGCGTATAGCCGATCACGCCGTCCTTCACGACGTCGCCGGCCTGCTGATGCATGTGCGAATCGAGCGCATGCGGCAGGGCCGGCACCGACGCCGCCAGATGCAGATAGGCTGCGGTGGAGATGCCGAGCTCGCCGCCGCTGTGCAGGTTGAAGCCGAGCTGGAAGACCTCGCAGGTCGCCTGCAGCTTCTTCGTGTTGGAGATGCCGCCCCACTCGTGGATGTCGCCGAGAATGATGTCGACCGAGCCCATGCGCAGCCCCTGCGCCAGCTGGTCGAGATCCATCACGCACATGTTGGTGGCGAAGGGAATGTCGACGCGCTCCCGCACGCGGCTCATCGCCTCGTTGCCCCAGCAGGGATCCTCGTAATATTCGAGGTCGAGCGGCTCCATCAGCTTGCCGAGCCGGATCGAGGTCGCCGCCGACAGGATCGCGTTGGGGTCATAGCGCAGCTTCGTGGTCGGAAAGGCGGATCTGAGCGCACGCAGCGCGTCCAGCTCTTCCTCGGGCGGCAGCACGCCGCCCTTGAACTTGATCGCCGGGAAATCGTGGCGGGCATGCAGCGCCTTGGTGTAGGCGACGACCTCGTCGGCGTCGGCGACGCGGCCTTTGCCCGCCTTGTCGGGATGGCGATAGAAAATGTAGGACGCGAACGGCACCTCGTCGCGCAGGCGACCGCCCAGCAGGTCGCAGACCGGCCGATTGACGGCCTTGCCCTTGAGGTCCCAGCAGGCCATCTCGAGCGCCGCCGCCGCGCACAGCCCGGCCTTGCCGTAGTAAAACGGCACGAACAGCGTCTTGGCCAGGCTCTTCTCGGTCGCGAACGGATCCTCGCCGAGGAACATCGGCGCCAGGTCGCCATCGATGATCATCTTGGTCGGCGAGCCGCCCAGCGTCTCCCCCAGCCCGACCAGCCCGTCGTCGGTCTCCATCTCGACGATGCAGCGCGACCAGCCATCCTCGACGCCGCCCGACCAGCGCAGCGGCGCGACGAACGGGATGTTGACGATGGTCGTGGTGATCTTGCTGATCTTCATCGCGATGACTCCCTCTCATTGAACCGGGTGAGGCGACCCCTTCGCGCTACGGCCGAGCTCGGGCGCGGCGGCGATCAGGGCCTGCGTATAGCGGTGCCCGGGCCGGGCGATGATGTCCGCGGCGGCGCCGAGCTCGCGGATCTCGCCGGCCTCCAGCACGAGGATGCGGTCGGCGATCGAATGCACCAGCGCCAGGTTGTGCGTGATGAACAGCAGCGCGAGCCCGGTGGCCTTCAGCTCCTCGAGCAGTGCCACGATCGCGGCCTGGGTGGAGACGTCGAGCGAGGCGGTGATCTCGTCGCACAGCAGCACCGACGGGTGCGCAGCCAGCGCCCGCGCGATGGCGACGCGCTGCTTCTCGCCGCCGGACAGCTCGCGCGGATAGCGGTCGAGCATGCCGCGGGGCAGCCGCACCTGGTCGAGCAGGGCCGCCACCTTCGCCCGCTCCGACGAGCGGTCGGCGAGGCCGAACAGCCGCAGCGGCCGCTGGATCGCCGTCGCGACGGTCTCGTTCGGATTGAGCGACCGCTCGGGGTTCTGGAAGATCAGCTGGATGGCCTGGCGCTCGCGATGCTGCCGCGCCGGCGCGGTCGGCGCCAGGATCGCGCCGCTGAGCCCGATCGTTCCGGCGTCGGGGCGATGCAGACCGACGATGCAGCGGCCGATCGTGCTCTTGCCGCTGCCGCTTTCGCCGACCACGGCGAGGCACTCGGCCTTGCCGAGATCGAAGGTGACGCCACGCACCACCGTCCGCCGGTCCTGTCCTCTGCCATAGGCGACGATCAGCCCCGCGACGGACAGCAGCGCGCCCGCGCCGGCCGGCAATGCTCGCTCGCGCGCCGCCGTCGCGCCGGCCGCGGCGAAGCGCTGCGCCGCGTGCCAGCAGCGCACCCGGTGGCGCTGGTCCAGCTGCGTGACCGGCGGGAACGCGGTGCTGCAGTTGTCGGATGCCATCGGGCAGCGCGGCGTGAAGAAGCAGCCGGCAGGCCGCTGGCGCGGCGCGGGCGCGGTTCCGGCGATGCCGGTCAGGTGACGGCGCACCGACAAGCGCGGCACCGAATCGAGCAGCAGCGCGGTGTAGGGATGCGCCGGGCGATACAGCACGCTTTCGCGTGGGCCGGCCTCGACGATCCGCCCGGCATACATCACGGCGACGTCGGTAGCGATCACGTCGACGACGGCGAGGTCGTGCGTGACATAAACGAAGGCGGCGCCGCTGGTGCGGCCGAGCTCGCCCAGCAGATCGAGCACGCGCGCCTGCGTGGTGACGTCGAGGCCGGTGGTCGGCTCGTCGAGCACGACGACGAGCGGGCGGCAGGCGAGCGCCATCGCGATGGCGACGCGCTGCTGCTGGCCGCCGCTCAGCTGGAACGGGTAGCGGCGGAGGAAGGTCTCGTTGTCTTCGATGCCGACCCGTCGCGCCAGGTCGGCGACGATGCCGGCGATCGCGCCCGGCTCGGCGCCGTGCACGGCCAGCACCTCGGCGATCTGCGCGCCGATGCGGTGGCGCGGATTGAGGCTGGCGGTGGGGTCCTGCGGCACATAGGCGATCTGCGCCCCGCGAGCGCGGCGCCGGACGGCAGGCGCGAGCTGGAGCAGGTCGCGGCCGGCGAGGCGGATCGCGCCGCCGGCAATGCGCGTGCCCGGCCGGGCATGGCCGAGCAGCGCCAGCGCGGTGCTGGTCTTGCCGCAGCCGGATTCGCCGACCAGCGCCAGGGTGTCGCCGGCCGCGACGGTGAACGAGATCTCGTCGACGATGTCGGCGCCGCCCGCGGTCTCGATGCGCAGCCCGTCGACGACCAGGACCGGCGAGGCCGGCTCAGACATCGCGGCCGAGCACGGAGCGGCCCGCTCTGCGCGCCACGCCGTCCGCCACCAGGTTGACGCCAATGCACAGGATCGCGATCGTCAGCGCCGGGACGACGACCACCCACGGCTGCACGAACAGCGCGGCACGATTCTCGCTGATCATCAGGCCCCAGTCGGCGGCCGGCGGCTGCTGCCCGAATCCGAGATAGCTGAGCGAGCTGAACAGGATGATCGAGCCGGTCAGGCGGATGCCGAAATCGGCCAGGATCGGCGTCCAGATGTTCGGCAGGATATCGCTGCGGATGATCGACAGCAGGCTTTCGCCGCGGGCGACGGAGGCCTCGACGAACTCCCGGGTGGCGAGATCGATCGTGACGGTGCGCGCGATGCGCACGACTCGCGGCAGGTTGATCGTGGCGATGCCGAGGATGACGACGGACAGATGCGTCCCCGCGGCGGCCGCCAGCACCAGGATGAAGATGATGGCGGGAAACGCCAGGATCAGGTCGGCGACGCCGATGACCGCGAGGTCGAGCACGCCGCGGCGATAGCCGATCGCCATGCCGAGCGGAATGCCGATGACATAGGCGAGGATCGTCGCGAAGAATGCCACCGCGACCAGCACGCGGCCGCCATGAAGATAACGGGACAGCACGTCGCGACCGAGCCCGTCGGTGCCGAGCAGGTGTGCTGCGGTCGGCGCATCGAGCGGCAGCGCCAGCGTGTCGGTCGGCGAATAGGGGCTGAACCAGGGCCCGACGAGCGCCAGAAGGGTGATCGCGCCGACGAGCGCGACGCCCCACCGCCCGACCTCCGAGCCCAGCGTCCCGCGGACCAGCAGCGTGTTCCGCGCCCGCGCTGCGACGCCCGTCTCGATCGTCATGCCGCTTGCGTCATGTCTGCTGGTGCAGGCGCGGATTGAGGGCGATGACGCCGATATCCGCCATCAGGTTGGCTGCCACGTAGAGGCCGGTGATCAGCATGGTGATCGCCTCCACGGTCGGCTGGTCGCGGCTCGCCACGGCGTTGGCGAGGCCCAGCCCCAGGCCGGGAAACTGGAAGACATATTCGACGACGACGACGCCCCCGGTCAGCCACGCGACGTTGAAGGCCAGCACCTGCAAGGTCGGCGCCAGCGCGTTGGGCAGCGCATGATGCAGCAGCACGCGGCGCTCGGGCACGCCCTTCAGCCGGGCCATCATCACATAGTCGGAATCGAGCACGTCGATCATCGTGGCGCGGATCATCCGCGTCGTCTGCGCCACCTCGGCGGCGAGCAAGGTCAGCACCGGCAGGACGAACATCGGCCATTGCGACAGCACCGGCGCCGAGGCGTCGACCAGCGAGGCCGGCGGCAGCCAGCAGAGCTTCACGGCCAGCAGCAGCGCGAGCAGGCTGCCGATCACGAACTCGGGCGTCGAAATGAGCGCCAGCGTGATCGCGGCGACGCCATGGTCGAAGGCACGGTCGCGCCGCACCGCCGACAGGATGCCGAGGAACAGGGACAGCGGGATCAGGATCGCGACGGTGATGAGCGCCAGCACGCCGGTGTTGCGGATGCGGTCGCCGACGATGTTGATCACCGGCTCCTTGGAGGGTAGCGAGAGCCCGAAATCGCCCCGCACGAACCCCGCCAGCCAGTCGCCGTAGCGGACCAGCACCGGGCGATCGAGCCCGAGGTCCTTGCGCAGCGCCGCCACCAGCTGCGGGGTGGCCTGCTGCCCGAGGGCGGCTTCGGCCGCGTCTCCCGGAAGCAATTGCGTTCCGAGGAAGACGACGAGCGAGGCCGCCCACAGGGTCAGCAGGCCGAGGCCCGCACGGATCAGGATCAGGCGCAGCACGCCTCGTCAGCCAAAATACACATCCGTGAAGGTGAACCAGCCGAGCGGCCGCGCCGAGGACGGCACGAAGCCGTGCACCTTGGCGGAGTGGGCGTCGATCAGCTGCGGGAAGCCCCAGATGATGTAGCCGCCTTCATTCCACAGCATCTGCTGCGCGGCGACCCACAGCTCGCGGCGCTTCTTGGGATCGAGCGTGCGGCGCGCCTCGCTGGTCAGCTTGTCGAAGTCCGGCCGCTCCCAATGCGATTCGTTGTACGGCGCCCCGTGATTGAATGCCTGGGCGATCTGCGAATCGAGCGGCCGCTGGCCCCAGTCGGTGCACTGGAAAGGAACCTTCATGAACTTGTCGGTGTAGTAGGTTTCCGCCGGCGCCTTGTCGAGCGTGACCTTGACGCCGACCTTCTCGGCATATTGCGCGAGAAGGATCGACGATTCCAGCATGCCCTGGCCGATATCGCCGGTGTAGAGCGGAACGGTGGCGCCTTCGCGGCCGGCCTGCTTGATCAGGAACTTGGCCTTGTCCGGATCGTAGGCGCGCTGCGGGATCTCCTTGGCGTAGTCGGGGTCGAACGGGCAGGCCAGGTCGTTGCCGATCTTGCCGTAGCCGCCGAGCGCGACCTTGATCATCTCCTCGCGGTTGATCATCAGGCGGAAGGCCTGACGGACCCGGTTGTCGTCGAACGGGAACGCGTCGGTCTGCATCACCTGGCCGGGATAGGTGCCCGAATCGGCGATCAGCAGCTTGACCGCCGGGTTGGATTTCACCGCCGGAATGAGCTTGGCGTCGACATAGGCCATCGCGTCGATCTGGCCGCCGACCAGCGCGTTGAGCCGCGTCGTCGGGTCGTTGATCGAGATGATCTCCAGCTCGTCGAGATAGGGTCGACCGGCCACCCGGTAGTGCGGGTTGCGCACGAAGAGGCTGCGCTCGCCGCGCTTGAAGCTCTTGAAGGCGAACGGGCCGGTGCCGATCGGCGCATCGAACGACTTCGTGCCGTCCTTGAAGATGTAGAGCGCGCGGCTGGACAGGCTGGTGGGCAGCACCGCGATCGGCTGCTCCGGCGTGATCTCGACGGTCAGCGGATCGAGCGCGCGGATCTTGTCCGGCTTGACGAAGGCGATGTCGGCGCCGCCCTGCGCCTTGTTGGCCGGGTCGAGCACGTAGCGCAGCGTGTAGACGACGTCCTGCGCCGTGAAGGGCGAGCCGTCGTGCCACAGCACGCCCGACCGCAGCTTGATCTTCCAGACGCTGCCGTCGGCGTTGGGCGAAAACGCCTCGGCCAGCTGGTTGAACAGGCTGCCGTCGGGATTGAAGTCGACCAGCCGCTCGAACAGCACATGGGCGCGGGCGATGTCGATGTCGGTGTTGCTCAGGTTCGGGTCGAGCGTCTCCGACGCGCCGCCGCCGAACATGCCGACCCGAAGCCGGCCGCCCGGCTTGGGCGCCGGCGCGTCGTCGGCGCGGGCGGAACGCAGGTACGGCAGCGACAGCGCCGCGCCGCCGATCGCCGCCCCGGCGAGAAAGGCGCGGCGCGAGACGCCCGCGGTCAACAAGGATGGACGAGAGCGGAGCGAACCCGCTGGACGCCGCTTCGGGCTTGGCATGTTTCGACCTCCCAAGAGTCTGTGAGCAGCTGATTAGCTCACTTGCTGAGACGAGAAGGCGAAGGTATTGTGCGGGTCGAGGGTCTGTCAAACATTCAGTGACCGGCGAAACACCGGCAGGCGAACCGGTGGCAAAGCTGGACCGGAGGCTTTCCGGGATCCCGTGCACCTCTCACCGTCGGGGCTGCTCGACCAGATGACGCGCGTGGGCTGTGGTTCGTTCTTTGGCGGAATCGGCTATTGGCCACATCAGCCGGTCGACGCGGGGCCGACGGAAGCGCCCGGCACCCTCGAGGCTGAGGTGCTGCTTGGCGCGCCCCAACTGTGATGTCGGCTCCCGTCGCTAGCTCCATACCGCTGCCACAGAAGATTCGGTTGCGTGAGCGGCTGGTGCTGCATCTCGCGCACGAGATAATCAGCGGCCGCCTGGCTGCGGGGGAGCCCCTGCCGTCCGAACCGGAGCTGGCGCGCGAGTTCGGTATCAGTAAGGTCGTGCTGCGCGAGGCTATCCAGGAGCTGGCCTCCTGCGGCCTGCTGCGCGTGCAACACGGAAAGCGCACGACGGTGCTTCAACAAAGCGAGTGGAACGTGCTGGCGGAGCCGGTCCAACAGGCCTATGGGCTGTCGGGCAATGCCGACCAGCTCACCCGGCAGCTCTATGACGTGCGCCTCATGCTGGAGGTGAGCGCCGTGGCGCTCGCTGCCGAGAACTGCAGCCAGGACCAGTTGCACGAGCTCGATCGCTTGGTCGATGCGATGCGTGAGATAGCCGGTCAGGCCCAGGACGTACCGGCATTCCTCGCCAATGATCGCGCCTTCCATGACGTCATCGGGCGCGCCACCGGAAACATGGTGTTGCGCGCCATGATGCGCGACTTGCACAACCTTCTTGCTGCCAACTGGAACGGCTCGCGCACTTCGCCGGGGCAGCTCGGATCCCTGGCCGACCAGCATGCCCGCATCGCCCGGGCAATACACATGGGCGACGCTTCCGCCGCTGCGGCGGCGATGAAGGCGCATCTGCTGTGGGCCAAGAATATCGAGACCGCAAAGGCTCCACGCAGGTCGCAGAGCCAGCCCGACGAACGTTGAGGGGCGAGCCAGTCGGCGGCTTCGAGCCGTCCGTCCCAAAGCTTGACGCTGTCGCTTAATATGATATTATCTCCGTATGAGATGAAGAGGGGGACCGCAGATGGTCAAGTCCGGGTCGATGTCTGCCCACCTTTCTCGCCGGCAATTTCTCGTGGGATCGGCTGTTGCCGGCATGGCCTCGTCGATCGCGCTGTCGGCAACGGGGCGCAGGGCACATGCGGCCGATAAGCCGATCACCGTCGGGACGATGCCTGGCCCACGTTGGGAGGGTGCGCTGAAGGCATCGGCGGCCGCCTACCAGGCCAAGACCGGTCGGGCGATCAACCTCGTCGTCAACCCGTTCACGGAGCACTATCAGAAGATCGCCACCTCGCTGGCGACCGATTCCAGCAATTTCGACGTTTTCGTCTTCGATGCCGCCCTGATCGGACAGTCCTATTCGAAGCTGGTGCCCCTGCCCGATCTGTTCGCCGCCGATCCTGCCTGGCAGAAGTATTACACGGATGGCGTGCCCGAGGTGTATCGCGGCAGCTGGTCGTGGGATGGCGTCCCGTACTCGGTGGTTCACGACGCGAACTCCATGATGAGCTGGTGGCGCACCGACGTCTTTGCCGAAGACGGTCTGCCCGAGCCGGCCACCTTCGAGATCATGCTCGACAATGCCAAGAAGCTGTCTGCGAAGAAGCCGAACAGCGGCTTCATGACGACGGCGGCGCGGGGCGCCTATCTGGCGGTGCTCTACACCGGCATGATGACCGCCTTCGGCGGTCGCTGGTGGGAGAACGACACGCCCGCCGCCTTCGGCCGCATCAGCAAAAACGCTCCTCCCGGCGCGGTCTTGCTCGACTCGCCGGAGAATGTCGCGGCCATGACGATGCTGCGCGACCTGATCGCCGCGGGGAATCCCGGCTCGCTTAATGCGCAGGAGTTCGAGAACAACGCCGCGTTCAAGAACGACACCGTCACGCAGCAGCTGATCTGGTCCGGCCTGATGGAGCTCCAGAACCCGAAGCTGAACCCGAAATACTACGACAAGCTGCTGTCACGCGATTTTCCCCTCGGCGGCAGCAACAAGAATGCCGCCAGCACCGGCATCAAGGGCGGCTTCGGCCTCGCCATCCCGAAGGCGTCCGAGCAGGTCCAGGCCGCGTTCGATTTCTGCAAGTTCACGGTCAGCGCCGAGAACGCCGAGGCTTTCATCGGTGGGGGTGGTCAGCCCGCGAACACCGCGCTTCTCAATGAGTGGTCGAAGAAACCCGGCTTCCAGGCGTTCACGACGATCGCGCAAGGGATCGTCAGCGGCCATCACCAGGCGCAATTCCCCGAAGGCGGTCAGTTCTACGACGTCATCAGCAACAACGTCGCGACCGTGCTGACCGAGGGAAAGGAACCCGCCGCAGCCTGCGCGCAGATGAAGGCCGACGCCGAAACCTTGTTGAAGAGAGCCGGATATATCTGACCCGCCGGCTCCGAAGGGCACGCCGTGTCATCGCCCGAAGGCCGCCCCGATTCCTCGCAGGAGAGATGGCATCGCTTCTGATGCGTGAGGGCTCCACCACAAGGTCATCCCTTGCCATCTGAATCGCTGGCGACGAGGAGTGCGAGACCGTTTCGCGGTGAACGTGGGGCAGCGGTCGCCATGCTGGCGCCGGCAGTCTTGATTCTGCTGGCGCTCTCGATCACGCCGGTTCTCTACCTGGTCGACACATCGCTCCATCGGCGGAACCTCTTTCAAGCGGGGCCGGCCGCGTTCGTCGGCATCGGCAACTTCACCTACCTGTTCTCGCAGCACATATTCCTCAGCGCGGTGCTGCGGACCTTTCAGCTCGCCGTCGTGGCGCTGTCCTTCGAGCTCGTCATCGGCTTCTTCCTGGCGGCGCTGGTGTTTCGCCTGCGCGCCCTGCCGGGCATGGGCGTCGTGCGCACCGTGCTCACCATGCCGATCCTGATCGCGCCGATCGTCTCGGCGCTGATGTGGCGATTCATGTACAACGCCGATTTCGGCGTCATCAATTATCTGCTGGGCTTCGTCGGCATCGCGCCGCGGGCCTGGCTGTCCGATCCCGGGCTCGCGCTCTGGGCGATCGCCGCGATCGATATCTGGCAATGGACGCCGTTCGTCTTCCTGGTGATCCTGGCCGGCATGTACGGTCTTCCGCGCAGCATCTACGAAGCCGCCGAGCTCGACGGGACCAGCCTCGTGCGCCAGACGATCTTCATCACGATCCCGATGTTGCGCCCGGTGCTGGTGATCGTGCTGCTCCTGCGCCTGATCGATCTGCTGAGGCTTTTCGACGTGATCGTCGGCACGACCACCGGTGGCCCCGGGGCGGCGACGCTGACGCTGCCGGTGCTGATCTGGTCCGACGCGTTCAAGAACTTCGCGATGGGGGACGCGGCGGCGGAATCGCTCGTGCTTCTGGCAATCGTCACGGTGATCATCACGATTCTCGTGCGGGCGATCACGCGTGGCCGCAGCGTCGTCGGATCGAGCGCGCAATGACCTTCGGAAGACGCCCCGGTTCCGGCTGGTACCTGCCGGTGCTGGTGATCCTGCTGGTCTGGATATTTCCCATCGCCTGGATCGCGCTGACCTCGCTGAAGCCCCAGAGCGAGCTCAGCGGGCTGCGGCCGACATTCCTGTTCGCGCCGACCGTCGACAACTATGTCGCCCTCTTCACCGATTACGGCTACAGCAAGTTCCTCCTCAACAGCCTGCTGATTGCCGGCGGCACGACCGCTGCCTCGATGTCGATCGCATGCCTGGCCGCCTTCGGCCTGGTCAACCTGCACCCGCGGGCGGCCGACCCGGTCGCGATGTGGATCCTTTCGCTGCGGATGCTGCCGCCGATCGCGACCGTCGTGCCGTTCTACCTGCTGTTCAACAGCGCCCGGCTGCTGGACAGCTATGTCGGGATGATCCTGGCCTATCTCACCTTCTCGCTGCCGTTTGCGATCTGGATGCTGCAGGGCTTCTTCGCCGAAGTGCCCCGCTCGCTCTCGGAGGCGGCGGCCGCCGACGGCGCAGGCCCGATGAAGATCCTGATCCGGATCATCCTTCCGGTCGCGCGCAGCGGCGTGGCGGTGACGGCGATCTTCACCTTCATCTTCGCGTGGAACGAGTTCCTCTTTGCATTCCTGCTCACCGATTCCACCTGGGTTACGCTTCCGGTGGCGCTGGGCAAGACATCGACGCCATACCAGACGGATTGGGGCACGCTCGGCGCCGGCGGAATGGTGTCGTTCCTGCCGCTCATCGTCGTGGTTTTCCTGCTCCAGCGGGAAATGGTCGGGGGGTTCACCTTTGGCGCCGTCAAATGACATGAAGGATCGCGGCGCCGTGCGGTTGAGCGAGATCGCCAAGACTTATCCGGGCAGTGCGACCACGGCGCTGCAGCCGATCGACCTGCAGGTGGAAGAAGGCAGCTTCTTCTCGATCCTCGGGCCGAGCGGCTGCGGCAAGACCACTTTGCTGCGCATCATCGCCGGGTTCGAATATCCGAGCAGTGGGCGCGTTTATATCGGCGACCGCGACGTCACCAGCCTGTCGCCCCGTCATCGCAATATCGCGATGGTCTTTCAGGACTATGCGCTCTATCCCCACATGACCGTCGCCAACAACATCGCATTCAATCTACGGAACCAGCGGGTGCCCGCGGCTGAGATCAGGCGGCGGGTCGGCGAGATGGGCGAGAAGCTCGGCATCGCGCATCTGCTCGAAAAACGGCCCGGCCAGCTTTCCGGCGGCGAACGTCAGCGCGTGGCCCTGGGCCGGGCCCTGATCAGGCGCCCGCGCGTCTTCCTCATGGACGAGCCGCTCTCGAACCTCGACGTGAAGCTGCGCGAGGCAATGCGTATCGAGCTGGGGCGCCTCCATCAGGACCTCGGCATCACCACGATCTACGTGACCCACGACCAATCGGAAGCGATGACGCTGTCGACGCGCCTCGCCGTCATGCGATCCGGTATGGTCCAGCAGACCGGGCAGCCCGACGAGGTCTATGCGCGGCCGTCCAACGTATTCGTCGCCAAGTTCATCGGCAGCCCATCGATGAACGTCTTTCGCATGCGGCGCGACGGGGCGCTGCTGCGCGCCGTCGATGATCCGGGGTCGTGCCTGAGGCTTCCGCCCGGCAGTCCGGCGGTCGATGCCGAGATGCTGGTCGGCATCCGTCCCCACGACCTTCGCGTGGAACCCCCGTCCGCCGCGGATGGCTTGCAGGCCGTGGTATCGCTGACCGAGCATTTCGGGAGGCACAATTGCATCATCTGCCGGCCTCGCGCAGAGACCTCGTTCCTCTGGGAGCAGCAGGCTATCCAGGTCGAGACGCCGACCTCCATTGCTTGGCCGGCGGGACAGCAGGTTCGGTTATCGGCGGATCCCGCCGGGATCCGGTTGTTCCGGCTGGATGGCCAGGCGATTTGACGGCGCCGGCGACGGTTGGCCCGGCGGGGTCTCGCAGCGCAGCTCGCGACCCGCTTCCGGCAAGAAGCGCAGGCGGTCTCCGGCTCCGTCGCGCTTCGGTCAGGTGTTGAGCTCGACGTCCACCTCCTGGCGGTCCTTGATTCCCAGAATATTGGTGAGGTCATAGGGGTAGGCGCGGCGCGAGACCCGCTCCGGTCCCGGCTCCTTCGGCCAGCCGGACATCGTGCGTCGGCGCGGCCGATCGAGGATGTAGGAGTCGTAGAGCTTCGTCGCGTACTCCCGGTGCGGCAGAACATGCTCCTCGGTATACCGGTAGCGCTCGAGGCGCTCCGGATCGAGGCGCTGGCCATGTCCCGGCAGCGGGCTCAGCACGATCTGGCCGTTCGTGAGCGGGACCTTGCCGCCGACCAGCACGTCATCGCGGACCTGGTTGTATTCCGTGTCCATCGGCAGGCAAAGCCGCGGGGTCGTGCCGAGATACAGCCCGGCACTCTCGGGATAATAGCCGAGGGCGCTGTTCATGGCGGCGCGGAAGACGCTTTGCAGGCCGAGCTCGAAATTGCTGTGCAGCATGATATGCAGGCCCATGAACCGGGCCATCTGCAGCAGGCGCCAAAGCCCGAAGACGCCCAGGCCGATATCGGGCGCGGCGATGTCGACCGGGTCGAAGCGCTCGATCATGTGCCAGTCGAACGACCACCGGTTGCTCATGCGGTTCGCGCCCGCCGGCTGAATGATCGGCGGCGTCCACCAATGACAGGAGAAGGGAATGGCGGTTTGGCCGCGCAGCTCCTCGAGCTTGCGAAAATAATACTCGCGCTGAAAGCTGTCGCCGTGGGCGGTCCTTGGCGCGAAGTCCGGCGGGTAGAAGCGCTCCGGCAGCAGCGCGTTGATGGGCTGTTCGATATAGGAGATGTCCAGGCTGCCGAGCCTCGAGATGATCCGGCGCGCTTCCACGAAATTCCACGTCCCATGTGCATCGATGCGGATGTCGACGCCCGGGGGAACGGCGGCCCGTATGCGCGTCAGCAGGTCGACATAGTCGTCCGGCTCGTAGCCGGTCATCGATACCTTGATCGTCTTGAAGCCGGCGTCGACCTGCTGGCGCGCGAAGGCGGGCCAGCTCTCGAAGGTCACGGCATCCCGGCCCTCCGCGTCGGGAAAGCGCTCCCAGGTGTATGCCGCCAGCGGCACGGCGGCGGGCGGCTCGAAGCCGACATCGAACAATTCCGACCACAGCTGATGCAGCGGCAGGCCGAGCACCTGGCCGACGAGGTCCCACCAGGCCATGAAGAACGGAATCTCGAGATCGTCATCGAGCAGGTTCTTGCGCGGCTGCTCGGCCAGGAGGGTCAATCCATCGATGGCGGCCTGGTCGAGCCGGACCGACCATTCTCCGGTGCCGGTGATTCCTTCTCTGGTGACCAGCTCGACGAACTCCCACGAGCAAGCCGGCAATGCCTGCCAGCCGGGCGTATAGACGCCGACCATGGGGATCAGCACCTTGTGACGTCGCGCTTGGGCCAGCGTGAGCGATTTGCCGGCGAGCATGTCGCGAAGCTTGCCGCGGATGGCGGCGCATCGAAGCCGCAAGAAGACGTCGAAGTCCTTCAGGTCGCCGGTGCTCTGCATTGTCGGTCGCCCAATCGTTGTCGTCCCCGGCTCACGCCCGTTGCGAGAGGTGAGCCGCTCGATCCCGTCGCGGTCCGGCTGGAACGGCTACCGCCTCATTTCGCGGCTCTGGCGGCGCTCGACATTTCCGCATACGGCGTCAGCCCGATATCCTCGCTCAGGCGCCCCAGCATCCGCAGTCCGGTGGCGTCGAGCGCGGGCGCCGGCGAGCGCAGGCCAGCGTGCTTGAAGACGCCACGGCGCACCATGACTTCCTTGGTGCAGGCGTTGTAATGGTCGATGTCCTGAAGGCTGAACATCAGGTAGGGCAGCAGGCTATGGAACCTGTTGCGTGCGGCGGCGCTGCGGCCGGCCTTCTGGTCGCGATAGATCGAGACGAGCACGTCCGTCAGCTCGGTGCCCGGAACGTTCCCGACGGCGCCGAGCTGGATGTCTTCGATGAGGAACAGGCCGGCATTCCCGGTGAGGACCTCGACGACAGGAGACAGCTCGGCGACCCAGCGGGCGGTCTCCTCCGGCCCGGATTCGACCTTGACGTACTTGATGTTCGGGTGCGCTTCCGCGATCCGGCGTATCCCGGCGGCCGAGAGCTTCAGACCGAGATAGGCCGGCGCATCCTGAATCGTCATCGGCAGCGCCGTGCTGTCGGCGATTCCGGCGAAATAGGGAACAAGCCCGCTCTCGTCGCAATGCGACGTGATGGGCGGCGGCACGACGACGCCGTCGGCACCTGCCGCCTCGGCAAATCGGGCGAGGTCCTTCGAGGTGTACAACGCTTCGGCGCCGACGCCGATCAGGACCGGCACACGGCCGTCGACCTCGTCGATCACGAGGGTGGCGAGTCGCTTGCGCTCCTCCGGCGTCAATTTGTTGACCTCTCCGGCCAATCCGAAACAAACGATTCCATTCGCTCCGGACGCGAGCACGAACCTGACGGCCTCGCGCTGGGCGTCGGTGTCGAGCGCGCCATCCGGCGCAAAGGTGGTGCATAGAGCGGGAAGAATGCCGTGAAAGGGCTTTGCCTTACGGGCCATCCGAAAGACTTTCCATTCTGGGTTCGAAAACTGGACTGAGTGTCCCGTCGACAATTATAATCATAATCTGATATTAAGAGTCAATGCCCATAGGGGTGCCGCCCGCAGTTTCCGTTCCGTCGTCTTGACAGGGAGGAACGCCCCCTATAATCTGATATTATCAGCGTATGAGATTGCGGCTACCAAGGGAAGAGGCGGATTGTGACGCACCAGATCGCCGTCGATATCGGGGGAACTTTCACGGATCTCGTGGCCCTCGACACCGAGACGGGTGAGATACGGGTCGACAAGTCGTCGAGCATGGCCCGAGAGCCGATCAAAGCGGTGCTCAGGGTCATCGAGAAGGCGGGCGTTCCCGCGCCCGGGATCGAGCTCTTCATACATGGCACCACGGTCACGACGAATGCCCTCATCGAACGTCGCGGCACGCGCGTGGCGTTCATCACCAATCGCGGCTTTCGCGACGTCATTTTCATTCAGAACGCCAACCGGCGGGACCTCTACAGCCTGGTGTGGAAAAAGCCGCGGCCGCTGGCCTCGCGCTACGACTGCCTCGAGATCGCCTGTCGGATCGACAGCCGGGGCATCGCGATCGCCGCGATCGACCAGGCCGACATCGATGCGGCGGTCGAGCACATCAGAAAGGAAGGCATTCGCAGCGTCGCCGTCTCGTTCCTTTTCTCCTATCTCAATCCGGCCCATGAAATCGAGGTCGCTCGTCAGTTGCGCAACGCCATCCCGGACATCTCGATATCGCTCTCGCATGAGGTCTATTCGCGCTGGCGCGAAAACGATCGCGGCCACACGACCATTGCCGATGCCTATCTGAAGCCGCTGCTGTCGCGCTACATGGACAACCTCGGCAAAGGCTTCGGGCGAGCCGGCTCGCCGGCCCGATTGCTCGTCATGAAATCGAACGGCGGCGTCGTCGAGGGCGAAGCCGCAGCAGAACGGCCGGCGAATTATCTCGTCTCCGGACCGGTGGGCGGCGTCCTCGGGGGCACCCATTTTGCTTCGCTGGCTGGCCTGATCAAAATCATGACGATCGACATCGGCGGCACGTCGTGCGACGTCAGCCTGATCGTCGATGGTCAGGCCCGGCGGGCCGCGAACTACGAGATGGACCTGGGGATGCCAGTCAAGGCACCGATGGTCGACATCCGAACGATCGGGGCAGGCGGCGGGTCGATCGGCTGGATCGATGCCGGCGGGTTGCTGCGGGTCGGACCGCAAAGCGCCGGCTCGAATCCAGGACCCGCCTGCTACGGCCAGGGCGGCACCGAGCCGACGATCTCCGACGCGAATCTGGTCCTCGGCCGGCTGAACGCCAACTACTTCTGCGGCGGCGACATCCCCCTCGATATCGAGCTCGCCCGCAAGGCGGTGAAGACGGTAGCCCTAAGGCTCGGCAAGACCGTCGAGGAGACCGCGCACGCGATGATCGAGCTCACCAATCACAACATGGTCGATGCGCTCCGCGTCATCTCCGTGGAGCAGGGGATTGATCCGCGCGAGTTTGCCCTGGTGGCGTTTGGCGGCGCCGGACCGCTTCATGCCGCTGAAATCGCAAAAGTAATCGGCATCCGCAAGGTCCTCGTGCCGCCCTATCCCGGCAACACCTCGGCGTTCGGCCTCCTGACCGCCGGGCTGCGCTCCGATCTTTCGACCACCCTGCTTTTGCGCACGACTGATCCCGATGCCGTGGCGAGACTGAACGAAACCCTCATTCCATTGCGCGAGCGCGCCCTGGCCACCCTCGAGCGCGAAGGCTACAAGGGTGAGCCGGACATCGAGCAGAAGCTGGAGATGCGCTTCCTCGGCCAGAATTATCACCGCGAGATCACGATAAGCTCCAGCGCCCCGATCACCGGGGACGCCTTCGCGGCCGCGATCGGCGCCTACCACGCCGACTACGTCAACTTCTACGGGTACGACCAGCCGCTGGAGACGATCGAGATCGTCGGCCTGATCGTCACGGCAATCGGCACACGCAAGGGACCGAAGCCCCATTTCCGTGGCGCAGAGAACAGCGACCGACGCGAGGCCGTCCGCGATGTCTCGTTCGCTCCGGAGGGATTCCGTCCGACCGCCATCGTTCCGCGCGAGGCGATCGCCGTCGGCCAACCGCGCATCGGTCCGATGATCGTCGAGGAAGCCCTTTCGACCACGGTGGTGCCGCCGGGCTGCACGCTCGTCGTCCTCGAGAGCGGCAGCATGCTGATCGATCTTCCTGCGAAGGAGAGGCTGGAATGAATGTCCGATCGAAGACGGTGGAAGACGTCGATCCGGTGACGATGACGGTCACCGCCAACTACCTCGTGACGGTGTCCCGCGAAATGGGGCGGGCGATGCAGGATACTGCCTATTCCCCGATCTTCAACGAGGCGCTCGATTTCTCCTGCGCCGTCTTCGATGACGACGGGGAGATGATCGGGCAGGGCGAGTTCTGCCCCGCGCAGCTCGGGGCAACGACCATGGCGCTGCGATGGATCATCGACGAGTTCGGTTTGGATTCGCTCCGGGAAGGTGACGTCTTCCTTCACAACGATCCGTTTTCTGGCATGAATCACCTTCCGGAGCATATGGTCGTCAAGGCCGTCTTCCACGAAGGCAGGCGGGTAGGGATCGTCGCCTGCATCGGCCATATGGCCGAAGTCGGCGGCTTGGCGCCGGGAGGGTTCCCGGGCGACGCTCAGGAAGTCTTCCATGAGGGACTGCGCATTCCGCCGGTCAAGATCATGAAGCAGGGTGTCGAGGACCAGGACCTCTGGCGGCTGATCCTTGCCAACGGACGTACCCCTCGGGTCACCGCCGGTGATCTCAGGGCCATGATCGGATCCCTCAACGTCGGAGAGAGGCGCCTGCTCGAGGTCGTCCGCCGGCACGGCTTCGAGCGCTTCAAGGAGATCACCGAGGCGTTGAAGAGCTACTCGGAGCGACGCATGCGAGCGGCCATTGGCGAGTTGCCGAAGGGCACCTACGTTGCCGACGAATACATCATCGACAATGACGGCTGGCTCGACGAGCCCGGCAAGATCCGCGTTGCGATGACGGTCGAAGACGACCGGATCATCGCCGATTTCACCGGTTCCGATCCGCAGCGTCGCGGCTCGTGCAACTGCACGTTGGTCGCGACGGTTTCGGCGGTCTACAACGCCGTCCTCCATATGACCGACCCGGACATTCCCTCCAACACCGGGCGATATCGCCCAATCGAGATCATCGCGCCGCCCGGCACGGTCGTGAACGCCACCTTTCCCGCATCGACGGTCGGCGGGAATTCCGAGGTCCATCCGCATTTGGTGACGCTGATTTGGAAAGCCATGGCGGAAGCGGTCCCCGACAAGGTCGGCGCCGCAGGCTCCGAGACCGCGATGCTGGTGACCTATGGCGGCGTCGATCCGCGCAGCGGCGAGATGTTCAGCAATCTCATCATCGAAGGGCAAGGATATGGCGGCAAAGCAGTGGGCGATGGCTGGGACGCCATCACCGTCCCGAACTCGAATTGCGTCGTCACGCCGATCGAGATCTATGAGACGCGCTACCCGCTGCTCCATCACAAATTCTCCTTGAATGTCGGGTCCGGGGGCGCCGGTCGGTCACGTGGCGGGCTCGGCAGCATCCGGGAGATCGAATTGCAGAGCCCGATGACGTTCTCCTGCTACCATTCGAGCGAGCGGATCTATCCCTGGGGACTGTTCGACGGCGAACGGGGGACGCTGTCGTCCTTCACGGTCAAAGCACCGGGCGATGCCGGCTACGAGAATTTCAAGCAGCGCTATGGAGTGCGCTGTGCGGGCAAGTTCACCAACGTCCACCTGGACGCGGGAGCCCATCTCAGGCTGACGGTCGGCGGCGGCGGCGGCTATGGCAAGGCATCCGAGCGCGACATCGAGAACATCGCGGTCGATCTCCTCGAAGGATTCTGTGACGAAGACCAGGTGCGCCACGCCTATCCGGCCCAATTCGACGCCGCGATCCGGCGGCGCGACCAGCTGCTCGCCGAATTGCGCGAACGGTCGCAGTGGTGAGGCACATGAAGAAGGTCTCGCGCAACGGCAAGGCGCTGAAATTCACCAATGGCCATTGGTCGGTCGGATTCGACGGCGGCTCGCTCGTCGCAGGCGGGGTGCGCCTGAAGCCGGAAGTGGGGCTTGCGGCGGGCGGGCGTCAGACGACTCTATCGGCGGAAGAGGTCGACGTTGCCATCGACGACGGTCTGTTGGCCCGCGTGGTGGCGAGCGGCAGGTCGCCCGACGGCCATAGCCTGCGCATCACCTACGACATTCACCAGACGCAGAATCTGCATGTCTATGTGCGGCTCGCCTGGGGCCAGGCCGTCAAGCTCGACACGATCGCCATGCCGATCCTGCGCCTGGAGGGCATGACGGCCCTTCAGTCGGCCGGGGTCGCGACGGACCTCGGCAGCGACGCGTCCTTCGCCCTGGCCGAACCCTGGTTCCAGATCCGCGGCAGGGGCGTGCTCGGCGTCGGCATCACCAAGCTGCCGTGGGCGGCTCGATGGAACGACATCGGCCCGATCGGCTACCGGACGCTGAGCAACGCGCGGCTGTCGACCGTTTCGGGCGGCGTGGCGTTGACGGTGCGGGGTCCTTTCGAGGCGGCCGCGGGTGACACTCTGGAGATGGCTTTTTTCCTGCGCCCGACGGATGAGCCGGCCGACGCCGTGCGGACCGAAGCCACGCATGGCGATCCGCGAGAGACCCGCTACATCCCGGGCTCGGAATGGGAGCAGTTTCAGTCCCGCCAGGTCGAAGACCGCTGGCTTGGGCCGCCAATCCTCGGCGGTTGCCTGAACCGGCCCGCCGACCAGCTGATGACGCGCTCGCTGGGCATGGACATATTGGCGCGGCGGCGGTTCTCCTGGAACAATGAGGACTTCTCGCTCTGGCGGATCACCGGCAAGTCGATCTACCGCGAGGTAGCCGTCAAAAAGGCCTACGGGCTGATGGCCGCGCAGAACGAGTATGGCGGTTGGTTCGAGGGCATCGAGTTTTACAATCTGCCGCCGCGCCACCACCAGCACTATCACTCCTATACGGCATTCGTCTTCCTGATCGACGCCTATGACGTCACCGGTCACCAGCCGTTTCTCGACGCTGCGCTGCGGAGCAAGGAATACTGGTTCGGGCCGCCGCCCGGAAACAGCCACAGTGTCGATGCGCCGGACGCGTGGTGGTACCGCTGGGGTGGCTATGTCAACGAAGCCGGGTACACCGATGAACGCCATGCGCTGAACACCCATGCCAGCGCGATCATGATCTTCAGCATGCTGTGGACGCGCCTGCAGGACGCGGAGGTCCGCCGCGGCATGATCCACGGCGTCAACGGGTTCAAGCGTGGTCTCGGCCAGGGGCTGCAACGCTCGAATGGGGAGTTCCTCTACTCCCTGTCGCAAATCGACCCGCGCTATGAGCGCCCTGGTGATCCGCCGTACCTCCAGACCAATCTGATTCCCGAGATCGAAGGCGTCTACACCGTTCTCTCGGCCTTCCGTCTGCTGGTGGCAAATCGCGTCGCAGCAGATCCGGTCGTCCGCGAGGCCTGTGCCCGAGCGCTCAACTATTGGTGGCGGGCAGAGCTCGACGGCAAGGTCTATACCTATCGCTCCTATGCCGTGAAGACCTTCGGCGTCGCGGCCGGCGAGATCGATCTTCGGTACGCTTTCAACCTGCCCCATCTGTTGGCCAACGCCGACAACTGGACCTCGATCTATCGCGGCTTTTCGGCGTGGGTGGCGCCTTGGAAGAACAAGGCTCTTCTGGTGACGGCCGAGGGAGACCCGCCGGGGATAGAGTCGGTCTTCGTGTCGCGCAACGATGCCGGGTTCCGCTTTGCGCTCGTCAACACCGGCATTCCGCGCGCCAATCTGCCCATCTCCGTCGAGCTCGACGAGCGTTCCGCCGGGGCAGGCGCCGAGCTGGTCGATCCGGCCGACGGCCGGTCGCTGGGCAAGCTCGTCGGCGAGGAGCGGGACGGAAAGCTCACCTTCGATCTTCCGCTGATGACCGAGGGATCGGTTGCCGTGATCAACCTCTCGAAAGGGGCTTGACCGAGCGCATGAATGGTCGGCTGCAGGGCAGGGTAGCGATCGTCACGGGCGCCAGCCGCGGGATAGGCAGGGCGATTGCCGTTCGATTCGCTCGCGAAGGTGCGCGTGTGGTCGCGGCACAGCGCTCCGCGGACCTTGGTGAAGAAACGATGGCCGAAATTCGGCACGCCGGAGGCCAGGCGATTTCGCTGCAGGCCGACGTGCGAAGCGAGGCGAGCGTCAGGGAAATGGTAGCTGCGGCGCTGGCTGCCTACGGGACGATCGACATATTGTGTAATAATGCCGGCGTCGGGCTGATTCGAAATGTCGTCGAGACGAGCGCAGAGGAATACGACGCCGTCATGGACACCAATGTCCGCGGGGTCTTCAATTGCATGCGGGCGGGGATTCCACCCATGCTGTCACGGGGCGGGAGCGTGATCAATATCGCGTCGGTCGCTTCATTCGTCGGCTTCCCGCGCGATGCGGCATACTGCACCTCGAAGGGTGCCGTGCTGATGCTGACACGGCAGGCGGCGCTCGACTACGCACCACACAACGTCCGCATCAATGCCATCTGCCCGGGCTTCATCGAGACGCCGATGCTGATCGAATACTGCGCGGCACAGCCGGATCCGGACTCGGCCTACCGCCAGGTCGTCTCGCTGCACCCGATGGGGAGGCTCGGATCGGCCGACGACGTTGCGGGCGCGGCGGTCTATTTTGCATCGGACGATTCCAAGTGGGTTACGGGTGCTTCGCTCGCCGTCGATGGAGGGCTGCTGACGCAGTAGGATGATGATCAAACCGAAGACCGCGAAGCTCTACGAGCTGGTCACGCCGCAAATCGCCCGGGACATCGTCTCGAAGCGACTGCCGCCCGGATCGACCATCCCATCCGAGCCGCAGCTCGTTGCGGCGTTCGGCGTCAGCAAGACGGTCGCCCGCGAGACGGTCAAAACGCTGGAAGCGGTGGGGCTGGTGCGGGTGCAGCATGGAAGGCGCACCGTCGTCCTCGACGAGCAGGAGTGGGACATCCTCAGCCAGACCGTCCAGGAGGCTTATCGCGCTGAAAACCTCGGCCGCGAGCTGATCACCGAGTTGTATGAGGTTCGTCTGCAGCTCGAGCCGAAAGCCGCCTGCTGGACGGCCGAGCGGGCGTCACGCGAAGAGGCCGAGCAGATCAGGGAGATCCTGGACGCGATGCGGCAGGCGTTGAACACGCCGCGCGTTTTCCTCGATCATGACCACGCCTTTCACGTCGCGGTCGTCGGGGCCGCGTCGAACCGCGTGCTTCGGGCCGTTCTGCGAGATATCCGCGAGCTGCTGATCACGAGTTGGGACATGTCGGTCCTCTCGTCGGGCGACGTTCGGACCGTCTTCGCGCAGCACCAGCAAATCTCGGAGGCAATCAGCAGCGGAAATGGACCGCAGGCCGAGCAGGCGATGCGCGAGCATCTCGAGTGGGCGTTTGCCAAGGACAGCCCTGTAATGTGGAAGTTGGCGTCCGGAGAGGTGTAATGAGGGCGGTCGTTGCTCCGCGGTTTGGTGAAGCTTGGGAGCTGCATGAGCGTCATCGGGATCCCGAGCCCGGCTCGCGGGACGTGGTCGTAGAGGTGATCGCATCCGGCATCTGTTACACGGATGTCGGCCAGCTCCACGATCCTGTCTATGGCTGCAAGTTCCCGCGCGTTCCCGGGCATGAGCCGGTGGGCCGGGTCGTCGCCGTCGGCCCGGACGTCGGCGATGTGGCGGTCGGCGATATCGTCGGGGTGGCGTACTCGCAGAGATGGTGCGGAGCTTGCCGCTATTGCATGCTCGGTCGATACGAGCACTGTTCCGCCTGCACCTTCACCGGAATCACCTGTGATGGCGGCCACGCCGAGCTGATGGTCATGGATGCTGCCGCCGTCGAGAGAATTCCCGGCGGCATGGATCCCGTTCAGGCCGCCCCCGTGATGTGCGCGGGCTTCACCGTTTATTCGGGAATCTGTGATGCCGAGCTGCGGCCGGGCGAGCGCTGCGCCGTCATCGGTGTCGGTGGTCTTGGGCATCTCGGCGTCCAATATGCCGCAGCCCTTGGCGCGGAGGTGATCGCTGTCACCAATTCGGCCGATAAGGTTGCGATCGTAAAAGAGCTCGGCGCGTCTCACGTGCTGCTCAGCGAAGGCGAGACGGCCGGGAAGCTGCTGCAGCGTTGTGGCGGCGTGGACGTCATCCTCAATACGGCGAACGGCGTTGCTCCCGACCTGGCGCTCGGCCTGCGGCCATATGGCCGAATCTCCCTGCTTGGCGCGTGCCAGCACTCCTTCCCGGTTACGCCGACGCAGATGTCGTTCGGCAAGTTCAAGATCATGGGGTCCAGCCAAGGCCCGCGGCATCGGCTCAGGGAGGTTCTCCAGCTCCATCTGAGGAGCAAGGCCCGGGTGGTCGTGGAGGATTATCCGCTGGACGACGCACTGGCAGCGTTCGACCGCGTCCGGTCGGGGGTCGCCCGTTTCCGTGCGGTTCTCGTGCCCGGATAGCCGCCGACGGCCTCCCAGAAAGGTCCGGCCTCCGCCTGTTCCCTCGCAACGACCCATTGGAGAGCTCGCCGATGAGCGCGGGCATAGAAGTTCCTCCCGACCGGCTCGAACGTTGGGGGATCGAGATTCTCCAGGCCGCGGGCGCTTCGGCGGCCGCGGCGGCGGCGACCGCCGGATGTCTGGTGGATGCCAACCGACGCGGCGTCGACTCACATGGCATCGTCTTCCTGCGCTTTTACCTGCCACGGCTTCGCTCCGGGGCGGCGCGGGGTGATGCTCATCCGACCGTCGCGGTCGACTTGCCGGCGCTGGCGCTCGTCGACGGGCACGGTGCGCTCGGCGCCTATGTAGCCGGCTTTGCCATGTCGCTGTGCTGCGATAAGGCGCTCTCATCCGGAGCTGCCGTGGTCGCCGTCAAGAACTCCGGTCATTTCGGCGCAGCCTCATGCCACTCGGAGCGTGCCGCCGCCCGCGGCTGTCTCGGGATGGCGCTCAGCAACAGCGATCCGGGAATGGCACCCCTTGGGGCATTGGGGCCGATCCTGGGAACCAATCCCGTGGCCATAGCGACCCCAATGCCCCCGCCTCATTTCGTTCCTTCCCTCGACATCGCCACCAGTGTCGTGGCGCAGGGACGCATCATCCTGGCGGCGCAGAGTGGAAGCGACATTCCCGGCGACTGGGCGATCGGTCCGGATGGAAGGTCGACCCAAGATCCGAGCCGGGCGCTTGCTGGCGCAGTCCTGCCGATGGCCGGGCACAAAGGGTTCGGTCTGGCGTTCATGATCGATGTGCTGACCGCCTGCTTGTCGGGGGCCAATCTCAGTCGCGAAATTCCAGGCGACCTGACCTCACCCGAGCCGGAGGGCACGGGACATTGCTTCGTCGCGATCCGCGTCGACGGTCTGCGTGATCGGGCTGACTATGATTCGGCGATGGCTCGACTCGTTGCCTCCGTCCACGGAGCTCGCCGTGCGGACGGGGTTGATCCGTTCATGATTCCGGGAGAACGGGAGGCGCATAGCGCCGGTCAGCGTGCCGGTGCGATCCCGCTCAGCGCGTCGACCGCCGCTCTTCTGCGGTCTCTGGGAGAGGAGTATGGTGTCGCTTTCTTCGCGTAATTCGGTCCCAATAGTCGTTTGTGATGAATCTGCGGTGAGCGTCAGCGGTGGCCGCGAGCAGCTCACCGCGCTTGCCCGCTCGCTCCGCGGCGTGACCGGCTTTCTCGGCATCGACCGCGGCCAGGACGTCGACGTCGAGCTCGACATCTGAGGGGAAGGGCCATGCACCTCGCCGCCGACGCGATCGCCGCCTACGAGCGCGACGGGTTCCTCTGTCCGATCCCGGTGCTGACCTCGGACGAGGTGGCCGACTGCACCGCGAAGCTGGCGCCCATCGTCCGGGCGATTCTCGGCGATCCCGAGGAGGGTCAGCGGATGCAATACAAGGCGCATCTGCTCTACCCGTGGCTCGATCGCCTGGTGCGCCAACCCGCGATCCTGGATGCGGTCGAGAGCCTGCTGGGGCCGGACCTGCTGGTGTGGAACAGCGGCTTCCTGGTCAAGGCGCCGCATGATCCATCCTTCGTCTCATGGCACCAGGATTCCACCTACTGGGGGCTGGAGCCGATGGCGGTCGCCAGCGCGTGGCTGGCCTTCTCCGACAGCACGCCGGAAAATGGCTGCGTCTACTGCCTGCCCGGCAGCCATCGCCTCGCCCAGATCCCGCATCGCGATACCCATGCGAAACACAACATGCTGTCGCGCGGTCAGGCGGTGGACTGGGACTTCGACGAGGCGAGCGCGGTGCCGCTCCGGCTGCGGCCCGGCGAGATGTCGCTGCATCATGTGCGGACGATCCACGGCTCGCGGCCGAACCGCTCCGACACCCATCGCATCGGCTACATCATCAACTACATCTCGCCGGCCGTGCGGCAGAAATCCGGCAGCGACAGCGCCACGCTGGTGCGCGGCCAGGACCGCTTCTGCCACTTCGATGCGGACCCGAGGCCGTCGGCGGATCGCGACAGAGCGGCGCTCGCGGCCCATGCGGCCGCGGTCGAGCGGCAGATGGCTAATATCCTCGACTAGCCCACCTCGGTCGCCGGTCACGGCCCCCGCTCCCACGGGCTCGCGGCAGCCTGATGCAACGCGGCCTGGACCAACAGGTTCCCGCGCTGGCCCGCTGATCGGCCTGCCAGCCCACCTGAAATACTCTTGGAATAAATACTCTATACGTTCGTTGTCCCAAGAGGTCGGGTGCGCTGCGCCGGACGGGCGACCACCAGGAAGCTTGCCGACGCAGACGGCGGAGGAAGAATAGGGAGGCTGGGGTAGCAGTCATGGAAATCCGTGAAACTTTGGCGGGGGTCACCGGCGCGCTCGCCGCTGCCGCCGGGGACATTGCCGCGCTCGACCTGTGGCGGCGCTATCGCGCCAACCAGGCGGAGCTCTACGCCGCCATCAGCCTGTCATGGCCCGCGAGGTCCGAGGACGGGGACGATGACCCGATCGAGGATCGCGCCGGTCCCTTGGACGCCGCTGAGAGCGATTTGGCACGTGCGATCGAAGGGCTGGACTCTGCGGGCCCGATTGCCATCGCGGCGAAGATCAACGTCGCTTTCGACCATGCGCGCAGGACCGACGACATCGAGGACTTGCCATGGTGCATGCTGGCGTCGGTGCTGCGGACGATTCTGCCGGGCTTGCCGGCCGACATGGCGGCAGCCCTGCAGCCGCTGGCGGCCGGCCGGCGGGAAACGCTGCTGGCCAAGCTCTACGGGCAGGCGGCGCTCTAGCCTGCCGCCACCGGCGGGTGCGAGCGTCCGAGTGCGGCAGTTGACGATCGTCCCCTGGGAGTGGTGTAAGGGACGGGAGCACGGGGCGCATTGAGCCCCGGCCGCGGCGCGTTGGCCGCACCGGCAGGAGACCCGCGATGCCACGGCCCTCGCAGCGACCCGTTCCCAACGTGGTTCAAGCGCTGAACTCGCTTTCGCCGGCGCTCTCCAAACGGTTGGCAGAGGCGAAATCGGAGCGCGATCTCCAGGCGCTGGTAGCGGAGCACCCGCGGTTGGGCCCGGTGCTGAAGCAGCTGCAGATCGCCATCTTCCGCTATCTGAGCGCTCCCGAGCGGGCGCGGCAGATTATCGGGGCCCACCCCGAGCTGCTCACCGACGAAGCCGACGCGATGCTCTTCCTGCTGAGCGAGGCTCAAGCCGAGGAGCGGGTCAAGCACTCGATGTGGGCAGGCATCCAGCTGCTGAGGCGCTGCCGGCGAGACGGGATCGACAGCGCGCTGCCGGCGTAGGGCCTTGCATTCGGCCCTTGTGATCTACGTCACTGCGGGCCCGTGCCTGCGTCCTTGACCCGCGGTTGCGCACGATGGGAGATAGCCAGCGACAAGATGTCGTCGCCGATCACCGTCCAGATCAACGCTGCGGCAGCCGCACCGTCCCGGCCGCTGGTGCTCGCCGTCTTCTCCTTCCGCCACGACGCCCACCTCGTGCCGGCGTTGCTGCGGAACCTCGAGCCGATCGTCGACGGCTGGGTATCCTACGACGACCGGTCGAGCCCGGACCCCTTCACCGACGAATGCGCACGCCGCAAGGCGCTGCTCGAGGCGGCGGTCGCCAGCGGCGCGACCTGGATCCTGGCGGCCAACCCCGTGGAACGCTTCGAAGACCAGCTGTCGGGCCGCATCCGCGAGCTCACGGCCGTCGAAGGCCTGGTCGCCTATGGCTTTCACATCAAGGAGATGTACTCGCCGATCGACTATCGTGTCGATCAGGGGTGGAACGCGCTCAAATCGCGCCGGCTGTTTTCCATCCGTCCCGGCTTCGCCTATGACCGCCACCTGTTCCTGGATCACTGGTATCCGAGCGACGCGGCCTACCGCATCCTCACCGCGAACCTGAACATCTACAATTTCCGCTCGGCCACGGCCGGGCGTCGCGAGCGATGGCGGCAGCTCTGCATCCATCTCGATCCGCTGATCGAGCACCGGCCCCTGGCCTACGAGCACCTGACCGACGAAGCGGGCCTGCGTCTGACGCGGGTTTCGTCGGACCGGCCCTACAGTCCGGCGTTTCTCGAGGACGGCGGGCTGTGGATGGCGGCTCCGCCCGCCGCCCGGCGGTCGCCGGCGGAGATCCGCGCCGGCTACCAGGCGAATTTCGATCGCCTGTTCCGCGATCCGGGGTCGCCACGCTTCGCCAAGCCGCTGCCCGGTCACCGGCGCGGGGTCGATCTCGTCGACCGGCTGACGGCCGACAAGCTGCTGGCGGCGGAAGTCAATCGGTTCGCCAGCCTTCATGGCTACGCGCCCGATCTGTTCGCGCCGAAGCGGTTCCTCGAGAAACTGGTCTGGCGGAAATTCTTTGCCAGTCTCGAGGTTCCGCGATCGGGCAACAAGCTGCTGGTCCACAGCTACATCCCGCCGCACCTCAGCGACCAGGTCCGCCCGGCGCGGGTCGTCTGGCGATCGGCCAGCCCAGCCCTGCCCGACGACGGCGCGCTGGCCGAGGGCTGGTACTGGCTCAAGTCCAACCACGGCACGCGACGTGTCGAGCGGATTCGCTGGCCGATCGCCGGCGCGGAACGGGCGCGGCTGCAGAAGCTAGCGGCGGAATGGCTGCTACCGTTCCAGCCGAAGAACTTCGAGTGGTGGTACAACGCCTTCCCACCGGAGCTGTTTCTCGAGGAAAGCACCGAAGGAGAGGCGGCGGCCTGCACCTGGTCGTACCCGGCCTTCCCGGATGGCGTGCCTTACGTCAACGTCAACCGGAAGGTGGCGGCGGGCGTCCGCGCGATCCGGCTCTCGCCGAATCTCGAGCCGCTGCGCGAGGCGCATCAGCCGCGGCACTACCAGCGCTTGGAATCGTGGGTGGCGCCCTTCGATCCGCGGCGGGTGGCGGCGATCGCCGTCGACATCGCGCGGCCGTTGGGATTCGCGCGCATCGACTTCCTGTTTGCGTCGGACGGATCCTGCATCCTGAACGAGGTTACGCTGACCCCGAACAATGCCGGCGCGCACCTGCACCCGGATCTCGACGTCCGGCTCGGCGAGATGTGGAAGACGTTGGGCTGAGCCGCCGTCAGACCCCGCGAACGCGCGCCGCTTCCTCCCGCTCCGCCGCCGCGATCGCGCTCGCGAGCGCATGGCACAGCGCCTTGGCCGAGCCGAGCGACAGCTCTTTCCAGCACATTGGGATCCTAAGCTTAGAATTCCACGTGGACAAGTTGTCGCG
>JADMIO010787528.1_pt1 | contig 74338 bp, 69 predicted proteins | sample 8958161 | NCBI WGS metagenome assembly JADMIO01 (sample SAMN16585339, study PRJNA669376) | soil metagenome | isolation source: Crop rotation soil | place: USA: Cullars Rotation, Alabama | collected 2011
GGGGATGAGCCGCAGGAATAGCTGAATGTGCCTTCTAAAGAGATGAGGAATGATGCGTAGTGAATTTCCACTGCAAAAGGTCTCAGAAGAATCCCCGAAGGGGATGATCCGCAGTGCCTTCTAAAGAGATGAGGAATGATGTGTGTTTAATTTCCACTTGCAAAATGGCCTCAGAAAAATCCCCGAAGGGGATGATACAATGGTAGCCCAGGGTGAGGCCTCGAAGGCGCAGCCTGAGAGCGCCGTAACCCTGGGAAAGCGCATCATAAACAGATGCACCCCCGAAGCGGGGTGCTTTAAGGATAAATACCCTAGCTTAATGCTATTTCCTAAGGATTGAAGAAAAAAATAAACTGTTTTACTTGCTGGCATGTACCTAAAAAATCCTAAGCGAGACTGAGATCCTGAGAAGTATGAGACAACAAGAATAAGGTACTCTTACATGGTTGAAAGAGACTATTCGTTGATGAACCCTATAAATGTTAAAAACATGATAGGCACGATCGCGTTCGGCGACAGAATGTGAAAAAGGATCTCTTAATCGTAAGATTTTCTGCCGAAAGTAGTCCATTTCCTAATCTCAATCTTGATCTTGATCCCGATTGTAAATGAGTCAACTTAAGGAGGCAAAATTAACGATGAAAATGATATAACAATATAACAATAAGTTTTTTGGATTACACTATGTTTCCTAACAGTCTTGGGGCATGCTACTGAGCCCGGACTTAGATGGACACTTCCCTCTGATGCCGGTGATGATCGACTATTGTGAATCACTCATTTGCACATATTCTCTTTCCTTAAGGAACCTATTTTCTTGATGTCTAATCGATAAGGCGCTTCATTCATAAGATTTTCTAAAGTGGATTCAAGAATTCTCTTAGCCCAACCAGGCAATGATTGATTTAGGCTGTAATACACCCATTGCCCTCTGCGCTCATCTGAAACAAGTCCAGAGTTGCGCATGAGAGCTAAATGACGAGAAATTTTCGGTTGAATACTGCCTATAATCTGACTAATCTCGCAAACACAAAGTTCCCCTTCTTTTTGAAGTAAAACTAAGCATCTTAGTCGAGTTTCATCAGATAATAGGGAAAATAACTCATTGGGGGTCATTATTGTTTGCCTCTTGGCTTAACAGCTTTAATTTTTGCTGAAACCACATAGTTTTCTGCATCTGATCCTGGCACCCAGTCTTTGATAAACATACGACTATTTTCTTGTGGTTCAATTAGGATATCAACAAATCCGGCTTTGGTTAAAATACTTTTCAGCTCACTAATTGTAATGGCACCCGAAATACAGTTACAATAAAGTTCGGCGTTTTCCACCATTTCTTTGGGCAATGGTTTATAAGCAACCATATCCGAAATCGCTAATCTACCACCCTCTTTTAATACTCTAAAAGCTTCATTAAAAACATTTGATTTATTCGTGGATAAATTCACAACACAGTTCGAAATAATCACATCAACAGTATTGTTTGGTAATGGCAAATGTTCAATTTCGCCCAAAAGGAATTCTACGTTTTGATAACCATTTTTAGCTGCATTATTTCTTGCTTTGCTAATCATTTCCGGAGTCATGTCTACCCCATATACTTTCCCGCTAGGGCCAACTTTTTTAGCAGCAAGAAAAACATCAAATCCTCCTCCCGCACCCAAGTCTAGCACTGCTTCCCCAGCTTTAAGAGAAGCAATTGCTTGAGGATTTCCGCAACCAAGACCCATATTGCAGCCTTCTGGCACACTAGCCAATTCTTCTTTAGAATATCCTAGTTCTTGCGAATAGGCCTCATCAGGCTTTGCGGATACACCACAGCAGCTTCTTCCATTGCCGCAACATTGATTTTTATTATTAGCCTCTGCCACATTACCATAAGCAGATCTTACTTCCCTTTTCACCTCTTCCGTATTTTTCGATGTATTTGCAGCTACATAATAGACGTATTCAGTCTGCGGCTGATGATGATAATCCATGGCTATACTCCTGCTTTTTTGGTTGTTTATCATATGTATATACGCATATACATATATCCACAAGAACAAAATTATTTTCGAAAAAAAGTTGCTGATTGTCTTCTTCCCTTTTCTCAATAGGAGCAAGTATTTCGAACAAAATGGCAGAAAATGGTTGCCAATAGTATCCAAGTCCACCATGTTGTTTGTGACGGATTTCTATGGTGAAATTCATAAAAGAACTACAAGAGAGCACGAACGCACTAGAATTAAACCGTGGTGAAAATATGATGACAGCTCAAAAATATTGGAATGATATAGGAGCAACAAAGGTATTTGAAGATCCGCTTTATTTGGATAAGTTGTCCGCATATCTTACTCCAACTTCTAAAATCCTAGAATATGGATGTGGCTATGGTCGCGTGCTTCGCATATTGAAGTCAGCTGGTTATCATCATCTTACCGGTTTTGACTTTGCTCCTAATATGATCACGAGGGGACTTAGAGAGAATCCTGATTTAGACTTGAGATTGCTAGAGAAAGCAGGAGCCATTCCTTACCCTAATGAATCGATTGATGGTGTCGTGATGTCGACAGTCCTTTGCTGTATAACAGAAGACCTTGCGTTAGCGGAATTGATGAAGGAAATTAACCGAGTTTTAACAACGAATGGAGTGTTATATCTTACTGATTTCCTTGTTTGCGACCATCCACGGTATCAAGAGAAATACGCGATTGGATTGCAACAATTTGGTAGATGGGGAATATACATTACGAATGAAAACTTGACAGTTCGTCATTTTACGGCAAAAGCCATTATGGATTTGCTTACCACATTTGATATCCAATGGTTTGAGCAATTTGATTTCAAAACAATGAACCACAATCCTGCAAGGACTTTTCATTGCATTGCTAAAAAGTTATACCGAAACACATTCAAAAGTTGGAATTTTGACAAGGAGATCCTCTGAATTTAAACCAGGCGTAGCCGGCGCCGAAGCAGCTCAACTTGAATAAGTTGAGCGATGCAGGCGGGCTTTAAAGTCAGAGGTTTTCGACGCCGTCAAAAACCAACATTTGAATGTGTTTCGGTATAAATAAAGAAGGCTAAGATGTCGCTTGTCAAATTGCTCATGCTTTTGTGTGCTTTAATAGGCTCTCAAATCGAAGCAATAGAAATCAGAGCAATCATTCATGACTCCTTAAACGCGCATAGTGCCTTGATTCACGAGCAAGCCACTTATCAGGGAGATTATGCTTTTAATGATTATATTTACTCCAGATGCGATTCCAGGAGCGATTTAAATGATGAGTTTTTTCGTATCAGAGAATATGAAATAACAAGATGGAAACAAAAACGGATTGTTGCTGTCCATAAAGTTCGAAATCCTCAAGGAGAATGTCATACCATCTTGTTTGAGGGAGAATATGATACTCTAGCACAAGCTCAACAACAAATACCACCCTACTTTTCTCAAAAATGTTCCTTTTTCCGACGAGGGTGGGAATACCGTATAGAGAGTATACGTATTTTTGTTGAGGAAATAGACGAACTTCCTCCTTCAGTAGAAGTGATTGCTAAATCTCAAGAAGAGATATTGCGCTTATTTGATAAGATCAAAATAGTTAGCATTCTGACTGATTCTGTTCCTCAATGGTATTGCAATCATCAGATTATCCGAATGTAGGTTCTTAGAGCTTCAGCATATTCACATCCAGCTTCTATGCCCCTATATCTAGCCAAGCTTCGAATTCCCTCTACAGAAAGATAGTTCTTTTTCCCATTTCTAATTTGGCTAGGAAAGCATTTTTTAAAGCGTTCTAACTTTTGCTCAATTTCGTCTTCTGTTAGTTGGCAGTAAAAATCAGGTTTAAAATCTGTGGAAGGACCAATAGAATGCACATATGTAGGGTTTTCCATTACATATATCTCTTGTGGACAAAAGCGAGCTGTTGGGCGAGTTGCAGCTATAGTGGCTTCATATACAATAGTGTGGTCGTGATGGAAAGAAGGCCCTTGACATATTAGAATATGTGGTTGAACTGTACTAATAGCCTGCTCAATAGCGGTAACTATGTCTCTCCTTGCCACCGTATCTAGTGTAGAATCGAAATCAAAAGGAATGCCTTCTCCCTGATGCCAAATTCCATTAAAAGCGTTGATGAAATTCTCATACTCTTTGATCCTATCTTCACGAGAGACGAGCCCGGTATGATGAAGCTTAACACTAGAAACAGCAGTTAAGAAAAAATGGTATTCGTATTCTTGCTTAAATCTTTCTAAAAAACCGCCAATACTTATACAAGAGTCATCACTATGGGCTTCGATAATTAAAATCTTTTTCTTATTCATCATCTCTCTTCATAGCATTGCTTATTGAGTCTATTGCGAATCTGAAATTCACATTCATAACATTCAGGAAAAACCAAATTTCTGACATTCCAAAATTTGATTCAAGAAATACCTGTAATTTGATTTATGATCTAGGAAATAGAAGGATGAAAAAGGATTGTTAATAACCTATCATTTTCTCTGAATTTCTTCGGCTCTTCGTCTTTGCGTTAACTTTCCTTTCTATATCCTGCCGCCGAAGACGATCCGAATACATTTTAGTCCTTCTTTTTAACTATTTTAAAATTTTAGATTACCAATGGAAACGATAGAACTGCAATTTTATCGTTATATCGCTATATCGTTTCCATCGTTAATTTTGCTTTTTCTCCTTAAGTTGACATCATTTAAAATTGGGTTGAGATCAAGATTGAGATTAAGATCAAGATCTAGATTAAGATCTAGATTGAAATATCGTGCCTATGGTTGTTTCTTTTGATCAGGCAGTAAGCTAAAAAATGCCCAAAGATTTGAAAATATTGGCATAGGCAAGACCAATATTACCCATTGCTTGAGCCATTGCATCTTCAGCAGAAACTTGAAGCTGTAAAGAGTTTAAGACTCTTGTATAGTCTGCCAAGCCTTCTTGATATTGAAGCATAGAAATGTCCACCGATCTTTTTGCGTATTTAAAACTTTGCTCTAAATCAGCAGTTTCATCGATAGACTTCACAAAGAATGTTAAAGAATCTTCTACCTCTTTATAGGCTTCTAAAACTTGATTCCTATATAAAGCAATTCCTTGATTAAGCAGAGCGTATTGTTCCTTCACTCGATTTTCTAAGCGACCATAGTTTAAAATTGGCCAAGCAAAATCTGGCCCATAAAAGAATGTAAGGCTATTTCGGCTAAAAAAATGCTTACCAAACAAATTGGCTGTAGTGTGACAATCAGTAGCGCATTCCAATCCCAGAAATCCTGTAAATGAAATACGAGGCAACAGATCGCTAACCGCTATTCCTACACGAGCATTTTGTGAAAACAGGAGATCTAAACTACGCCGTAGATCTGGACGTTGATAAAGAACTTCGGCAGGATATCCGATTGCAGCTGTAGTCGGAATATGTATAGGATCTGGGCTTATCATAAATTGACAAATGAATGCCTCAGGAGTCAAACCTACAAGAATTGCAATACTTGTTAAATTGCGTTTCAGTTCTATCTTTAAGCTGGTTTGTTGGGCTTGAGTTTCTTTCCACAAGGTGACGGCTTGGGCATAGTCCAGTTCTGACTCATAACCTTCTTCCCATCGCACTTTAGCAATCTCAGCGCTGCGATACTGAGCTGCAATATTTCGTTCAAGAATTTCTATTCTGTTTTGGAAAGTTTTATACTGAATGTAAGCTAAAACGATATCTGAAATAAGCAGACGCTGCACATCTCGATAATCATTTTTAGTTGCAGCATATTCACCGTATGCCGACTGAACCCCACGATAGAAGCGTCCCCAAAAATCCAATTCCCAAATAAGTCGCATGCCTAAAATTCCATCTCCAAATTGACGGTCTATTCCTAAAGTATTCGGAGCATTTGCGCTAATATGTGTTCTGATAAAAGAGCCTTCCGCTTGCTGTGTCTGGGGAAAGTACTCCCCAATAGCAAATCCTAAATTTGCACGGGCAGCGATGATTCTGTATGCAGCTGCTTCTAAGGTGTAGTTTTCTTGTAGAGCGTATTCAATTAGGGTATTCAATGTTTCATCTTCGAAATGATTCCACCATGAGCCAATTTCAACCTCTTGGTTAATTGCAAGACGTGGTGATTGCTCTGTCCATGTCTCTTGGGTGGGCGCTGCTGGAGATTTAAAATCAGGCCCTACACGAAAGCATCCTGTTAGAAGCAATAAAGCGACAAAAAAAATGGGTCCATTTTTCACGGCTTAGCTTCCTCCGTTGGAGGCTGTAAGCGGTAGACGAGAGAATAGAAAAGAGGAACGGCAAATAAGGTTAAGATGGAGCCGATGGTTAATCCTCCCATGATCGCCACGCCTAATCCCACCCAAAAAACATCCTGAAGTAAGGGAATCACTCCCAAAACTGTTGTTCCAGCAGCTAACATGACAGGTCTTGCCCGACAAACAGCGGCTTCAATAATAGCATGATAAGGATGCATTCCTTTAGAGAGATTTTCATTACAGGCATCAAGCAAAACTACAATATTTTTGTTCATCATCCCAGCAAGACTCATTGCGCCAAGAAGCGCCATAAATCCAAAAGGAACATTAAAGAGAAGAAGACCCCCTGTCACTCCAATCATGGCAAAGGGAATGGTTAAAAGAATCACAGCGATGGGTCTAAAGTCGTTAAATGTAAGCACAAGGCATAATAGAATGACGATAATGGTAGGAGCTATTCCTGGAAGAAGCTGCTTTTGTGCTGTCGTACTGCTATCTTCTTCACCATCCCAAAATAAGCTATACCCATTTGGAAGAGGATAAGTATCGATTTCTTTCGCTACGCTTTTTTTCAAATCGGCAAAAGTTGATGTTAATATAGGAGAACCTTGAATCGCAACTTGCCGCTGCCTGTCCCAACGCAGAATATAAGGCTCCTCCCACTGAAAATCTGTTTTGTTGCTTACTTGAGAAAGAGGAACAGATGACACTGTATTTTCTCCTCGAACAGGTAATGTGTCTAAATGCGATAACAGGGTTTGTCTTTCTTCATCGGTATTGCGCCATTGAATATTGTAAAGTTTATTTTTCTCTCTATAAAGCCCAATACTCAATCCATCATATCCTCGCTTTAACGCATTTGCGATATCTTCTCGCGAAATATTTGCCGAGCGCGCCCGTTTTTGATCGTAATCAGTTTTAAGCTGTCTAATTGGATTCATGATATCAAGCCTCCAATCAGTGCCTAAAGGCGATTTCTGAATCCTGGCTAACAATCCGGATCCAAGGTGTCTCAGTTCGCTAGAATTTGCGTCATAAGGTCCTAACACTCTCAATTCAAATTTCCAGGGGTCTCCAGGACCCACATTGTATTTTCGAATGCGAACTAAAGCTTCCGGAAATTGACTCATGAGCCAGTCGGAGTTGTTAGCAATGAAAGGATCGATATCTCGATAACTTTTAAAATTGATTAATAGCTGCCCATAGTTTGGATAAATGAATTCTGGATCGACAGGAAGATAAAATCTAGGGGGGCCTGCTCCGATAAAACTGGAAACAGATTCTACGTTTTCAGCTTCCTGAAATCTTTTTTCCATGGTGCTTGTTTTAGATGCTACCTCATGAATAGCGGTTCCTGCCGGAGCCCAGTAATCTACCATGAGCTGAGGACGTGTTGAGTAAGGAAAAAAAAGCTTCACTACATATTGAAAGCCAACACATGAAACCCCCAAAGCGATAAGAAGACAACAAATAGATAACAATCGATGGCGGAGTATAAATCTGATAAATTGTCTAAATCGATGGAAAAATGGAGTATCAAACTCGTCAGTTTGTGTCCCTTGCTGATTAGTTTTAAGAAGCCAAAGGCATTGCTGAGGAGTCATTAAAACGGCAATAAACCAACTGATCATCAAAGATACCCCTACTACTACAAATAGCGTGCGGCAATATTCTCCCGTGGAACCCTCAGAAGCATAGATGGGATAAAAGGACATGATGGCAATGACTGTAGCAGAGAGTAAAGGCAAAGCAGGAGTCGCTGTCGCTGTCACGGCTGCTTGAAATTTATCCATTCCTTTACGCAAGTTAACAGCAATACCATCGGCGACAACAATCGAATTATCAACCATCATCCCCATTGCAATAATCAATGCTCCTAAAGACATTCTCTCTAATGGGATTTTCATGAAGTACATATAGAGAAAGGTTGCAAAAATGGTGAGGACAAGGCCCAGTCCTATAATTCCCCCCATTCGAATTCCGCTAGGGATCAACAGTACAATTAAGACGATAATGATCGATTCAATCATGCTGATGACAAATCCTGAAACAGATTCATCGACGATTGTGGATTGCCATGAAATTTTATGCAGCTCTATGCCTATTGGTAAATCATTTTTCAGCTGATTTAACTTTTCATCGATTTGCCTTCCTACCTCAACAATATTGCTATCTTCAGTTCCTGCAATTTGGATCCCGATTGCAGGAATTCCATTAAACCTCATCAGTTTTACCGGAGGATCCTGGTAGCCAACGGAAACTTTTGCGATATCGCCTAAAGAGAATTTGTTCTTTTCATTTTTTTCAATTTCTTGAACAAATGAATCGACCTTATTTTTTGTCATTTTTTGCTTTGTTAGAGCTTCTTGAATGAGATCGTTGGTTTTTGGTTGAATGATCAACTCTTCGATTTCTAGAGGCTTTTTGAATTCCCCTGAAAGATGCATGGGATATCGAACTTCGCCCTGATCAACGCTTCCAGCATCCACAACCATATTTTGTTTGAGTAATAAGCTATGAATGGTTTGTGGAGAGATTCGTAGTTCCGAGAGCTTTTGATTAGAAACATCCAAATGAATCACTCTTTGCTGAACCCCCCACAAATCAATACGAGCGATATTAGGAACTAAATAGAGGGTTTTTTGAATTTTTTCAGCGATTTCTTCTAACTCCGCATGAGAAAATCCATCACCCGTTAAACCTAATAAGAACCCGAAAACAAATCCAAAGTCATCCACAACTCTTGGAGTTTCTACTCCTGGAGGCAACGCAGATGCGGCATCATGAATTTTTCTACGCAATTCATCCCAAACTTGAGGTAGATCCTTGGCCCAGTAACGATCTTTGATATCGACTTTGATGTAAGAAAGTCCATCGCGCGACATCGAATAAATGTGTTTGACTTGCGGCATCTGATGGATAGCTGTTTCAAGCCGGTCAGTCACCTCTTGCTCCACTTCTTCTGGCGTGGCTCCAGGATACTGAGTGATCACTAAAGCTGACTTTATGCTAAAAGGAGGATCTTCAAGTTGACCAAGAGAAAAAAAGCTAAAAATGCCGCCAAAGACAATGATAGCGGTCACTAACATCATGACAGCTTTGTATTGTAGTCCAAACTCAACCAATTGCTTCATGGTTTTAGGGACTCCGTATCCAACTTCACTTTTTGCCCCTCAAGCAAAAAACTTGTACCAGCTATTACGATTCTGTCTCCGGCATTCAAACCTTCTTGAACAATGACCCGATCTCCTTGTGTGGTGTCCTTCATCTTAATAGCCTTTTTATGAACAGTTTGAGTGTTGGGATCAACGATCCAAACATAAGTGCCATTCCCGTCAGAAAAAATGGCAGATTTCGGAATTTTAAAAGTATTTGCTGTATGCTCTATCGATCGAGTTAGGAAAGCCTTGCCGCTCATACCTGCTAAAAGGGAAAGTTCAACCGGAACATTTTTTAGAGTTAGTGTAATAGGATATGTCTGCGTCGTGCTAGAAGCTTCTGTGCCAATTTCTTTGATTGAAGCATTAAATACTGTATTAGGAAACGCATCTAAGTAAACTTCAAAAGTAAGCCGATCTCTTCCTTCTAAAAGAGTATTGATATATTTTTCTGGAACATTAATCTCCATCTCTCGATCGGCAAGGTCTAAAAATCGCAATACCATCTGTTTTGCACGCACCTGCTCATGGTTCTCCACATAAATAGCAGCAACAATCCCATCAAACGGTGCTTTTAATGAAGTGTATGAGAGATCATCAGCAGCTTTATCGAAATCACTTACAGCAATGGTGAATTCTGCCTTAAGTTGATTAACCGTTTCATTTTTTCTATCCACCAAGCTAACGCTAATGGCTCCTGGATCTCTTTCATGGATCTTCTTCATTCGCTCAAAATCTCTTTCAGCAAAATTGAGCTGTGCTTTAATGCTTTCTACTTGGCCTTTTGATTTCTGCAGTGCAATCTCATATTCTCTCGGATCCAATTGAATTAAAGTTTCATCTTTGCGTGCTCTATATCCCACATAAATATCTCGTATGACCACAGTCCCATCTACTCGAAAAGAAAGATCCGCACGTTTGAAAGCTCGCAACGTTCCTGGAAATATTACCTGATTATCGGAGAAAGAGACTTCACTTATCACCAAAGTTTTTACTGGACGTAAAACTTCAACTGTCTCTTTCTTTTCACAAGAACATAGTAATAAAATAGTTAAAATCCAGGATCGCAGGCGCATGTATACTCCATAAGCTAGGATTTTTCCAAAATATGTTTATTATATATTGTTTGCAATTAAAACATTCCTTTGCTAACAGGAGGTGGAATTCTGAGTTCCAATGGATAGGCAAGTGGTCAGAAAAAAAAGGGAATTACATGGCAAAGAAAATAGCAAAAAAAGCAGCAACATTAGATCCTAAAGAATTGAAGTTAATGAATGCCTATTGGCGAGCATCTAATTACCTTTCTGTCGGCCAAATCTACCTTCTTGACAACCCCCTTTTGAAAGATCCGTTAACACGAGAACACATCAAACCCAGATTGCTTGGCCATTGGGGCACAACTCCAGGATTAAATTTTATTTACGTTCATCTGAATCGCCTGATTAAGCAACATAATCTGAATATGATCTATATTACGGGTCCAGGACATGGAGGACCAGGCCTTGTAGCAAATACATATTTAGAAGGAACATACAGCGAATATTATCCAAGCATTAGCGAAGATGAAGAGGGAATGAAAAAACTTTTCAAGCAATTTTCATTTCCTGGCGGCATTCCAAGCCATGTTGCACCTGAGACACCGGGTTCGATTCATGAAGGTGGCGAATTAGGTTATGCCGTCTCACATGCTTACGGAGCAGCTTTCGATAATCCAGATTTGATCGTAGCATGCGTGGTAGGAGATGGGGAAGCAGAAACGGGGCCATTAGCAGCCGCATGGCATTCTAACAAGTTTCTTAATCCGGCACGAGATGGAGCAGTTCTTCCGATTCTTCATCTCAATGGATATAAAATCGCCAATCCCACCATCTTATCAAGAATTAGTCGAAAAGAACTTGAACAGCTATTTTTAGGATATGGCTACAAGCCTTATTTTGTTGAAGGGCATGATCCTCAAAAAATGCACCAGCTCATGGCGGAAACGCTGGAAAAAATGATTGCAGAAATTCAATCCATTCAAAAAGAAGCGCGAAAAGAAGCCCGAACCAAGAAGCCGATTCAACGCCCTCTATGGCCCTTATTGATTCTCCGATCTCCTAAAGGATGGACAGGGCCAAAAGAAGTGGATGGACTTAAAACAGAAGACTTCTGGCGCTCCCATCAGGTGCCTTTTGCGAAAATGGATCGCGACCATATCAAGCTGTTAGAAAAGTGGATGAAAAGTTATAAACCTGAAGAGCTGTTTGATCAACAAGGCAAACTGCTTCCTGAGATTGCTGCTTTGGCTCCAAAAGGAACCAAACGCATGGGTGATAACCCTCATGCAAATGGAGGAGTGCTGCTCAAAGAGTTAAAAATACCCAGTTTTAGAGATTACAGTCTGGAAGTCTCGCAACCGGGACAAGTCGTTGCAGAATCAACACGCGCAATGGGGATATTTTTGCGCGATATCATGAAACTCAATCTTAGCGCTTCAAATTTTAGGGTTTTCGGACCTGATGAAATTGCCTCGAATCGATTAGGAAATCTATTTGAGGTCACAAATCGCACCTGGATGGAACCTACAATCCCAGAAGATGATCATCTTTCTCCTGATGGCCGTGTGATGGAAATTCTGAGTGAGCATACCTGTCAAGGATGGTTAGAGGGTTATTTGCTTACAGGGCGTCACGGTCTTTTCACCTCATATGAAGCCTTTATACACATTGTCGACTCTATGTTTAACCAACATGCCAAGTGGCTTAAGGTCACTCGCAGAAATATTCCATGGCGACGACCCATTGCATCACTTAACTATCTTTTGTCCTCCCATGTATGGCGGCAGGATCATAATGGCTTTAGCCATCAAGATCCTGGATTTATCGACCATGTTGTGAACAAAAAAGCAGATATCATCCGCGTTTATTTTCCTCCTGATGCCAACACACTGCTGTCTGTTACTGATCATTGTTTGCGAAGCCGCAATTACATCAATGTCATCGTAGCTGGCAAACAACCCCAGCTTCAATGGCTTGACATGGATCAGGCAATCAAGCATTGCACTGCAGGTATCGGTATTTGGGAATGGGCAAGCAATGACAAAGGGAATGAGCCAGATGTGGTGATGGCTTGCTGCGGTGATGTCCCAACCATGGAGACTTTAGCCGCTGTGGACATTTTGAGAAAATGCGCTCCAGACCTCAAGATAAGGGTTATCAATATCGTCAACTTAATGACTCTCCAACCTAAAGAAGAACATCCCCATGGACTGTCAGATAAAGATTTCGACGCGCTATTTACAACAGATAAGCCGATTATTTTTGCTTATCATGGATACCCTTGGCTCATTCATCGCTTAACATACAGGCGAAATAATCATAACAACTTACATGTGCGCGGTTATAAAGAAGAAGGGACAACGACGACTCCTTTTGATATTTTAGTGATGAATGATTTAGATCGTTTCCATTTGGTGTCTGATGTTATCGACCGTGTTCCTAAGCTTGGAGCAAGGGCAGCCTATGCAAAACAAGCGATCCATGAAAAGCTCATTGAACATAAGACATATATTGCTAAGTATGGAGAAGACATGCCAGAAATTCGAGACTGGAAATGGCCCGGTGAAAGCAAATGAAGATTCCAGCTTTCAACTCCGGTTCAGGCAGCAATTAGAAAGGTCTGGAAAATGACAGAAGATTTACCAAAGAATAAGGAGATTGTTCATTTATCAGATGAAAAGGCTGTTAGAGAAATTATCATCCATTCTGTTTTTGACTTATGGAAAGTCGTTAATAATTTAACTCGCCTTCGTCCAACTAAGCGTGAACATTATCGTGTAAGCATATTTGGGTCTGCAAGAGCTAATCCTGAAAGTTTTCCCTATAGCCAAGTCAAGCAGCTCGCAAAAGGATTGGCAAATATGGGGTGCGAAATTGTAACTGGCGGAGGACCTGGATTAATGCAGGCTGCCAACGAAGGAGCGACAGAAGGCGGAGCGTCAGAAAAAAGTCAATCTGTTGGAATCAGGGTGGATTTGCCTTTTGAACAAAATGTCAATCCATTTGTTAAAGAATCTTATAAACATGAAACATTCTTTAGCCGTCTGCATCATTTTACACTGGCATCTGATGCATTCATTATTGTACCTGGTGGAATAGGAACTACATTAGAAGCTACAATGGTTTGGCAACTGATTCAGGTAGGACATATTAAGAAAGATACTCCTCTTATCTTTGTTGGGAGAATGTGGGCCGATTTTTTAGGATGGACTCGCAATCATTTTTTGCCTAATCAATTAGTCAATCCTGAAGATTTGGAAATTCCATATTGTGTCAATACAGCCGAAGAAGCAATTGCTATTTTGCATAAATATCATGAGAATTGGCTTAAAGAAAAACAATAGCATTCAAATTCTATTCTTTAAATGTGACTGGACATGGCTTAACATTCCAGATATCAGCTGCATACTCAGCAATCGTACGATCGCTTGAGAATTTTCCAGAAGCAGCGACATTGAGAATAGCTTTATGGGCCCACTCATTGGGTTTGGAATATAATTCACGCAACTTTTCATCAGCATTAAGATAAGATTTGAGATCTGCCAAATGCATATACATTTCACCAGGTCTCATCAGCATCTGATAAAGCGGAGCAAAAATATCTGGCTCATTACGACTTAAAGCATTGGATTGAATCATATCAAGCGCTTGGCGTGTCTGTGGTTCATTTTCATAATGCCACTGTGGATTATACCACCCTGTACTATTAGAAACTTGTTCAGCAGTCAAACCAAACAAGAAAAAATTGCCTTCACCTGCTTCCTGAGCCATTTCAATTGTCGCGCCATCGCGTGTGCCTATCGTTAAAGCTCCATTCATCATGAACTTCATATTACTAGTGCCGCTTGCTTCATAACCTGCTGTTGAGATTTGATTTGAAACATCACTCGCAGGAATGAGTCGTTCTGCAATAGACACACAATAGTCAGGAAGAAAGTAAACACTGATTTTTTCACGCATCGCAGGATCGCTATTAATCATACCTGCGAGATTATTAATGAATTTGATTATCAACTTCGCCATGTGATAGGCCGGAGAAGCCTTGCCAGCAAAGAAAAATACACGAGGGATTATGCTGATTTTCGGATTATCTTTCAGCCAGTTATAAAGAACTAAAATGCGCAATGCATTAAGCATCTGTCTTTTATACTCATGAATGCGCTTCACTTGACAGTCAAAAATGGAATCGGGATTCACAAGATGACCCGCCGTCATCTTTAACCAATTGGCAAACTGAAATTTTGCCTCCCGCTTAGCTTTTAGAAATTGCTCTTGAAATCTTGCATCGGCAGCCAAAGACTTTATCTTATTTAACTCACCGAGGTCTTCAATCCACTTCTCTCCTATAGCATCAGTGATGACACGCGCTAATGCAGGGTTTGCTAAATATAACCAACGTCTGGGCGTAACGCCATTGGTTTTATTATTAAATCGTTCAGGAAATATTTCTGCTAAGTCTTTTACTGTTGTCGTCCGAAGCAATTGAGAGTGAAGAGCGGCTACTCCATTCGTGCTATGCGAACCAACGATAGCTAAATTAGCCATACGAATTTTACGCTGAGGTCCCTCTTCTACAAGACTGACGCGTTCTATACGCCCTTCGTCCCCTGGATATTTAGACCTAACCTGATCGAGAAAACGTCGGTTAATCTCAAGAATAATTGTTAAAAGACGTGGTTGCACGATTTCAAACCATGCAACTGGCCACTTTTCAAGGGCTTCAGGAAGAAGTGTATGATTTGTATAAGCTAGAGTTTTTTGTGTTAAATCCCACGCTTGATCCCATCCAAGGTGAGCTTCATCCAGTAAAATGCGCATTAATTCAGGTACTGCCATCGAAGGGTGCGTATCATTAAGCTGGATGGCCACCTTTTCAGGAAATTGACTCCACTCTGCATTACTTCGTCTGAAACGACGAACTAAATCAGCTAAAGAACAAGCCACAAGGAAATATTCTTGCACAAACCGCAAGGCCTGTCCCAAACTTGTGGAATCATCAGGATAAAGAACGCGCGTAATAGTTTCTGCCGAAAGTGTCTCTGCAAGAGCGCCCACCAAGTCGCCATGACTAAATCTCTGAAAATTGAAATAATCTGGAGCAGTGGCAGTCCATAATCGAAGCGTATTAATCGTTTTTCCCCCATAACCAACGACTGGTCGATCAAAAGGAATGCCAAGTAAGCACGAAGGGGCTCCTGGCACAGCTCGTAATTGGCCATTGCGCAACTCAAAGGAACAATTGAATTTGATCTCAACTGCTTCACTCAATCGAAGTACTTCCCACGGATCAGGATGGCGCAGCCAATGATCTGCACGCTCATTTTGCCAACCATCTTTTATGGTTTGTTTGAAAATGCCATATTCATAGCGCAATCCATAACCCATAGCCGGAAGCTGCATTGTCGCCATTGAATCAAGAAAACAAGCAGCCAAGCGGCCCAGTCCTCCATTGCCTAAACCAGCATCTGGCTCATGCTCTAGCAAATTAAGCCAATCGATATTTTTTTGTTTACTCGTCTGATTAACAATGGAATCAATGAGAAGATTCGCTATATTGTTAGAAAGAGAACGACCTATAAGGTATTCCATCGAAAGATAGTAAATCTGTTTGGGATTTTCCCGCTCGTAGGTTTGCTCAGTAAGTACCCATCTTTGGGCAAGAACATCTCTAACAGAACGAGCAAAAGCTTCGAATTGTTCTCGTAGACCTGCCCTTTTTTTGTCTATGACATCATCAAAAATCAAATGACGTTCATAAAGTCCATTATCCGTTTCAGAAAATTGAATAGGGCCGCATTCATATTGCTCTAAAGTTTTCACCCTTTTGTTCATAGACTTATTACCCAAATAATTTATCAAGTTATTTTTTCTATAACAAAAGACTGCAATGTTCTCAATTACAAATTTTTTAGAAAGATCTTCCCATAAGAAGCTAGGCTGCATTAATTTTTCCTAAAAATTGCATATCATACCCGTCTAGTCGCATCATAACCACTTTAGAGAAGTAGTCTACTCTACTTTTATCTCACCTTTCTCACTGTTTCAGCGGCTCGGGGTGATTTACGCAATCCTAATCAGGGCATTTTTGCGACAAGGCTGTATCATACACCTTAATTTCATAGGATTTATAATGAAGCATCTAATTTCTTTTGGTTGAAGATTTCACGGAAACATGACATAAGGCAAGAAAACCAGTCTCAATAAATTTTTTATATAATATGGGTAAGTTAGTAACAGGAATCCATCATATCACAGCCTTGGCATCAGATGCTCAAAGGAATGTTGATTTTTATGCAGGCATTTTAGGCCTGCGCCTAGTGAAAAAGACCGTTAACTTTGACGCTCCGGATATCTACCATCTTTATTACGGCAATGAAAAAGGGGAACCGGGAACCATCATCACCTTCTTTCCCTATCCTGGTATTTCACAGGGAAGAAAAGGAAAAGGTCAATTAACTGTTACTTCGTTTTCTATTCCTGAAAATGCCATGGATTACTGGGCTAAGCGATTAGATAGGTTTAACATTCCGCATGAAGATCCACAGCGGCGCTTCGGTGAACTGTTTATTTACTTTGAAGATCATGATGGACTTGGTTTAGAATTAGTTGCCAATAGCGAAGATGCAAGGCCAGCTTTTACTTATGGAAATATTCCTATTGAATTTGCCATCAAAGGGTTTTATGGAGTGACCCTTTCTGAGGAATGCTATGAAAAAACAGCTGGTCTATTAGTGGGGCAAATGGATCATGTTTTAATTGCTGAAAAAGGAAATCGTTTTCGTTATTCATCTAATGGTCAACCAGGGAATTTTATTGATGTTCTTTGCAGCCCAGACACATTAAAAGGATTACCTGGATACGGAACCATTCATCACATTGCCTTTGCTACGGAAAATGATACAACTCAGTTGGAAGCTCGTAAAAAACTTCTAAAATTTGGCCTCGATGTGACGCCTGTTCTAAATAGAGAATATTTTCATTCCATTTATTTTAAAGAACCAGGAGGCATCCTTTTTGAAATAGCGACTATTCCTCCAGGATTTACAATTGATGAACCCCTCGAACATCTTGGCGAGTTACTTAAATTGCCTCCTTGGCAAGAGCAAAATAGAAGGTTTATTGAAAAGAAACTTGCTCCCATTCAACTAGACATGAAGAGGTTTGTAGATTGACAGCCATTTCTGAGGTCCTACACCAAGGACCCTTAATTACTAAAGCCTCTAAAGCCTTAATTTTGCTTCACGGCAGAGGTGGAACCGCCCGAGGTATTTTAGATTTAGCCAATAGGATTTGTGATAATGACTTTTATGTCGCGGCCCCCCAGGCAACACATAACACCTGGTACCCATACAGCTTTATGGAAGAGGAAGAACGCAATGAGCCATATCTTTCTTTATCTGTCAAAGAAATCAAAAAGTTAATTGATGAAACAGCAAAATATATTCCTCTTGAGAGAATTTTTATTGCTGGTTTTTCACAAGGGGCTTGCTTAACTTTAGAAGTTGCCACACGATTTGCTGGGCAGTATGGCGGCATCGTTGCCTTTACTGGGGGGTTGATTGGCAAAACAATTAATGAAAGCAAGTATAACGGGAATTTCTTAGAAACAAAAGTGTTCATTAGCGATGGAGATAACGATCCTCATGTCCCTTTAATTAGAGCCATTCAGTCTAAAGAAATAATGGAAAAATTAGGCGCTAAAGTCATTTTAAAAGTCTATGAAGAAAGGCCTCACATCATTGTAGAAGACGAAATTAAATTGGTTAAAGAAAACATATTGAACTCGTAAGTAAAAGGGGTGATAGCAAGACAGTAACCTTAGCGTAATGCATATGGCCCCTCTCTCTGGACTATCTAACGCGAGCCCCAAAGGGGCGAGGGCATATAGCCAAAGGGGCTTTTTCGTATAGGATTAGCCAATAGGCCTTGTGTACCTTATACTCACAGAGTAAAAATATTCAGTTGTATATAAATCTTTTTTTTTAATACCTTGAAAATAATCAACCAAATAATTTTATGAGGTGGTTATGTCAAAAATTCTTGAATCTGGAACAAAGGCCCCTAATTTTACTTTGCATGTAACCCCTGATCAAAAAATTTCTTTAGACGAGCTAAGCGGCACCCCTGTTATCCTTGCCTTTTATCCTGCCGACTGGAGTCCAGTATGCAGCGACGAGATGGTCCTTTTTAATGAGATTCTTCCAGAATTTAAAAAACATAAAGCTCAACTCTTAGGAATTTCCGTGGATGGATATTGGTGTCATACTGCTTTTGCGAAAAATAACAGCTTACATTTTTCTTTGCTTTCAGATTTTGAACCTAAAGGCTCGGTAGCAAAGCAGTACGGAGCCTATAACGATAAAGCAGGCGTATGCGAGAGAGCTTTATTCGTCATTGATCCAAATGGAAAAATATTTTGGAGTTATCTTTCGCCTGTAGGTGAAAATCCTGGTGCAGATGGTATTTTAGAGGCTCTTGAAAAATTACCTAAATAGGAGACCATATGGCTCAATTAAAAGATCCTGTTATTACTGAAGATCATATTCAAGGGGATAATAATGCTTCCATAACACTCGTAGAATATGGCGATTATGAATGCCCTTTTTGCGGGATGGTATATCCTATTGTCAAAACAATTCAAAATCACTTTGACAAGCAACTAAGATTTGTTTTTCGTAATTTTCCTTTGACAGAGGCCCATCCACATGCAGAAATGGCTGCAGAAACAGCTGAATTTGCTAACGATTATAAACTTTTTTGGGAAATGCATGATCTTATCTATGAAAATCAAGCCCAATTAAGTAAATCAATGTTGCTCGGAATCGGTGAATCATTAGAATTACCAAGGAATAAACTTGAGTTCGCCATCGATAAAAAACTGTATGCACCAAAAATTCGTAAGGATTTTATGGGCGGTGTGCGAAGCGGCGTCAATGGCACACCCACCTTTTTTATTAATGAAATACGCTATAATGGCCCCATGGATTTTGAATCAATGGTTAGCGCGATTCAATCTGTTTTGAAAGAAGTCCAATTTAAATAAAATTAATAATTTGTTTTTTTTGCAAAAAAAACATATTCAATCTAACTTACACTAGACTTTTGAATAAATGCCATAACTGATAAGATTTCGTTAAGTAAATAAAGATTACTTTTTACTTAATCACAGGGATAATGAATGATGTCATATATGATTGAGATTTGTTCTGAAAAGTTGCGGTAACCATGAATTTGGCATGCCTCAAAACGAAGTCCTTGCCCTTTAACCAATAATTTCCAGGATGAATTTAAAAAGATTTCCATAGACCCTTCAGCGACCAGTACGTGCTCGATAATATTTGGTTGATGTGGAGGAGATATATGTTTGCAACCTGGCAAAAGTTCAATTAGAAACATCTCGCATTTGAGCTTTTCGTCAAAAGGAAAAATAGGAAGTACCTTAATTTTATCATCACTTGGGTAAAGGGTTTCTGTTTGTCCCTTACCATGATCTAATTGATCATCGGCTATAAAAAGAGAAAAAGGGACTTTAAAGCCACTTGCAATCTTCCATAGAGTGGAAATGGTTGGACTGGATTCTGCACGTTCAATCTGACCAAGCATTGCTTTACTGACGCCTGTTTCTTGCGCTGCCTTATCTAAGCTCCAACCACGTTCCTTTCGAAGTATTTTTAAGCTTGATGCTATGCGAGTTAATATTTCCACCAAGGAAGCTCTGTGTTAAAAATTACTTATACGCTATAACGCACGTATGCTAAAATAGACTCACTATGCAATATAACGCACAAAATTTATAGGAGAATATATGACTACACTGTCTCAAGTCTCATGAAACATCAACACATGAATATAACTTTGAACCTTATTACTTGATGTTAGCAAATTCTAAAAAATCAAATAGCCCAGTAAGTAACTTGGAAAAATGCTGGTAAGATTTTGTGCTCCTAGGAGTGGTATTTAAAAAATCAGGGGGATAAGTGATCATATCTTCTGAGTTAATGGCAACAACAGTAACCCCCCTTAAGCTCTTGTTGGATTGATTAAGCCGTTGGATAACAACATGAGCGTTATTTGAGAATGCAATATAAATGCGCCTTTTTCCTTGTTTTCCTTGCCATGAGCTATTAGGACCGAAATAATTTTGATCGTAAAATTGTGAAATTTCCTTCATGCCTTCAGCTGTCGGTGATCCTTCGACAAGTTTCCAGGAAGAATCATGCTCAAAGCCGAAACGTAACGCCTTGTCTATTCCAAAGTATAAACTAAACTCATCGGGAACAATCTCCTGAGCATAATTTCGATACCTGTTAATTTTTCCATTATATGGATCCCAACCGACACGTGCTGCGTGCGGTGGAAATAAAATAATTTGATCAGAATAAGGCTTTAAAATCGCCCATAAGGCTTGAGAGCGGCACCATCCTCCAGAACAAACAGGGTAAACCGCATCTCCCACGTGTAAGTCCACATTGGGTTGAGTAATTGATGATAAGTCAGAGATGCTTTGTAAAACACCGCCTTTCTGCAAAAAATCTTGTAGACACTCCTTTGCTGACGTTGTAGGATCTTTCTCTAAATCTTCATCTACTTTAAAAGACATAATTTCAAAACTTTTTGAAGGTTCTATAGGTAACTCGGAGACAGATAGGTATTCGGTATCGACTAACGCACCATCACAGTCAAACATAACAGCTTTAACTTCATTAGGAAACGGAGTTTCAATAAAGGCGCATAAGTCAAAACTATTAAAAAGCATAGAAAACATCCCTAATTTTAAAAAAATAGTTTTTGTCATATGATTCCCCTCAGAGTGTGTAGGTATTTGCCAACATGGATATCGTTAACTAAATAGTTCGTCTGTTTCATGTATCTCAAACTTGAACAGCCTATGATAGACGAATTTCCATATTCAAGGTAATTAGAAAAAATCAGGTGGTACAGAAACATCATTAATCGGGCAAGGGCAAGAAAATGAATTATGCAAGATGTCTAATTAAAAACATCTTATGCTTGATGAACTAATCAAATTTGTTATTCATAAAACCACTTGATTATGTTCAAGCTGCACTGCTTTTGATTGGTTCCAAATGTTTTGAATTGCTGGAAGCACAGAGTTTCTTTTTACTAAAGCGCGTATCGCATATTTTTCAAAAAAATCAAATGTCATAGAAAAATAGCCTCCTTTCCCAAATGATGTATCCCAAGAGTTTAACACTTGAAAACGGCGTCCAGAAATATCAACTCCTGTAATAGTCATCACATGCCAGGGATCCAAGCTTTTCATGCGCAAGCGCATAGCCCGATCCATATTAAAACTAACCTCTGGCTCCATAATTGCTTTGGTATCAAAAAAATCAGGATCGAATATCCCTTCTTTCTTGGATACCAAAGAATGAAAATCCCGGGTATCAGACGAGAAAACAACAGGTTCGTTTTTTAAAATAGACTGAGTAATCATTTGGATGAGTGAATCCATTTCGACGTTTACATATCGATGCGGCCTTCCTCCAAGGGCGTTTATATACCAACCTGATTCATATAACTGGTTGTAGGGCTGCTCTTCCATAGGATTGCTTGCCATCTCTATGTACTCATTAGGATCATATTTAACATGGGAAATCGCAAAAGATTGTGGAGTCAGGTTGGACAGCTTATGCGTTTTTCCATTTTTATCTTCATAAGTCCAATCAAAAGCAACAGGCGGCTTTCCGAGATGAATGGCAAGAATGGTGTAAATTTCTTGCATCATTTGGTTCATATCACCTCGATTATTCCTTATCTCATGCGCGAATTCCAATACTTTGGTGTGCAAATGTCGATTTAATTCGGCACTTTGTGCTGTGCTGAATGTACTTGGCATTACATTCGATGGCACTAATCCATATTTGGAAAATATATTTGCAAATTGGCTCCATTTTCCTCCTTCTTCAACAGGATCAAGAAGCCGTTTTTGAATTTCTGCATTTGCCAGAGGTTCATCTTTTAACTCCTTCATACGAGAAAGAAACATTAAGGATTTCTCAAATTTATCCCAGAAGACTACATAATTATGCGAAAACTGCCATTCCAAAGGTAAATTCATGCGCCTAATGAACTCGGGTCGAATAGAGTTTAGCGACGCATAGATCCAACACTGACCAGTTATACTTTGAGATATAGCAGCCACTTGCGGGCTGATTGTGTGAGAAAAGCTATGATAGGGAGTCGTGGATATTTTTTTTGCCGTTGAAGCAAAGCCGTTTTGGCATACGAGACTGCGTAAATGCGTATCATGAAATCCGTTTGCCAGTAGGTTGAAAATGGTTTGAACTACAGAGGTTTTAGTGTTTAAGTCGGTCGTTTCCTTTATCTGAGCACCGGGAAGAGACGGTGAAACTAGTTCATGACTTTTTTGAAGCTGAGAGGGTGCCACCATAAAAATTTTCCTATATTAAAACGGAGCAAGCTATCATAAAGCTTGCTGGACGTCAAGAATTTCATGAAAGATTAGACCTCAAAACCAAGGTTGTGAAGTGGTTGGTGATCAGGCATTGCAATGTTGACAATCTTCGGCGATCCTGGCACTGCAAACTTATTTAAACTAAAAGAGGGCGAATCTGTAGAATGCCTTGAGGAGAAGAACTCTCAGCAGATGCCAACCTTTATTCTGAAGCGTATATTTCATTTAGCCAAGAACAAGTTTTTAACCAAACACTTGGCCAAGCTACCAAAGCATAGTGGCCGAGATAACTAAAAGAACGCTGCCTTCTTGGATCTTCTGTAAGATTGCCCTGCGCACCAGGAACCGCATAGTCTGTTGTTGACCAAATGTTATAATATTTGCGGACTCCTTTCCTTTCTGAATCTAATGCCTTAGCAACGAGATTTTGACGGAAATTTGGATCCGCATAAGTCCCTCCGCTAACACTCATTTGTTGATGTCGCTTCGTTTCTTTTTCTTTTGAAAAACGCCCTCCTAATTGCCAAAAACAATCAACCATAGGAGTTCCTTGCCAGGGCGTTGCAATACTAATTACGTGTTCTATATTTACTTTATCTGCTTCTGCAAAATGTTCTGCATAGTAACCTGCAATCATGCCCCCCATGGAGTGCCCCATCAAAATTACTCTATCACTTCCTGTTAATGCTTTAATCCTTTTAACCTCTGCGCTAATCTTGTCTCGAGCATAATCTTCAATACCTTTATGTGGATCATTGCTGACTAATCCGTCATAATTCAACGAGAATACAGAACCGTATTGTTCCTTCTTTAAAAACTGCCTTCCTACTACCCATTCACTTTGGTTAAAGCCTGATCCATGTAATAATAAAATGGGTGTTTTCCCATGTTTAACTTCATCGGGTTTAGGATTGAAATCTGGTTTACAGCAAGCGACCAGCAATAATACTAATGCACCAGGAAGAAGCAAAATATCCGCAAGAATTGTAAATATTATACGAGGAATTTTTGTTGCCATTTCCACCATTTTTTCAAATTTGGTTTGAGGCAAAGCTATTTGTATTCCCCTAACTTTGGCTGCCTCTTCGCCCATTTCAATCCCAAGTTTATCGTTTACTAAGGTGCTAAAAGAGACATGTTTCAACAAAGCATTAAGAGAGATGATTTTATGACGAGAATTTAATAAATGAGTTTTCTGTGAACCAATACCTTCTAAGGCTGCCTTATGAAGAATTTTTAAAGCCTTTATTATAGGATGTTGTCCATTATATTCTTCGCTAAACTGAATTGGTGAACTAACAGTAGCACTTACCGAAGTCAATCTTTCCAATGCTTGGATTGCTGTTTGGAAATTGACAGAAGAAACCATTAAAATCTCCTTATTAAGGAAGGAGTAAGGAATAATTAAAACAAAACAAATAATTTAAGTCAATTAATAACTTTAGTTTGTTAAGTTATTAAAATTAAAAACCACGACATAAATAAAAATTAAAAAAATGTATTTAAAAAGGACTTAAAATGCTAGGACTGGGTCCTTGTTGCATAAATGCCTGATAGGATTGCGTAAATAATCACCGAGCCACTGAGAGCACTGAGGAAGAGTGAGATAGGGAGAGTATATTACTATATTTGTCGCTGAACACTATAGAACTCTGTCTCAATTGTCTCATGCTTTCTCAGTGATTTCAGTGGCTCGGTGGTTATTTATGCAACAAGACATAGGACTGGTAAGTTACTTTTTTGTATACGAATGCTTTTTGATTAATCAGAGGGATAATGGATGATGTCATATATGGTTGAGGTTTGTTCTGAAAAGTTGCGATAACCATGAGTTTGGCATGCATCAAAACGAAGTCCTTGCCCTTTAGTCAATAACTTCCAAGATGAATTTAAAAAGACTTCCATAGACCCTTCAACTACCAGTACGTGCTCGATAATATTTGGTTGATGTGGAGGAGATATATGTTTGCAACCTGGCAAAAGTTCAATTAGAAACATCTCGCATTTGAGCTTTTCGTCAAAAGGAAAAATAGGAAGTACCTTAATTTTATCATCACTTGGGTAAAGGGTTTCTGTTTGTCCCTTACCATGATCTAATTGATCATCGGCTATAAAAAGAGAAAAAGGGACTTTAAAGCCACTTGCAATCTTCCATAGAGTGGAAATGGTTGGACTGGATTCTGCACGTTCAATCTGACCAAGCATTGCTTTACTGACGCCTGTTTCTTGCGCTGCCTTATCTAAGCTCCAACCCCGTTCCTTTCGAAGGATTTTTAAGCTTGATGCTATGCGAGTTAATATTTCCATTAAGAGGCTCTGTTTTGAAAATTACTTGTGCGCTATAAACCCTTTGGGCAGCAGCTGGTACCCCATATGCTGTGTTTAGCTTGTCTGCAAAAGAGCTACAAAAGGCAACTGGTGGAAAAATCATTTCTGTAAAGAAGTCTTTATGAAGGAGCTCATTGAATTCGAATCTTGATAAAATAATCAACCGACCAGGGACCCAACATACTTTTGGGTCAGGGTTGCAACTTTGCAAGTTTTGAAGGAAAAAAATGATTGATGCTAGGCGTTGCAATGCCTGGCACTAATCAGCACCGATCACAATTCAGTTACTTTAAAAATTCTTTTCTCCATGGACTTCCATTGGATAAAAAATATACTTCATTAAAAGGGTAACTCCCAAAGTTACTGAACCTGTAATTGCGGATTGAATAATACGGGGAATGCCTAAACGTACCTTCATGCCTGAAAAATCATTCATTAGAATTTTAGATTCTAAATCTTGTAAGCTATATAAAAAAAGACACATGGCACCAACCCAAGCGTTTGTTGCAAACACCAGTGAAATTTTTTTATTAAAGTTTCGTGACTTCCATGCAATCATCGAAGAAAGGCCAATACCGGTAATATCTGAAACGGGACCCGCGGCATCCACAATGCCTCTTCTCAATGCATGTCCTATAGTTGAGTTAGGAGGCACTTGCATAGTGCCGTTATAATCGACCCTGAACCGAGTAAAGTCAAAGCTCATATAGGGATTAGCATCTAGAAAAAGAGCGCTTGCTGCTGCCATGTGACTATGTTCGTGAACAATCATAGAACCAATCTGCAGAAATATTACAGAGCCCCATCCAAAAACATACTCTTTGTTAGAAAGACTATTAGAAAGACTATCGATTTTAGAAAGACTATTAGAAAGACTATCGATTATATTCATTTACACCCTATAAAACAAAATTTAATTTAAAAAATAAATAGCTTAACATTAATTCGTTATTTTCATCAATATTGAACTTCACGAATTTAACTTTTCCTCTCAATTCCTTGCTGATCTCTAAAAATATGGGGGCCATGGCTCTGCATGGGGGGCACCAAGTAGCATAAGCGTCTATAACCACAGGTAAATTCGACTCAATAACTTCTTTTGAAAATTATTTTTGTTAATTGTTAAAATATCAACACCTTTGAATGGATCCTCTTTAAGCTTTTGTTGTACAATCGCATGAGCTATTCCACCTACACTAGACCCCAACACCCACCAAAGAGGCGAAATTTCATATCCTGCATACTGACCCACTTTGTAACCAACAACCATCGGAGTTACAATACCTAAAGCCAAAATTGCTATATTTCTAGTAAATTCAATCTTGCCTTTGTAGGATGGAAAAATTTGATGCATTTTTTTCGTAATCTTAGTATCAACCATTTGCAAGCAAGGCATCCCTAAAGCGATAGAGGACCATAAAGGGTGATTGGTGACAGGCATTGCAATGTTAACAATCTTCGGCAAAAATTTCTTGGTGCCAAGAATGGCAAAAGTCACCCGATTCCCGATCACGGTGCCAGTCACAAAAGTGTTTGTTTGTGCTTTAATATTTATTTTTATATGATATATTTCCTTTTATATTGTGTTTTTATTAATTACTATTTTTTGGTCTTTTTATGTTAAAAAAATTTTCTTTTGCTTTTCTGTCTATAATGTTCTTTGCTATCAACTGTTTTGCAGAACCTACCCTAGAAATAAATAGTTATGAATTGATTGATATAGGAGTCTTGGGTTCTGACAAAAGTGAAGCGTTGTTTATTAACGAAAAAGGACAAGTTTTAGGACATATGAGCTATAACGGGCAGGAAGAAGTATTTTTATGGGAAAAAGATGGCGGGATAAAAATTCTACAACTTCCTAAAGGCAGAAACGAATATTATGACCAAAGCTTTCATTTGAATGATAAGGGACAAATTGCAGGTATTTGTCGGGAAGGTGTTTTCATCTGGGACAAGGAAGTAGGAGCTTATATCATTGGTTTTGGCAATCTTGAAGATTTGCATATATTAGGATTCAATAATCAAGGGCAGATCTTGATTAATTCTTCTCAACAAGCATATGATAGTTATTCAGGATACAGAAACTATTTAATGCTGTTATGGGATCAAGGAGAGGTTAAAAACATCTCAAATGATTTTTCATTATTGTTTCCTGAATATAATAGGGGATGTTCTTGGGGTTATTTAAATAATGAAGGCAACGTTGTTATTAATGCTCATAAAGAGGTCGCTAATCAGTGGGCTATGAAGTCTTTTTTATGGACGAATGGAAAATTTATCGAACTCTTTAAGGAATATGGAAAAGATAAAAACGTGCATGTTAATTCATTCGATGATAATGGGAATATGATCGTAAACATTGAAGGCTTTGGAGAGTGTTTTTTTAACTCATCTAAAAAAAGCTTAGCTCGATTACCAGAAATTAGAGGTTCTTGGGAGGTCATAAATTCGGCTCCTCAGAGTATATATTGCTCATCTTCTGTTCTAAAAAAAGATGCCAATGGGATTATATATTACATGCCTGGATTAGAAATAAGAAAATTGATTAATTCTAAAGCTCCCTATTGGATGCAGGACTGTAAAACAATTCACATAAAAGATCAAAATTCTAAGGGATACGTAGTTGGTTCAGCAGAAACTATGTATTTAGGCTCGTCAAGACATGCTTTCTTAGCCATCCCTTCTAAGATAAACTGATTTGAAGAGAAATGTTATCCATAAGAACGATTTTTTTATGTTTGCAGGTACACTATCTAGTTTTTCTTTTTTCTCTTTGAAAAATTTTCTTTTTAATTTTTTCTATCTCCTCTTCTTCCATCTCTTCTATAGCAATCAATTCATTTTCAGCTTCTTTAGTTACTCTTATGAGTTCATCTATTTTTAAATGAAGAGCTTTACTCTCCCTGGTTTGTGTATTTTGAATGATAAAAACCATTAAAGCTGCATTGAGAGTCGCAATCGTATCAAAAATTAATATCCATTTTGTATCAAAACCTATAAACAACCCGATTATTATCCAAATAACTACAATTGAAAGTGCTACCACAAAAGTTACAGGGTTGCCAGCCATTTTGGCTGACCAAGCCAAAAACTTTAAAAGAGAGGGTGCTCTATGTTTCATATATAGCTCTCGCATATATTATTTTTTTATTTTTACCTGTGGCATATCGCTCATTTTGCTTGGCTTCCAAATAGTCCTTAAAGAATTCATAACCGCTATGACATCAATCACTTCTTGACTAATGGCGCCAGCCACAGGAGGAAGAAAACCAAAAGCAGCTATGATCATTCCAATAATTGAAAGAATCATTCCACCTAGTGCACTCTGCAATGCTATTATTCTCATTCTCTTGCTGATATGCAAAAATTCATCCACTATTTCCAAGCTGCTTTCCATGACTACAGCTCCTGCGGCTTCTGCTGTAATATCGCTATTGCGCCCAAATGCAATTCCAACTGTTGAAGCAAGCAAAGCGGGTGCATCATTGATTCCATCCCCAAGATAAGCGGTTTTTGCCTTTTGTGTTTCTCTTTCAACAATATCCACTTTTTCTTCCGGACTTTTACCTGCATAAACGTCTGTGATGCCGACATCATTGGCCAAATATTTTACTTCTTCCTCGCGATCCCCCGAAACAATCATGATTTTTTTGAATCCATGTTTTGGGAATAAATGTCGGATGAAAGATTCACTGTCAACTCGCGGAGAATCCCGGAAACGGTAATGGGCTGCTAATTGCTGATCAACAAGAATGACACATTCAAGGCCAGCACCCTGAGGCAAATGAGCAAGATCTTTTTCTAAACCCAATTGAGGAAGCTGTTTGCGGCTTGTAATGATAACTTCATGTCCATTAATAGTGCTGCGAAGCCCTTCTCCTTTTGGTTCGCTTATTTGATTTGCATCTATTAACTGGATATTTTCATCTGCAGCTTTTTCAAGTATTGCACTTGCTAAAGGATGTTTGGAATATCTTTCAATGCTAGCTACTAATTTCAGAATCTCCATAGGATGATGATGATTATAGACGATCTCATCCGTTAAAGTGGGCTTGCCATAAGTTAAGGTTCCTGTCTTATCAAAAATCATTGTTTTGCATTGGTCTATTTGCTCCAGAACAATCGGATTTTTGATCAAAATTCCTCGTTGTGCACATAAGGAAATAGATCCAATAATTGCTACAGGTATGGCGATTAATAGAGGACAAGGTGTAGCGATCACAAGCACTGCCAAAAAACGCACTGCATTGCCACTGATAGCCCATGCTAAAACTGCAATGAGAATGGCAATAGGGGTATACCATGCTCCTAATTGGTCGGCAAGCCTTCGCATTTTAGGACGTTTTTGTTCTGATTCAGACATAACCTGCATGATCTTAGCATAACGAGAGTCTTGAGCTAATTTAGTCGCTTTAATCGTTAATGAGGTGTCTCCGTTGATGGAACCCGAAATAATTTCTGAACCAGGAGCTTTGGAGATAAGAAAAGGTTCGCCTGTTAAATACGATTCATCCATTACGCCATTTCCAGAAATCACCTCGCCGTCCACAGGGCAAATTTCATGAGGAAATACTAAAATCGTATCTCCGATAACAATTTTTTCTACAGGGATATCTTCTATGAATTCGCTTTTTTTACGATGAGCTGTTGAAGGCGCACGTTTTGCAAGCACTTCAAGCATTCGAGAAGCGCTTCTTATAGCATAATTTTCTAAAGTTTGACCGCCAGAAAGCATTAATACGACTAATGATCCTGCTAAATATTCTTCTAGCAAAATAGCAGTGACGATAGACATTCCTGCAAGCAAATCTGAACCAAATTGGAAAGCCACTAACTTACGGAGAAGGTCAAAAACTAGGATACCTCCTCCCAAGGCAAGATTAAAGTAAAGTGGATAAAGCGAATATATTTGAAAATCGGGGATTAAATACTGTAAGGCTAAATGAATGATTATACTAATGATTGCCAAAATAGCAATATAGCCTTCTATTCCAAATAATTTAATTCTATTCATCATTATCCGCACATAAAATATTCATGCTGCCTGTTAAATCGATTCGTCAACATAAAGAACCTTTGCCCCTGATTGCTACCCAAACTTGCCTCAATAATCTTTAGTTTAGTCAAGATGCTTAGAGATGATTTGATAAGACTGCATAATATGTTTTTCATGATGACTTCTGGGTTTGCCATAATACAGATACGGTTGAAAAAAGGCGTAGAAAACCCAGAATCACACGCAGTAAGTGACTCCTAAGCGTCTCCAAATATATTGCCATAATACACATCGCTGCCTAAAATTCATTCTAAATTGAACAGGCTTAATCAACCAAATGTTGATTTTGAGAGCCGTTTCGGCATCTTTGAATTGGATATAAGCTTCTTATATTTTATTTAATACCGAAATCACAAAAAACATAGAGAGAATCGTCTTCAAGGATGGAATCGAATTCCCTGCCAAAAATATTTAGCGATTTGATTTCGTATCCACTTATTGGCCCTTCAAGAAGCATGCCCCAGATCGCATATTTCGTTTTGTCAATTATACCTAGTTTCTGATGTTTTAACAAAATGCCGGTCTTATAGCGTAGCTTTAACAACGGAATCAAATTATTCTTTACATAATTTTAAGCTTCTGTCTAAAGTCGGGTAGGATGCAAACAATCATCATTCTTATGAAACTCTAGGAAACCTACGACAATATGTTGTGAAGGAGATCAAATGCTATACACAGTATTATTAGTGATATTGATTTTATTGCTTTTAGGGGCTCTCCCAACATGGCCTTATAGCACAGGTTGGGGATATTATCCCAGCGGCGGTTTAGGATTGATTATCATCATTCTCCTTATCTTAATGCTAGCTGGTAGAATTTAAGCGGCATCTGAGCATTTTGGAAATATCCGTTAGGAACTCAACATTTGTCATAGCAAGGAGTAAATATGCTTAAATGGGCATTCATTTTTTTGATCATAGCGATCATTGCAGGTGTGCTAGGCCTCCCTTCAATCGCAGCCATTTCCGCTGATATTTCTAAATTTTTATTTTTCTTATTTCTGGTGATTTTCATTCTTGCTATCATTTTAGCGTTGACCATCTTCAAATGAGTCCATGCGTAAGAAGAACCAACGGGTTATGAGTCTGTCAGCGATCCTGAAACTACCGCATCTTACAACAGATGACATCAACCAAGATAGCATTGTCAAGGCATTTCAGTCTATTGTGATTTGATGTGATATCGCGTATTCTGTCGTCCCTATTTGGTCCACGGTTGGTACTTAATATTTATCTCAAACCCAAAAACAATTGATTGTCTACGATATTGAACAAAATTCTCCTTTCGTATACAATAGGGTTATGGAATACGAAATCAAAATTTACTCTACTGAAGAAGGAAAAGAACCTTTCCGTGACTGGTTAGATAGTTTGAAAGATGTTGACACTCAAGCTCTAGTCTTTCAACGCCTTCAACGTATTAAGCTGGGAAATTTTGGCGATTGTAAACCCATAAGCGAAGGCCTTTGGGAATTTCGTATCCATCATAAAGCCGGTATAAGAATTTACTATGCTCGGGTTGGACACCGTCTCATATTAATCATTGGGGGAGGCGATAAGCGAAGCCAAGAGCGTGATATTACTAAAGCTATGAAATATTTAGAGGATTATAGAAGGAGGGTATCATGAGCGCTAAATTTCGCTCTTTTGAAGAGCTTTTAGGAGAGTATCTTGAAAATCCTGAATTTGCAATGAGCTTTCTCAATCAAGCATTAGCCGATGAAGATATTGAGGCATTTCAACTTTCACTAAAGGACATCATTCGGGTACATGGTAAAGTTTCCGAATTAGCAAAAGAAGCACATCTTAGTCGAGGAACGCTTTATAAGTTGATGCAGGGAAAAGGACAAGCGGAAATCGGGACGGTGCTGAAGCTAATTCATGCATTGGGTTATGATCTTACTGTAACCAGAAGAGTACAAGAAGCTCTTTAAACAAACTTGAAATACAATTACTTTATAAGATTTCTAGCAAAACCCCGGTCCTTTTTGTTGTCTGTTCAGGATAAACAAGAGGTAGTTGAATCTCTTCAAATTCTTTATAATATTTGTTCAAGTAGGCGGGAAAATTTTTTAACATTTCCTCAATGTTTGCAAATTCGTAGAACCCCATATGAGGTAGTGCTGGATCATATAAACGACATATAGGAGTAATTTGTATAAAGATTACATGACTTGGTATATTCCCATCTAATTTGTTTTTTAGTAAAATAGGAACACAATAAACCTTTTGATTATCACTATGATTAATAACCTTCTTACACCAATATCGAATTAGTTTTGTAGCTTGATTAAATCCATTTTCTTGAATTGAAATCGAATTAGCTAAAGGAGTAAAGGCAAATATATCATAAATAAACGGAGATGGTAGTGATAAATAAAAATCTTTTAGTTCTTCAATCTCCTGCTCATTTGAATGCTTAAATAGCACTAAATCAAGATATACCATTTCCATTAACTGAATAAATATGACATCATCTTGATGTTCTTTTAATTTTTTGTGCAAATCCATAGAAGAAGATCTTGCGTGCTTTTTCATTAGCTCAAGTAAACACACAGCTTGACCCACGCAGGTGCCAATCTCAAGCATTTTAGCTAAGTGATTGATTTTATCTTTTTCCGCTAAGGGTTTAAATTTTTCCCACAATTGAAATATTTTAACTTTTCTTAATTCATTAAGAGCTAATTTAATTATTTCTTGTCTTTCTTCTATAGAAAGCCAAGGCATTCTTTCAGCAGCCTTATTAAATGCAAGAGGATCTCTTAAAATAAAAAAATTTAAATTATGATTGATTTTTTCATAAAAATAAGTGCCTTGAGTTAATAAAGCCCGTACGTAACCTTGTAAACGAAATGCAATTCCACAATTAGAGGTAGATTGTGAGTTGTTTAATTTTTCAATTTTATTACATGAGTTTAGTGGGTCGACGTGTGTGATTGTATTAAACATTGTATCTCCATTTTTCAAAAATGGTAACATAATCCTGTTAAGATTTTATAAAATTAAAAGAGCTAAAAGAGCTAAAAAGAGCTATTAGAGCAATATGGAAAGAGCAACAAGCCGTGAACAAGCATCAAATAATACAAAAATGTGCAGTAAAAACTCAAAACAATTAGTTGTATATAAATTTATATATAGTTAGCTCTAAGCACATGCCATTCATTTGCAGTCAATCCCTTGCTACTTAGTCTGCTCAGGTTGATGACCATCATTCTAAAAGAATCTGCTCCATGACTAGCAAAGTTGTGAAGAGGCTTGCTTCCCCAGCATCCATGCCGACCATTCCATTCTTTTTTATAGTTCTCTAAAGCTTTAATGCCTGATGCACAATTGATCTCGTCAAACCAGCAACGATTGAGAATATTACGCACAGCATCAATCCCTTCAATCAGGGCGATATCAAGGGCGATTGTAAAGACAATACCGTGATTACGAGCTACTTCAACTCGGGATAATCCTGTACTGTATTCATGCACAGCGGCATCATGAGGCACAACATGTTTGCCATAAGTGTACGGTTTACTTTTTATAAGTTGAAGATAATGTGTGAGTGGTTCTCCACTATTCTCGTAGTATTCCAGTAAATGGATCTCTTGGCCACAAAGCTGGTACCACCAAATTGCAGTAGAATCATTGTAGCCAAGATCCCAAGCTGTATGCACTGGGACATTAGCATCATAATAAACTCTACGAATGCGTCCTTGCTGTCTAGCTTCAACAATTTGACGACCATAATATAGCCCTTCATTAGATGCTTCAAAGGCTTCGTCTGGCGTGCTTGGGAACTCACGCTTCATGTCTTCGCCTTGAGTCTCCATACGCTTTACATACCATGCCTTTTGAGCAGGCTCCAACGAACAGCCTAAAACCCCCTCCAGATGGCTAAAATAACCTTGCATCTGAGAAGATAAATCAAGACTCTCTGAATTTATCCTATAGGCTTTATGACCATGCCAAGGAAAAAAATGAAAGCAAAAGTCTAGTGGAGATAGCTTCTTGTCTGAATCTTTGGCAGCTTGAGCCTCCTTACACATTTCATAAAAATAACCTTCTCGGCCTTCCGCTGTTGACTCAATGAAGACATATTGACCTGGAGCAATTGCATTTAAAGACCCTGTAACAATCTCTCTAGCCTTATCGGGAAATTTAGCACAGATTTTACCAAATTCGCTAATATGAAGGTATTGAAGCGTACTAGAACGCATTGAGGTCCCTACTCGCAAGGTTGATCCATTGCTGAGTTGAAGCTCTCTTGCATTGTCTGTATTGGCAGATCGAATCGCCTTGATCTCTATCGGCAAGCTATCATAAGCAAACTTCACTCGTCTGAATAACATTTCGGCATCTTCTCTTGTATGGGCGATAATGCCTGCATGTTGGTTGCTATTGAATAGGCACCGATCCAAAAACAAGAGGCTGACAAAGGTGCTGACACCAAGCTGCCTCGCTTTAAGGATCAAGTTGCAGTACCACCTCTCCTGATAGAGCTTCTCTTGCGCCCAATTAAGTTTAAACAACTCTTTATTGCCAGCCTTATCAATTATCCAGTAGAGATGATTCAATCGCCAATGAGGATCGTTAAGCAACTTTTCAGCTGCTTTATTGTCTAAGGTCATCATGCACAAGATCCTTGGTTGTGCCGTCAATCTTTTGCATCAGGAATGCAAGGGGATTAGCAGCGTCCCCACTAAGCTGTTGCTTATCTGACCATCCAGACAGGTTAGCCATCGCAAACTTAGCAAAGTTGGAGTTAAGCTTATTGAACAAAGCACCTTCCACGATTTTGCATTCTTGCCACTCCTTAGCAAACAAATACGCTCGCCTAAACACTTCACTTTTCTTAGCAAATTGAGCTAACTCATCAGGTGGGTAACCTCGCTCAAGCGCAAATCGCTTGAAATAGATGTTTTCTGGTTGAGAGAACCAGTGGATAAAGGCAATAGCTTCTTTGAGCGTCATCAGAAAATTCTAAGATGGTTGTATTATCATCTTCGCCAAAAGTGAGCTGATCAAGTCACCGATAAATTCCCTTGATGTCTCTATCAAGCTCCTCATCAAGATTACCTTTATAAGGTTTCCAAGGGATAGAGTTTGGCCAAACCATGACTTGGAATCTTTGTAAGAAGCCATCATCATTGTCATCACCTGAACGCATGCGAGAAACATAGGAAGCAATAGGCCCTGGCTGTATTCCTCCAAATACACTAAGACACATGAATGGGATGTGAATCACACCTCTGCCGATGCGATCACTTGTAAAATTTGCGCTTGCGTTCCATGTTTCCAAATAGAACGCTCGTGCATTTTCCTGACCCTTTTTATTCATGCCTTTAAGCCATCCTTGTAGTTCATCTCTAAAAAGAAGGATACCTGAGGATTATCTCTTAAGATTGGACCAAGTGCCTCTATTGTGGGATCTTCGGTCTTATACCTCTTTAGAACTGGCGGAGGGGGTAAAGGTAGCTTGTTGACCTTTGCATTCTCTTTTTGCAGTTCATATTGCTGCACATCATGTGTTGAAACCACCATAACACGTGGTCTTCTGATATCTCCTTCTTGTTGGATGATAGAGAAGTAAATTAAACCCTGATGTCCCTCTAAAGCTTTTTCATAAGCGATCGAATGAGAAACTTAGCCCATTTATCAAACAGTCAAAAAATTTTAAAATCGAACTGTCATATCCATGCCAGCTAAAACCATTCCCCTTTTCTTTCCAAGGTCAAATGCTTGCCGATTCCAATTTCGATAATAGCCGATTTCAGGACGCACTTGGATGATGGAGTTGATGTTGTAAGTCACCCCGCATGAATGACTCGTATATGTTCCAGGAAATCCAGATCGCTCTCCATCGACATCACGCCATACCTCATTACGAACTGTCACAAAGCCTTTATCGCTAAATTTAAATAATGTGTAATTGAGAAGGCCATAGGTCCAAGTAGTTCCAGGAATATCAGGGCCAATACCACCGCCTCCACCAAATGATTTAGTTGGACCTGCACTAGGTGTACCTCCAAGTACAGCATCGCGCTGCCACATTATGTAACCTTCAGTCTTAGTATGGATATTATCATTAAATTTGTGTTGCCAAGTTCCTACTAGATAATTGAAATTATCATGCCCAAGAGGTTGGTCATACATATGAAATCGTCGAAATTTGGCGCTATTAATTGAATTTAACACTAAATAAACCGAATCCTTGTTATTACACGAAACCCATCGAATTCCAAACATTCCTGTAGGTACTGCACCTTTGTACCAAGGGGCCATATCTGTTCCTGCATGAAGTGCTGCTTGTATCGTCCAATTTTTATTGAGCATGATAGTCGCCATGACACCAGTCTGAGTGTAAGTATCAAAAGTAAAAAGTAATGAATGCGTGCCCATATAGTTGTCTGGTGCAAACTGTGTCTCGATATCAGGACATGCAATCCATCGTCCTATGCGGAAGATCATACCTTGAGCCACCCAGGGAGTGTAGATATCAACATATTGCTCTGTAAAGTCATAACCATAAAGGTTATTATGTTTTAACAATTGGCCGCTCGTCCACCCACCTGAAGTCATGTAGCGGTAGTCTATTCCATAAAGAAAAGTAGACCTAAACCCTATATCAACATGATCCATTTGAACTGAATCTAATTCTCGTTCTATACGAAAGATGAACTGATCTAACTCAAAACGATTGGGAACAATCCAATAAGAGTCAGGAGTGTTTGAATTTTTGCATGTGCTTAGATTTCCTGAACCATTAATCCAACCATATGCTTTGATTCCAGTTCGCTTAATAGCTTCACCACATGGAGTGCTATAAATAGCTTTCATTAAGGGATAGACAGTATCACTTGGTGGAATGCCAATTAGAGGGGATCCTTGATATTCTGCTGATGGAAAGGGGGGAGATTGAAAAGGGGCAGGTAAGGCTCGCCTTTTCTTTTCTTCATTCTTTGAAGATGCCTTTTCGCATAGACTTTGAAAGTTATTTTCAATGTTAGGACATTCTGATACTCCTGTAGAGTCATGTTGAAGCTCTTCGGCTGTGAGTTTCATAAAGGCCAAAAACATCACAATGTAAAACTTAAAATATTTCACATATCCATCCGTTAAACAAAAGCCAAAAATATAAAAAAAATTATTTTTTAGCTATTCGTTTTGGGAGCTGATGTTGCGATTTGGGAGTGTGTCATAGCGACACCGATCATGATTAAACACCCAGGAGTCGAAGTAGTTGGTTATTGGGTAGCAATCAGGGTCTTTGGTTCCTATCGATTAGATGATGGTATCCGCTCGGGCAAATCGCATTTCTAATGTAGAAAGAGATTTCCTCACGCAAACGTTTTTGCATATTTTGTGTATGATAATATAGGCTGTTTTGATTCATATCTTCCCCCGCTATTTGTTTTTATCTTCACCAAGATTTGGAGTGAATTGAGACAGATTATAGATGCCAAGTTGCTTTTCTATATCAGCAACCTGATTAACCGCTTTACCGAATCCATTCTCACCAAAGTGCTGATGTTCAATTTCTTCAAATTTATTACCAAGCTTTTCATATTCTTCTTTGGATAGCAGCTTATGAAAGGCAGGAAATAAAACTGTGTCCTCTCTTGCTTCATGAGGACGAAACATGCGTATATATAGGCGTAAGTAGTTAGCTAAAATATATCTTTGTTCCTCATCCTTAATGGCTTTTTCATTTGCATGAGAAAGGATATAGTCCGTTAACTTCCGTCCAGCATCGTGTTGATCTTTTAGAGTATGAACCAAATCAACTAATTGATTGGCTTTTTCAAAACGAGGAAAAATATATTCTTCTTCTAGCTTTTCGTGGTAATCTTCTAAAAAGTCTCTTACTAATTTGGCAGATTTAGCTAAAGATTGAATTGGAAATTCTTGGTTTTTCTCAATCCGATTTGCTATTTCTTGATAAACAAGCAGAAGCCTATTGAGAATACCGTGTTCACGCATCAAGTCTTCGTTGGTTGAAACCCCTTCTTGTTCCATAGATTGGTCGCTATTTGCTTTTTCTTGAGATGAAAATCCAATACAAGGCAAAGAGAGGAAGACTAGCATTGAAGATAAAAATTTACGCATACTCCACTCCTTGGCTCTACTCCTGTCTTATATTTAAAATCTTTTTCTTAAACAAGACCTAGAATGATAGCTACCCCTAAAATGAGAAGCATGACACCGACGATGAGCTGGACTGTTTTAAAAGTGACTTTTTCAATAAATAATGAGCCAATATAGGAACCTAAGAACGCTGTAAGACTAGCGGCTATAATAATTCCTTCCACCTCTTTAGATATATGGAATAATTTTTCAGAATAGAACGTTAACCCGTAAACCATAATACGAGATATATCGACAAGGATGCTGGCGATTACACCTGTACCAATAAATTCTTCTTTGCTTAGTCCTGCCTTTATCAAAAAAGCCGAACGAAGAATTCCTTGATTGCCTGAAATGCCTCCAAAAAATCCAGATAAAGCTCCTCCTAGTGGGATGTATTTAGAGGGAAAACAAAGCTTTGAAAATTTCGGTATCAATTCAAACAAAGAAGACGTTATTATTATTAATCCAATTATTAGTCCTATAAATGTAATGTTAAATTCATAGTTATTAATAGAATATTTAAACACATTCGGCACATAAGAGGCTTTATTCAGTAAGTAAGCTCCTAGTAATGAAGCTATTGCTGCTGGTATTCCAAATTTTATTACTGTATTCCAATTTGCTAGTCTTCCTACAATCGCAGCTTTAAAAATATTATTGGTTAGATGAACAACAGCTGTTGCAGCTATGGCTATTGGCAATGGGAAAAAAATAGCAAACGCGGGCATTAAGACGGTTCCAAGACCAAATCCTGAAAATAAGGCAACAATAGAAACAATTAATGATGTTAGACATATTATAAAGTATTCCATATATCCATGGTAATCGCCAGACACTACATTGAAAGCAATAAATGTTTTGAATTTCATCTAGATTCTTTTTTCTATAACATTATAGCTTCTAATAGCGCAATTGCTATGATTTACAAGCAAATAAGAGTTGATGCTTATTGCCCATACGCAAACGTTATCATTTTGATAACTTTGTGCAAGATTTTTAGGGGTAGACTTCTGACGTTTTTGCTATCTGGTCGGCTAACACGGCACTGCCAAATACTCTTCGCCCTTTTTCTGAAAACAGGTGATCCAACGAGATCTCATAAACCAATACTTGCTCTTCTCTCTCTTCACTACGGGCCACTTCTTGGCCATCAGGATTATAGATAACCGTGTGACCAGGGCAAACTATGTTGCCATCATCAGGCCACACCCAATCCGATGTGACTACCCAGCAGCGGTTTTCAAAGGATCGTGCAACAAAATGGCTGTAGTATTGAGGTCGTTTTGCGTAGGGATGATTTACAGACACTTTATTACACATTGGAGAAAACAGGATACTGGCCCTCTTAAGAGCAAGCAATCGGGCAGGTTCAAAATAATTAGTATCAAGGCAAATAAGAACACCAAAGGTAATTCCCTTTGTTTGAAAGGGTGAAAAATCTATGCCTGAGGAAAAGTAATTGTGGTAGAGATAATGCTTCCTTTGAATACCTAAAAGGCTACCATTTTCAATTACCGCCGCTGAATCAAAAAGGTCCGTTCCAGCAAGTTCATTAAAACCCACAATCACGGTAACCGAATAGCCCACAGTTATCCCCACCCACTCAGCAAAAGCCTCTTTATTCACATCTAATGCATGTTTACGAGCTAATTGTTCATCAGCGTAATATCCAGTAAAGAAACCTTCTGGGAGGCATAAAAAATCGATTTTGTCACGTTCAGCCAGTTTTAAGAAGTGTTGAAATTGATTTTTACGATCCTTTGACTCTGGCGCAGGTAATAACTGACAGGCAGCAATTTTTATCACTTCATATTCTCCTCAACAAGAGTTAAAGCGTATAAGACCTGCTTTTCTTGCACCTCTAATGTTAAGCTTCCATCAATGATTAGATCGGAGGCCTTTTCTTTCGGTGACAAGACGAATAGGGGTCTTGATTTTGACAAATATTTCTGGAGTTCTTCGACAGTCAAAAGTTCTCTTTCATTTCTTTAATCATTGTTTTATCGTTCATTAAAACCAACGATACCTGCATGCTACGGTTTAAACTCAATATTTTAAGCTCTATGTGGCGTAGCCATTTATGTGTTGTCAAATCCCCTTCCGATAAATTCTCAGAACCTCTTGATTTTTAGGCAATATTTATTCATTGAAAATCCAAGACCTGTTAAAACTTCTATAATTTATTGTTTGGAGAGAATAATGGATAAGCAGGTTGTATTTTTTTTGAAAATCACCCCAAAGCCAGAATTTTAGGGCATCTTAAGAGCGTCATTTTAGATGTCATTCCAAAAGTCCTTAAAGAGCCTGGAGTTCGATGTTCAATTTACATGAACCCTCATAGATAATGATAAAAGCCTTTATCTTTATGAGGTGTTTGATTCACAGGAAGCTTACAATTTTTATATTGAGCAAAGCTATACTCAAGCCATAAAACTTCATTTTAAGGAATGGCTCGCAAGCCCCATTGAGGCCATCAAATTATCAAAAATATCATGATGAATTAGCTCTTATAGAGAATCCAAAAATCCATCAAATTTTTGTCATCACGCCAGTGTTTTTTTGTCTTTTTGCTCACTACTTCGCAACAAGCCAAGGCCTTAGACCCTGATTGCTACTCCAAACTTGCCTCAATAATCTTTAGTTTGAAATTGATCCTATACAATTAGTTTCTCAGCAGTTCTGAATGCTATGTCTACAACACCTCGAGGTTCAAACATGGCCACAAACTGATTGTACATTTCTGGTCTATCTTCATTGGTTGCTGTCAAAAGGAATTCGTGAGCATATTCAGCAATATCCTCCACAATTCGTTCATGCCTATAATAGGCCAAAATGGGCATGTTGATTTTTGTCTTTCCATAGCCTTTATAAAAAAATTCTTCTTCGTGGGGATTATTCCAAACGTTAGCGACACCTCCGCCGATAAACATAAGATCGCGTTCTTTAGGAGCCATTACAGGTTGATCCCAATCTACTATATAAATAGAGCCATTTTCACCTATCAACACATTTCCACCATGAATGTCCGCATGACATAGTACGAATTCTGCTGTTCCTGATGATTCCTGTTGAATCTTTTGACCAAGCAGTTTAGCGCCATCTAGCAGACGGTAAATTTCTTTTTTGTGCTCTTTCATAAACCTAATTAGCTTCTTGGCCCATGGATCTTCATTTGTTTTAGTTTCAATAAGATCATATAGCGATCGAACGGTATTTTGCCATTTGGCCGAGTAATCTTCTCTTTTTATCTGTTTTTGGATTGCCATTGGCATTTTAAATTCATGAACTTTTCTTAATACTGAACCTAGAATTATCCATTGATCATCTGTGAGAATTTGGCTAAATCCATTTTGATTTTCAATATATGGGTAAACAATGAGAGTATGTTGATCGATATGTTGTGTTGCTAACCCTTGAAAAGTTTTGATAGTAGGGATGATTTGTTGTATTCCCTCATCATGTAATAAGTTAAGTATAGCAACGCCTAAATCATACTGGTGACCGTATTTTAGTTTTACGAAATAAGCTTTCCCATCACGTGTCTCAGCCCTAAATACTGATGCATTCATATCTGCACCTAAAGAAAGGCGTATGAGGTTGGTAGCTGCGATGCCATAACTGGTATTTAAGCAATCAATAAGATCAATTTTATCAGCTTCTTTCCTCATGAATATGACCGCTTTAATCTAAAAAAAATCTTCAAGAAACTTGTAATTGTACCGGTAAAGACGGGAAGCAGTATTCGCCCATGTCCCACGTTTAACGGTGAATCCAATAGTAGCAATTGCTTTATTCAACCGTAAGAAAGAAGCAATACGCATATAGTCAGGGACTGGACGAACACTCTCATATCCAGCCAATAACGACTTTATACTAGGAGAATAATTTGACCATTCTCCAAATTCTAAGGAACACGGATCTTCTTCAGCAAAGCTCGCACGCGCTCCAGCCCAATCAATAATTCCCTGAAGCTTACTTCCATGGATAATGATATTACCAGGACGGAAGTCTCGATGTACAACACATGGACCATCTACAGCATTTAAAAGGGCGAGGTTTGCTTTATAGTAATCCAGACATTTCTGAATTAAGCTGGTAGATAAGTTAGATTTACACTCTTCTAAACCTTCCTCAAACTTCAAAGTAAAATAAGAGCGAGGATCTGAAGTTAAGTTGTTTTGAATAGGGTCTCCATAGCCGGATAAGCGATTAAGATGGATAGTTGCAAGACAACGACCAATTTCATATGCAAGTGATGCTGTAAGGTCTTCTGCTTTAAGAAGTGTGCCTGGAAGATATTCCATTAATATAGCGCCGGGTATTCTGCCTGTGGGGTCTATTAGTTGGATAATTTTTGGCACTGCTAAGATTTGAGCAAACTGTTTTAGAAAAAGGACTTCTCTGCAGTAATCGCTAGGCCGCTCAGAAATTTTTAAAATAAACTGCTCACCATTAGATTTTGTAATTTTGTATACGGTGGCAACCATTGCGTCTTCATGATCGATCAATAAGAAAGTTGCATCTTCAAGATTTAAAAGTTTTTGGTAAGCAGAAGCATTTATCGTCATATAAGCTTTCTTGAAGTTTTCCAAGAGCAAGTTAGTATCACTTCATTTCTTAAAGCCATAATCCTCATCACCTACATGACCATATTGTAGCCAATTAACATTTCCATCCTTTTTAGCGATGTATCCATAAATGCTCGTTGCTATGTATATAGAGACTTTTGGCCTTTTAGTCTGATCCATTTTGCTGCTATTCCTTGGATATTTTTCTTAAAAAATTATTTAATTCATAAAAAAACTGCGATGGTTGTTCGACATAAGGAAAGTGATCACAACTATCTAGTATAACGATTTCAAACAATGCTCGCTTCTAAAAGGATTTCTCTCGATTTGTTCTGGCGTAAAGATGAAGACAGGAATGACAACTTTCGAAGACTTTAATGCAAAAATAAGTCCTGTATTATCCTCAAGGCGCAAATCGCGTCTGAATAAAAAGAGGGATTTTCGAAATTTCTTTTCCATTTTATCCCTTTGCGATGTGCTTTGCCAATTGGCTGAAAATAAGAGCATGAAACGGGTAAAGACTATACCAATAAAACCTACCCCAGACTCCATTGGGACGAAATGACGCTGTTTGCTTCAGAATCCCCCCTCTTTCATGAGGAATGATCTCAAATTCAAGCCATGCTTCCCCTGGCAATTTCATTTCAGCATAGAGAAGCAAACGCCGATTTTCTTCGTCTGCTAACAAAACGCGCCAGAAATCAAGAGCATCTCCCACTTTAAGCCTTGTCGGATGAGTTCTGCCTCGGCGCAGCCCAATCCCTCCCACCAATTTATCCAGAAAACCTCTGAATTTCCAAGCCCAATTCATTACAAGCCAACCCTGATCTCCACCTAGAGACCAAATTCGTTTTTGCACTTGTTCTATAGGACAAGAAAAAGGAACTGTCCGCCTATCACTTAGGATGCCGAATCGAGGAACATGGACATAAATGGAAAGATCCGGATTTAAAGTGGACCCGCTTAAGGTGTCTTTCCAGCTTGAAGGTACCCAATCTTCTTCGATAGGGGTAAAAGAGAGTTGCAGCGCTTCTTCATAAGAGAGCAGTTTCCTCGGAAAAAGCATTTGAATTCGGTTTTCTTTGCAAACCGCATTATTAATGAGACTTTCGACTAGGAAACGGGCAAGTGAAAAGCTTGTGCTGGTCACAAAAAATAGCCAATACGAAGAGAGGCGCGGTGTAAGAACGGGAACCGTAAAAATTTTCCGCTTCAACCCCCGCATTTTAGCGAAATTTAATAGAAGCTCTTTGTAGCTCATGACATCAGGCCCTCCGATCTCAAAGGACTGTCCAAAGCAGGCGGAATTCCCCAATGAGAGCATAAGATAAGCTAGAACATCGCTTATGGAGATCGGTTGCGTGAGCTGCTTAATCCATTTTGGGGCAATCATAATAGGTAGTTTTTCAACCAAGTCTCGGATAATTTCAAATGAAGCACTTCCTGAACCGATGATGATCCCAGCCATTAAAATCGTCACAGGAACTTTTCCTTCTCGGAGGATTTCTCCTACCCTTTTTCTCGAGGTTAAATGACGGGAAAGATGGGCTTCATTTGAGAGACCGCTCAAGTAGATGATTTGTTTCGCTTGTGTATTTTCCAACCGACTCACAAAATTTTTTGCTGAAGCAACTTCTAATTCGGAAAATTTTTGCGAATAACTCATTGAATGGACAAGATAGTAAGCTACATCGATATCATCCGGAATCTTTAGCAAAGAGGCAGGATCAAGGAGGTCAGCTTCAATGACATGAAGTTGAGATTGGAATTTCTCGGGAATTTCAATTCTAGAGCGGCTTCTTACCAGGGCATAAATCTCATGCCCCTCCTCTACCAAACGAGGAAAGAGACGAGTTCCAATGTATCCATTAGCTCCAGTAAGTAAGATTTTCATAGTCCTCTCTTTAAAATATTTATAAGCTAATAGCCCACAAGTAATCTATGAAAATAAAGCTTGATTTTCAGGTTAGACGTCCTGTTTACGTGATTTTTTCTCTTTATCTATTACCATCATGTGGGATATTTGCTAATATAGCATCAGAGTAAGAGAAAATATCTCGCAAGGAGTCTTTTATGCATTCGATTTTCAGTTGAAAATTGGATGTCCTTCCAAACTAAAGCGACCTTCTCGTTGATAGCCAGTCGTGAGCGTCAACATGGGGAGCGCGTTCCTAAAATAGACAAACTTAAGTTAGGGGTTTTGCCAGTCGCGGCTGTATATGGAGGGAATGCATCCGGAAAAACCAATCTTTTTAAGGCTCTGCATTTCGCAAAAGGACTGATCGTCAAAGGAACTCAACCCTACAGCCTAATTGCTATAGATAGTTTTAGGCTTGGAAACGCACAGAAAGTCGAACAGCCAGTACAGTTTGAGTTTGAATTGCTCATCGAGGAAACAGTTTATGCATTTAGTTTCTCTGTGAACCGTAAAGCTATTCTAGAAGAAAAATTAGTTCATATTTCTGGTAGCAGCGAAAAGATCCTCTACCACCGTGTATCAGGTGAGCCTAACTTCAATTCCTCTTTAAAGGGCAACCAATCGCTCCAGTTCGCTTTCAAGGGTACTCGCGATAATCAACTCTTCCTTACTAACTCAGTTTCTCAAAAAATAGATGCCTTCAAGCCAGTGTACGACTGGTTTAAAGACACTTTGGAACTCATCGCACCTGATTCCAGATTTGAACTTTTTGAGCAATTTTTGGATGAAGACCATCCCTTGTACATGACAATGAATAATCAATTAGACACTGGAATATCTCATCTTGGCGGTGAAGAGATTCCTTTTGAAAACCTCCCTTTGCCGGAACCAATAAAGATGAAGTTGAGAGAAGAATTAGCTGAAGATGCAACTGTAAGACTATTAGCCGAACCTGGAAATGAGCGTTTTGTCGTTACCCGAAAGAATGGCGAGCTCATCTCAAAAAAGCTGGTTACTTATCACTTGAACGCTGACGGTTCAGAGACAAAATTCGATATGAGGCAAGAATCGGATGGCTCTAAACGTGTCATCGACCTTCTTCCTGCTTTCTTAGAATTATCTGCAGCTCAATCCAAAAAAGTTTATGTCATTGATGAAGTAGACAGGAGTTTACATACATTGTTGATCAGACGTCTTCTAGAAGGCTATCTGGCAAAATGTTCTCAGAATAGTCGCTCTCAGTTACTATTTACGACTCACAATGTGTTATTGATGGATCAGGATCTACTCAGACGAGATGAAATGTGGATTGCAGAACGAAATCCTGAAGGGGTTTCCAGCTTAATGTCTTTCAGCGAGTACAAAGATGTGCGCTATGACAAAGACATTCGAAAAAGCTATCTACAAGGACGCTTAGGAGGTATTCCTCGCATTCTTCTGCAATCTCCAATTGAAGGAAGCGACTAATGACTCAAAAGCTTTAATCTGCCACTTGACGCCATCCCCAAGAGCATGTTTTGTCTTAAAGCTCCCAAATTCTTCCATATCAACAGATTGCCCTGGCGGACAGTCAGTGGGTTCATTTATAGTACTCATAGGTTTCCTCACATTATTGGCCGCTTTCATCCGCAATGAGAATGGCCTTTGTTATTTAATTATTTGCTGCTTTTTTGCTTGAGAAGGCGAAATAGAGTATCGGGTAAAGCTAATCTTCGTCGGCCGACTTTTAAAAAAGCCTGCTTTAGCCCGTTGACATCTCGTTCATAGACCATTTTCCTAAGAGCTCCTGGGCTAGGATATTCATAAATTTTATGAAAGCCTTTGAAGGTGAGGGGTACTTCTTCTTTATTTTCCATGTTGGATCTTCTTAAATGAGAGGGTTTCTGATTACTTCTAATTAGATCAGAACTCTTCAGTTCAAGACTTCGAATAAAAAATTGAGGGGATAATTTTAAAGGCTACTTGGGAGAGAAAATAAAAAACGACCTTTCATTCTTTGATAGGTCAAATTTGCAAGGTCTTGTTAGCCTTGCCTCGCTTCTTTGCGCTAGGTGGTCGCGGATCAAGCTTACGTTCACGGTTTATGACTAAAATGCTAATGAATTTTATTGGATATTGATGGTGCAATACGCAGAGCGGTGCACCATTAATGCACCGAAAAAATTATGAAGTGGTCCAATTCAATAAGTTCAACGAATCTGAATTTTATTTATTTTTAACACAAAATTTATTTAATCCTTACAATCATTCATTATCATAGAAATTATTAAAGAGAAAAATAAAACACAAACAATAAAGGAGCTTTAAACAATGACCGTTAGAAATTATACTATTCATGATAATTATGTAACAATAAACCTTGATAAAGGTCAAACTTTTGAAGTTGAGCCAGAGGCTTTTATTGCTGGAAGACATGTGAGCTGTCAAACACGAAATGCAAGTAATGGAGTTTTGAATGGTCTAGCTCGTATTTTTTTCTCAGAAGAAAGTATTTTTACAAATACCTTTACAGGCTTGGTTTCGGGTAATAGCTGGGTAACTGTGGCCCCCCCTCATTTAGGACAAGTGGCTAGCTATAAATTCAAAGACACTAGTGATAAAATATATTTAACTAGAGGAAGTTTTTTGGCCTCTACATCTAATGTTAAATTATCTACTAAATTCGAAGGGGTCTTAGATTTAAAAGGTATTGGCAACACGACAATTGAAGCCTCGGTATTGTCTAATGGAAAGTCAGAAGGCGAAGTATTATTTCATTCTAATACGGGATCAATTATTCCAGTTGATGTTACTCCAGAACATCCTTTAATGGTAGATAATAATCATATTATTGCATTTACAGGAAAATCTGATGAGTTTCAGTGTACATATAAAATGCTGTCACCGAGCGTTACGGGTTTTTTAGCTTCTGGTGAAGGATACGTATGTGAGTTTAGTGGCAATGGAACCGTATTCATTCGCACACACACGCCACCATCAGATGCAATCCAGTCCTAATAAGTAGTAAGCTGATTCAAAAGGTTTAAATTTTGCCATTTGAACCTTTTGAACTTCTGAATAAGTCCGACATCCAATTTATGGCACACCTCTTAATGTGCTGAGATCCCACCATTCCTTAAATGATTTACCCTTTCTTCGGAGCAGCATAAAACTCTTACTGCAGCGTTATTGCACCGCGATGACAAATTTTAACTTGAATACTGTTATTCATTCAAGCTAATTCGTGCTCATAAGTGCTTAGAAAAGAGTGGGGGCGGTTGGACGGGTTCAGAACTTTCGACTGGAGTAAATTCCTTCAATGTTATCATTTTTTAGGGACTTAGAAAATGAAATGATTAAAAAAATTATTTATAAATCGACGCATAGATCAGAGGAATACCTAATAAAGCGACAAATGATGCTGATATCCCTAATAAAATGCTTTCTACTACGGTAGCAATTCTAATCTCAATCTTAGGTTGATCCTGTTTCCAGTTTAAATATTTGACTTGAACGTTGTCATTTTTATTTTTTTGTTTGTCTAAATAAAAAGCAGTTAATGTTGGTGATAATGAAATTGGAAAAGAAGCATGTGGAAGTCCGGCTTTTGCTAATAATCTTGAAGAGCCATGAGAACAAGTAGTGGAAAGCACTATCCTAGAAGATTCTATAGTTTCGATTTGGGAATCAGTCGCTTTTATTCGAATTTGAATTCTAGGATTTTTACTGAAATCATTCGGAATATCTCCAAATACTTTTGATCTATTTTCCCCAGGACAACTGAGTGCGCTATAAGATTCAATTTTTTTTGAGGGGGTCAAGAGACTGGCATGTCCAACTGCCCCCTGAGCAAAAATCATTGTGCTTAATATCCCTATCCAAATTGCTGTAATGGGCGACTGAGTATATAGATAAGAAGCTCCCGTACAACCCAAAATAGAAGCTATAGTTCTACCACTCATTCGGCTATATCCCACCTCATAAATAACTTCTTGATGAGATGGTATAGAATTTTCTAAATTTTGCATGTGTTACCTAATATTTTTTATATCATAACCAATTGTAAACAAAAACTATTAAGAACAGATAAAGATATAAAAAATCTAATTAATTATTTTATAATTTAATATAGAATGCTTCTTTGTGAAACCATGCAAAAGTCTGGTTGGTTATATTGGTCTGCCGATACTAACGCTACAGAACCAAGAGTGATTAAAGTAAATAATTTCTTCATTTTTCCCTCCTAGAAAGATGTTTTTTTTGAGCCCATTAATGCTTTGAGCGTCTGAGATGTCTGTCTTCTTCTCGTTCCGCTCCCTGTTCTCTAGAATGGTTTTCATAATCAGATCGTTTTTCCCACTCGGTAAGTTCCTGTTCAGCTTTTTCCTTGGCAAGACCATACTTTTTTTGAATTTTTCCCAATAATTGTTCTCTTTTTCCATTAATTTCTGTAAGATCATCGTCTGTGAGTTTTCCCCACTTTTCTTTTATCTTTCCTTTGATGAGGTTCCACTCACCCCGCAGCATATCTTTATTCATATTCCTCCATAAAAGTAATAGTTTAATAACTAGAACTCCAACACTCAATCGCCAATTGATGATGCTATCTAGTCATCTCCTTAAATTCACAATCATATAGAAAAAATTTTAAGTCAAAACGAAACACATCTTCTGGATAGGCATGTGAATTTCTATCTAGGTGAAGAGAAACATCAATTTTTAAAGTCTTCCTAACAACCACAAAATGAGGACAATAATTAAGATTGTCCCCAAAATTCCACTGGGACCATATCCCCATCTCGAACTATGAGGCCACGAGGGAAAAGCTCCAATAAGTAATAGGATTAGAATGATGACTAATACTGTACCTAACATAAAATCTCCTTCAAAAAATATTGAGATTAAAATATTTATTTGCTTTTTCTCACAGTAGAATACTCTTTTCACTATGTCAACATAATTTGACTTTCACTAATTAAAAATTGATGATAATTATTTTAAGTGACATGGATGGGAAGTGCGTGTTCTCATTCGATTAAATTGTTTAAAATATTAGATTCATTAGTGAGATTCGTCAATCCTCTAAGATAATTGTTAGCCATGGAGAGGGCTAGAATATTATGATCACAATTCAAACTGAAAGACCCAGAGAAATCAATTCTTGGAGAGCCGCCGCGATTCTTTATGGTGATCTTGGTACAAGTAAAGCATATGTCTTAGGACTTGCATTTGCTCTTGCCGGCTATAGCTCGTTTTGGTTTATTCTTGCAGTCAGCATTTTAACATTTCTTGTCGGTCTGAACTACATTGAAATATGCAAGTTATATCCAAATGGAGGAGGAGTCTATACTAGCGCTCGTAATCGCTCAAAAGTTTTGGCATTAATAGGTGCCTTTTTCCTTATTTCTGATTATCTCGTCACTGCGGCACTTAGTGCAGTATCGGCGTTTCATTACCTCGGAGTTCCTCATCCTGAATATTGGGCCATTCTTTGTATTGGCATCATTGGACTTTTGAATTTGGTTGGACCTAAGTATACGGGGAATTTAGCAATCGGACTTGCTATTCCTACTGTGATATGCGTTATTTGCCTTGGAGCACTTAGCCTGCCATTTCTTCCTAAAGCCATACACAATCTCACACCAATCTCCGGAAATCTCAAACTGGATTGGAATGTTTTTGTCGGCATCATTATCGCTTTATCTGGAATTGAATCTATCGCTAATACAACGGGATCTATGAAATTAGATCCAGGATCAACGAACGCCAATCCCTCTGTTGGCCAGACTTCAACCCGAGCCATTTTGATAGTTATTATTGAAGTTTGTATTTTTACCTCTCTATTGGGATTAGCTATGAGTGCATTGTCGGGCTTAGAAATCAATAATGGGGATGTAAATGCTCCAAATTACCCGAACGTACGCGATGCAATGCTCCGCTATATGGCAGAAGTTTTTGCTGGAAGCCTCATTGGGGCTACCCTAGGGCATTTTTTTTCATTGATTATTAGTGTAGTCATCACATTATTGCTTTTATCCGCTGTAAATACAGCTATGATAGCATTAATTTCTTTACTATTCATTATGTCACGGGATGGAGAAATGCCCGATATTTTTCAGAAGCTTAATCGCTTTGGCGTTCCTACTTATCCAACATTAGCAAGCTTCTTATTGCCCATCTTTGTTCTGCTTCTCATAAGCGATATTTTAGGTTTAGCGAGCCTCTATGCCATAGGTTTTGTGGGCGCTATCACTGTCAATCTTGGCGCTACCTCTACAAATCCGGTATTAAGCTTAAAACCCTGGAACAGGGTCTTTATGTTTGCAACATTTGTTGTGATGCTTCTCATCGAAACAACGTTGTTTATTGATAAACCCCACGCTCGAACATTCGTTCTTTCCATTTTAGGTTTAGGCCTTTTGATGCGTGCCTTAAGTGCCGAGAGAAAGGAGAAATTTGAGGCACAGGTTCCGGAAAACGTTTCTTGGACAGAAATTCCTGAAAACATCAATGAGTCTTCACTAGTGGCGATTACAGGTATGAATAAATCACTTGACTTTTCCTTAGATGAAGCAAAAAAGGATAACCTTCCTCTTTATATTTTATTTGTACGTGAGCAACGATTTGTGACAAAAACAGATCAAAATCGCTTGTGGACACAAGATAGAGAAGCTTCTGAAGTATTTCATTATGTTCTCTCTCTTGCGCCAAAAATTCCAATAGAGTTTTTGTATAACGTTACCTCTCATACGGCCCATAGCATCGTTGAAATCGCAAAAATGAAAAAAGTCAACAGGATCATTATTGGAAGGAAACGAAGATTTTCTTTATTGCATTTTTTACGGGGAACGACAATTACCCAACTTGCTAATCTTATACCGGAGAATATTGACTTGCTTGTCGTATATTAGAACTATACCGATTTGGAAAATTAAGAGATTATTTTTTTGACCGCGTTTCTTGTAAATTTTCTAGAGCTTGCGAAAAAGAGAGAATAATCTTAGTTGCTCCTGCAGAGGTAAGTTTATCAAGAATTTCAGAGCTTACTTCTGGACATCCAAATAAACCAATGAAGATTGGCAATTGAGACAATCGTTTATGAATCTTAGTACAAAGATACCGAGTATGAGACAAGACCAATGGAGCAACTGCAGAAATACAAATGACATCAGGGTTTATTTTTTCAACCACTTCAAAAAAATTGCCTACATCTATCGTTGTCTGCCGCACATCAAATGACTCGAACAGGAGAAGTTGTGTTAGAATACTAACTCCAAGCTCATCTCTTAAAGTTCTTGAAGGCAAACAGAGAACAGTTACTGTGGATTTCTGAATCGGCGTAGTTTCTTTTTGTTCACTCATGCTTAGAAATTCTATGATTTCACGGATATTTTGATATACGCTCTCTTTTTTTTCAGCATCAATCAAATCCAGATTAAAATCTATTTCTGTTTGACTAATGATGGGAATCAAAACAGAATCATAGAAGGAAATAAGAGACTCCTTTTTCAAATAAGATTCAACCAGCTCAGTTGATGCATTTGAATCGAATGAAAGAAGTCGATGATAAAACTCCTCAGCAGGAGTAAGAGCTTTTTCTTCGCTAAGCAAAACACTTAAAAACTTCATATTTGTCATATGCTGCCCGAGTACAACAAGACACACTGTTAAAGGTGTGGAAAGTAAAAGACCTATAGGACCCCAAAGCCATGTCCAAAAGATTGCTGCCAAGATAAGTGCAAATGGTGAAACACCTGTTCCTACACCATAGTATAAAGGTTCTATGATATAAGCAGTAGTAATCTCTAATAGGATGAAAAAAGAAATAGTTAATAACGGCACAATCCAATTATCTGTGATAATAAAAGAGAGACCAATTGGAATAATAGCCGCAATCCAAGAACCTATGTAGGGAATAAATCGCAATATAGCTGCAAAACACCCCCAAAGAATTGCATTCGGAATCCCTATCAAATATAAACCTGTCGAAACACAAATACCAAATCCGACATTCACAATAAATTGTCTAAAAAGATAATCATATACTCTTTTGCTTGCATCATCCATTGTACTCGTTGTCGAACTAATTCGACTTCGTCCTACAATCTTAATAATGCGACCTCGAATATCTTCTCTGTTTAGCAACATAAAAATAACAAGCAAAAGAACAATTCCGGTCACAGCAAGGATATTAAAAAGCGAACCAGAAAGCCATTGAACAATGTTTGTAAAATTTGAACTTAAATCGATAAGCTTGACATCTGTGGGAAATGCTTTGGAATATGTGTCGATGGTTTTAGATTCTCCAAATAACCCTTCCTTGAAGTTTTCTAACGTATGGCCAAGTCGATTAAAAATTTCCCATTGTGGAAAGTGAAGTCCTTTTAATTTTGTTTGGATGTTTTCATAATAATAATGGAAGTTCGATCCAAATAAAATAAGTTGTCTAACGAAGATATAGCCTGCGAATCCAATTGCTGAAAAAGCGCCAATGACAATAAGTAAAATAGAAAAGATTCGTCCGATCCATTTTTCTAACTTTGTCACAAGAGGAGAAAGCAAAAATGTTAGCAATGCAGCTAGGGTTAGAGGAATAATGATTGTTTGAGCAAAGTATAGAGTGAAGATGACAAAAAAGATTACGAGCAGCCTGTAAATTCCAAGGATAGCAGAGTTTGCTTTGTTACTTTGAGATATTTGCATAAGCTCTATTCATTGCTATGTTCGAAGTCAATGAGGGAAAAGAAGAAAGTCGAACCTCCATCCAAAGCAATTGACTACGAGCAAGAATTATTAGTAATTAGATCAGTATTAAATACTTTTTGTGTAATACTTATTTTTTAATTACCATAGGAATTATTAAAACTACTTCTTAGCCAATGATTTACGTTTTGAAGCAATACTTTTTGTTTTTTTAGGTTTACTAATTTTCTTATTTAAATCTTTAGGGTTATTCTTATTGGGAGTATTTGCTTGTAGGTTTATTCCAGATTTAAAGAATCCTCCTTCAGCAATTTTCGTTAATTTTTTATCAGCATTTCCTTCTTCATCCAAAGTTGCTTGTAATAAATCAGCCACATCGTCTAAATCTAATTCATTTGCGAATGTACGCACTGTTCCATAAGCAGATATTTCATAATGTTCTATTCGTTGGGCTTTAGAGATAAGAGCTGCGTCGCGTATGGGTGATTTTGTTTTAAAATCTTTGAGAACTTCTTTGCATTCTTGAATAAGTCCTTTCGTTGCCTTGCAAAATTTTTCTTTCTTTTCTATCTTAAGAAGTTTAAAAATCTTTTCAAGACGTTGAAGCTGTCCCCTTGTCTCTTTTAAATGAGATTCAAAGGTCTCTTTGAGTTCAGAAGATTCAGAAGCTCTAACCATTTCCGGTAACGCTTCTACTATTTGCTCTTCGGAACTTAATATGTCATGTAATTCATCTATAAGCAGATCCCTAAGATCCTTTTGCATAAAGCCTCTCTTTTTTCATATTCGTTAATACCAGCCTTAGATAATTCCAAAGACTTTCAATAAAATAATAATGATAATAGGAACACCTAGTAACCATAAACCAATCATTTTTCCCATAAAATATCTCCTTTTTTTATTTCGTTCAGAGATGGTTAACATCTCTGAACGAATGTGGTTGGTTATTTAATAGCCACTTTTTGTTTTTTCTCTGGTTGAAGAAATATCCTTAGCCCCTTCTTTCTTCATAATTTCATTAGCACGTTTTATCTCTTCATCATTATCTGTATGAACACTAATCAAAATATTTCCTTGTTTAAGTCCTGTTTCATATTTCTTTGCTTCATATTCGGGAATACCGGATCCAATTAAAGCTCCGAGTAGGAGACCCACACTACCACCAACAGCTGAACCACTTAACGCAGCCATGATCGGTCCCGCAGCAATGAAAGGTCCAAGACCCGGAATAGCCAAAGCACCAATTCCAGCTAACAGGCCTAAAGATCCGCCAAGAACACCACCAGTAGCAGCGCCAGTAACGCCACCTTCAGGGGCTTTAGAATGTTTTTCTGTTGTGAGATGGCCCTTCTTCATATTTCTTGGAGTCGATGAATCTTCATACTCTACATCACCACGTTCATTGGTTCTTATCCTATCTTTATTCCGATCTGGATAAAGAATAGAGATATCTTCATTTGAAAATCCGGAAGATAATAAACGATCTACAATTCGATCAGCCTGTTCATCATTAGTGGCTAAGCCAAAAATAGCTTTTGTCATACAATCCCTCCTAATTGGTTAATAATTGCTACGATTAACTTCAAGTTGATTGTCCACTTTTACTATCCCTTGGACACCATTAACTTTTCTTGCAATGGCATCTTTTTCTTGCGAACTAACAACGGGACCACGAAGTGTAACAATACCTTTTATAGTGATGATTTTGATGTTTTTTGCATTCGTTGATAAAGCACTATCAGACATAATTGCTTGACGTATTTTTTGTGTTATCGTTCGATCAGCCTCGCTTTCGGATTGATCTAACGGGGTTTCTGTGATTGAATCTCGATCGCGAATGTTTTTTCCTGTGTTATCATTATTATAGTCCTGCCCACTGGGAGGCGGATTGTTTGGCTTATCTTGCCGATCGCAAGCTATCAAAGTTAAAGAAAGCATCGTCATTAAAAAAAATTTCTTCATAGAATCCTCCAAAAAATTGTATGCCTACTTTAAAATAACCATATGCTTTAAAAAAATTTTTGTATATATAATTTGGAAAAAAGGGAGCCCTTTTACGCGACAAAACTTCTATTCGAGGCAAGCAACACGTTAAGGAAAAAGGGAGCTCCAGCCACAACTAAAAATACTTGGCGCTGTATGTCTTGTCCTTTGGTGTAAAGACGGTTACTTGAAAGAAAAACCTTATAAAAAAATTAGTAACCCATGAAGAATGTCAAGGAAGAGATCAATACTCTAGCTTGAGTTGGAGAAATCGCTTCTTCAGGGATTTGTACATTCCAAATACAGTGGCTAGGCCTGGAGCGTAAATGTTCAGAGCCGTTTTTGTGACGAACAATCACTGCATCTAATCGATTTGTTTTCACCCATTCCATAGCCTCTTTTTTTGATAACACTAAATCTGTTCCTATCAAGTAGGTTTCTTCCAAATCACCATTTTCTATCTTTGCAGTAATCTTCGGCAGAACGCACGTTTCTTCATTTCCAATCAATTCAAATCCGCATGATTTTTCAATGACCTTTAGTAGTTTTTTGAAGCTCTATATCTGTAAAGGATTTGAGTTTTTTATCTATGGGCACAGGTATGCAACTACTTAACTTTGCAGAAAAAGCATCGGCATTTCTGGGATGGTAATGTTCAGCTATTGCCCGGACAGTTGCATTGTAATACTTTTTGGAATGAAGCCAAGCTGAAAGTGCCTTATGACCTTGCTCTGGATAGGAAAAAATCGCAAAACCTTGACAAGAGCCTATTGAACCATTGCTTCTTGCAAAATGACTGTGACTTTTTACTAAGCCTGGATTATTGATTCGCCAGGATAAGTTTCCGCCCTTACGAATGTGCTTATTGCCACATTTATCAAAGTAGAGGATCGTTTGCTCATCTTGCGGGCATGCTATTCGATACATTTCTATTTCCTTTATTCGACCCGTTTTGGCAGTGTGCTTTGGGGAAGCAGATCATAACAATCAACAAACCGCAATGTGGCCTCTATGTCGAAATATTCCTAATCTGGATCTTGGTTTTTTGACCTTGATTTGCACTTCGCATCCAAGAATAGATAAATAATGGATTAAAGTGTCTGTGCTAAATGCAGAAAGCTGCCCACTCACTAACATAGAAACTTTTGGTTGCGTAATTCCCAACTTCTCAGCAACTTCTTTCTGAGAAAGACCACTATTTTTGATTAAAGTGCTTACATCGTTCAAAAGTTTTGCTCTGGCTAAAAGTTCTTCAGATTGGTCTAACCCAAGGTCTGCAAAAACATTACCAGACGATATTTCATACTCTGGATGTTCTTTATTCTGCTTAACCATTGTTCCTATCTCCCTTACGTTTCCATTCTTTATAGATTTCTTCAGCTAGTTTAAGTCTAGACCGAATCAGCTCCATATCTTGTTTGGGTGTCTCTATGCCCCTTTTACTTTTCTTTTGAAAGGCATGTAACACTATTATGGCATCTGAGAACTTAACCGTATAAACCGCTCTAAAGGTGTCGCCCTTATGATCTTGCACAAGTTCGATTACACTTGCACCTCCAAAACCAGAAAGTGTCTTAGCAATATCCGGGTGTTTTCCTGTTTGAGCCTGATATAAACCATAGCCAAAATCTGTAATGACATCTTCTGGCATTTCCATTAAATCTTTCTTTGAAGAGCTCACCCACAATAGCGGTTTAACCGTTTGTTCTATACTCATACTCCATTTCTTTAAATATATCAATATTGGTATAATTTGTAAAGAGGATAAATGTAAACCTATAAAGTTAAGGAATTCTTTTGAGTTATGAAGATATCACACTTTAGGGTCAACATTCAATCCAAACCAGCAAGATCAATGGTGGAATCAACCGCTACATTCCCATCAGCTTGTGATGCAAGTCTACTAACTTTCATAAGGAAAGCAATCCTTGTCGCAATTTTACTAATGATTTCGTCTACAGGGATGTTTTTCTTTTGAGTTATCGCATCTGTCCAAAAATACGATTGATCTAGTTCATTGAAGCAGAAGCTCTCTGCCACCTCGTCCAGCCAAAGAGACAATTGCTTTGGTGGCCGATACCATAGATCGCGTTCAGCGTAGCTTTAAAGAATCTGTGGTTTTAGAAGAACTTCGTAGACAAGGGAAAGTCGAAATTCATTTCCTACGAGAAAATCTTCTACTTAATCAAAATTCAAATTCCGCTGATCTTCTTCGTTGGGATATGGGTGTTATGTTTGCTCGTAGTTATGTCCTCCAATTGAGTGACAACGTTAAGCGTAGCAAAGAACAATCGGTAAGAAATGGAAACTGGATCGGCTTAGCTCCTTTGGATATATCCACGTTCTTGATGAGAAAGGTGAGCAAAATATTATCCCTGATCCCGAAAGGGCTTGCCACATCGCGAAACTGTTTGAGTTGTATGCAACAGGCAACTATTCGCTCCTGAAGCTAACAGAAGAAGCCGCAAAGGTTGGTCTCCGGACTAAGAAAGGTAAAAAGATAGCTAAATCACAAATCGATTCCATTCTCAAAAACCCCTTCTACTGCGGAATGATGAGGACAAAATATGGTTTGGCGGAGCACCATTACAAGGCCCTTATCTCAACATCGCTATACCAGCAAGTGCAAGATGTCGCTGCTGGATATCATAAAAAGCCTCATAAAAAGATTAGTGAGCCATTTATTCTCCGGGGAATGATCACATGCGCCCAATTGTGGATGTACCGTTACACCAGAAACCATAAAAAGCGTTACATTTACTATAGCTGTACTAATGCCAAAGGGATTTGTAAGAAAGTATATGTCCGGGAAGAACCGCTAGTGGAGACTCTATCCCAGTATTTCGACACATAGCCTTAAGTGAAGAGCAAATTGCTGAGGTAACCACCTATCTCAAAAAAATCCATGAATCTGAGAGCTTTTTCCATACTGAAAGCTTAGCTGCTTTACGAAAAGAGCAAGACAAGATACAAAAGCGAATCAATCAAATGTACGATGACAAACTGGATGGACTCATTGATGAAAAGATGTATCTCGATAAAGTTAAAGACTACAAAGCTCGCCAGGTTGAAATCACAGAATAGATGACTCGGCATGAAAAGGCTGATCATAACTTCTATGTGACGGCTAATATGGTGATGAATCTTGCCGCCCGCGCTCGGGAAATCTTTGAGAGTTCTGAAGTAGATGAAAAACGTCAACTTTTGAATTTTGTGTTTCAGAACTTGAAATTAGACGGTAAAAACCTATCTATAGATACATGTGAACCATTTACTACCCTAGTGGACTACAAGAGGTGTCCAAAAGGATGGGGCAACTTGGACTTGAACCAAGGACCAGCGGGTTATGAGTCCGCTGCTCTAACCGACTGAGCTATTGCCCCAGCTAAGAATACAGAAATGTTAACAAGAAAACCCTTCTTGATCAAGGGTTTTTGTAGATTATCATTTTCTAACTGCTTGCGAACGAGACTCTGGATTTTTAAACCCCCGAGCTTTGACGCAGCCGCAGAACCAACTTTTGAATCGTGTATCCACCATAGCTTAGATAAAGATTCAAACCCTGATAATCCTATAACCTTCATACGAGACCTAAACCATTTAGGAAAACTTAAAATCCTTAACTAGCGTCTTGTTGCATATAACCACCAAGCCACTGACTCGACTTTAAGAATTTTTGGCCATAAAAAGTGGATAAGTATCTTAAACCATTTCTCATACCACTTATCAAAGATTTTCGATGGCTAGTTTTCAGAAGCTATTATACAAGGCCATAGGATTACACTAGGCTTATAGCCCATTGCAAGGACCTGGTGAGCATAGAGAACGACCCGCAGCTATGAGAGGACTGGAGATTCGACTCTTAACCCTTTAGAGTTAATTTTTGTAGTCATTGGAACCCACAGCTGCGGTCCGTTCGCTACGCTCACGAGGCCCTTGCAATGGGCTATGAAGAGAACGCTTCACGCGATTCACTTCCCCTGCTTTCATTTTTAAACTTAACAATTAACACTTATCTCGAAGCGGGGTGCTGTAAGGATAAATACCCCTAGCTTAATGATATTACCAACTATCTTTATAAGTTCTTAATATTATTCATATAAATTACTTATTTAAAGGAGAATTAATATGTTTAAAGTAATGAGTTCTTTTCGCAATTATTTTACAAATCTCAGCAATGCCTTTTGGGAAAAGAGTCATTCCTTTTTTAAAGCTTCCCCCATTACGCAAGTTGCCAAGAACACCTTGAAAAATAGCGCTTCGTCTCCACATCCCACCTCAAACGAGCCAAAAAAAGTTGTCATTATCGGCTCTGGGCCTGCTGGCTACACGGCCGCCATCTATGCAGCGCGAGCAAATTTACATCCCATTATCTATGAAGGCTCCTTGTCGGGAAATAGCTCCATCCCCGGCGGCCAATTGATGACGACAACTAAAGTAGAAAATTATCCTGGGTTTCCACACGGGATTGATGGCCCTACTCTTGTGGATAACATGCGTGAACAAGCTATTCATTCCGGTGCGACCATTCTGGGAGAAAATGTTGTGAAAGCCGATTTAACCCAATACCCCTTTTCTATTCAGGGGGAAGAGACTCATCACAAAGCTCTGGCTGTTATTATTGCCACGGGAGCGACTGCTAAACGCCTGAATATTCCGGGTACTCGCGATGGCGAACTATGGCAACGCGGCGTGTCGGCATGTGCAGTATGCGATGGCCCCCTTCCTCTCTTCCGCAATCGCCACTTATTTGTCATTGGAGGAGGCGATTCCGCTATGGAGGAAGCCCTTCATTTATCAAAGTTTGCCAGCAAGGTGTCTATTGTTCATCGGCGCGATCAACTTAAAGCCTCTAAAGCGATGCAAAAAGCCGTATTTGCCAATCCTAAAATCGAAGTGATTTGGAATAGTGTCATCAAGCAAGTGAATGGGAAAGATGCCGTCGAAAGCGTGGTCATCAAGAACGTCAAAACTAAGCAAATTACAACTCATGATGCTAGTGGGGTCTTTTTTGGTGTCGGACACACTCCAAACACTGCCTTTCTTGACGGGCAATTAGGTCTGGATGCAAATGGATATATTAATGTTAAGCCCGGCAGCTCGGAGACGAATATTCCTTATGTATATGCGGCCGGCGATGTTAAAGATGCCATATACCGCCAGGCAATCACAGCTGCCAGCTCAGGCTGTATCGCTGCTTTGGATGCAGAGCGAGCATTAAATGCATTAAATCTGTCACAGAAATAAGAGAAAAAGCAAGACGCCTTAGGATATTTTCAATAATATATGCAAGAAGCACTTGAAAAAAATGAGACTTGATGGACTCGAACCATCGACTCCCTCATTAAAAGTGAGGTGCTCTACCAACTGAGCTAAAGTCTCTTATTGACCCCAAGGGGATTCGAACCCCTGTTACCAGAATGAAAATCTGATGTCCTAGGCCGGGCTAGACGATGGGGCCATACATTGCGCAGCTGGCAGAGTTTGAATCTCTGCCACCTTTGCAAGGTGGCTTTATTTAAAACAGCTATCCTACATGGAGCGCGAATTTTCTGCAAGATTAAATCGAAGAAACTTCCTTTTCTTTTTTTCCGGTCAGTTCATCAGCCTCTTTGCAGTACTTATCTGTCAGCTCCTGGATGGTTTTTTCTGATTTCTTCATGATATCTTCAGGGACCTCTCCAGCGGCTTTTTGCTTTCTTACAGCCTCGTTGCTATCTCTTCGGATATTGCGGATGCTGATTTTCGCCTCTTCAAGGCGTTTATGACAGAGTTTTACCATTTCTTTCCGCATATTTTCATCCATCTGAGGGATTTTAATACGCACCACGTTGCCATCGACGATTGGGATGATTCCGATGTTAGCTTTTTCGATTGCCTTGCCTATTGTGGCAGCATTTTTGGCGTCGAAAGGAGTGATGAGAAGCATGCGTGCTTCAGGAGCATTAATGGAGGCGACATCTTTGAGACGCATAGGGGTGCCATACACTTCCACCATGACCCCTTCAACCATAGCCGGATTAGCTCTGCCTGTGCGGATGCTTTTGAGTTCTGTTTTCAAATGTTCGATCGCCGCCGCCATTTTGGCTTTAGTTTGGTCTAATATACTCATTGTGTTCTCCTTAAATTGATACAGATTTTCACCCAGTGACTAAGGATCCAAAGTCTCGCTGAGCAAGCAGCTGAGGAAATCTTTTTTCATATAGTTTTTGCATATCGAATACAAGAATGGGGATATGGTTGCTGCGGCATAAGGCAACAGCTGTCGCATCCATCACTTCCAACCTCTCGGCCAGCATTTGAGTATAGCTTAACTGATCATATTTGACAGCATCGGGATATTTCACAGGATCTTTCGAATAAATGCCATCTACTTTTGTCGCTTTCAACAATGCATTCGCCTGAATTTCGCTTGCGCGTAGTGCAGCTGCGGTATCTGTAGTAAAATAAGGATTGCCGGTGCCTCCAACAAAAATGACCACCTGCTTAGCAGCTAGCGCCTGCATGGCTGCGCGCCATGTATACGTTTCGGCAACCTTAGGGCATTCGAGAGCCGTCAGCAACTTTGCTTTGCACCCAATGCTTTCTAACGCCTCTTGCAGAGCAATCCCATTGATTAACGTCGCCAACATTCCCATCTGATCTGCCGGGGAGCGTGCAATGCCTATCGATTCAAGGTGGGTTCCCCGGAAGATATTTCCTCCCCCGATAACAATTCCAATTTCTATTCCGGCAAGATGCAATTGATTGAGGCTTTCTGCAAGTTTGCGGCAGGCCGCGGCATTAATGCCAAAGGGCTGCCCCTGGACAAGCATTTCTCCTGAAAGCTTTAATAATATACGTTGGTAAGGTAGTTGAGACATCATGATTCCGATAGGGATTTAATCTGAGAGACAGATACATGATGCAGAGATTATCCTTTTCATACAAAAAAGGCAAAAGGCAAAATTAGGGAGGTGGAAAGTTGTTATTGAACAGGCGATCTAACACACTCATTTTCAATTATCTACCATAGAGATGGCAGAGCGCACAAAGAGGGAGTAAAATTCACATGTTCTTTTAGTGATGATGTGAAAGCATATTTATTTTTACTCTCACTCTGCGCGCTCTGTGAAGATAGTTGAAAGCCATCGTCAGATCAATGGCTATAAAAGCGGCGCCAGGACGCCGCTTTTCAAAAGAAAGAAAGGAACTTACTGTCCTACGCTCCAGCGCATAAAATGTGTCACCTGTAAAGGAGCACCCACTTCTTTTGCGCGTTTGCCAACCAGGTCCGCAATGGATACAGTGTCATCGCGGATATATTTTTGGCAGACCAGGCAAGCCGCATCGTAGAATGATTTGAGTTTTCCATCGACGATTTTTTCGACGATATTCTCCGGTTTGCCTTTTACCTGTTCTTTGGCAATTTCTCTTTCCTGACGGATGATCTCAGCCGGCACCTTCTCTGGAGAAAGGTATTCAGGCGACGCTGCGGCAACATGCATCGCGATATCTTTAGCGATAGCCTCTTCTTTGCCGCTTCCGCTGATTTCCACGAGAGTGACGATTTTGCCGCCCAGGTGGGAATACAACCCCAGAGATTTTTGGGGAGCTTTGGGGATGATCGCCACGCGTCTGATTTGGATATTTTCGCCAATCGCTTGAACGATTGTTGCGCGATATTGATCAATAGTCAACGCTTGATCTTTGGAATATTTTTGCTGCAAGAAAGCCTCCAAAGAAGCCGGTTTTGTCGCCACAGCCTCTTGAACAATATTGTTTAAGAAGCTTTGGAACCGATCATTTTTGACAACGAAATCCGTTTCTGCGTTGATTTCTACTAATGCAATGACAGAGCCGTTTTCAGCAGCACCAATCATCCCTTCATTAGTTGTGCGTCCTTCTTTTTTGACAGCAGACGCCATTCCAGCTTTGCGCAAATTGGAGATCGCTAATTCCATATCCCCTTTCGCCTCTTCCAGGGCCTCTTTGCATTTGCCCATTCCGATGCCAGTGCGTTCGCGCAATTCTTTAATCATTGTAGCGGTGATTTGCGTCATAGTTTACTCTTCCTCGCCTCTGAATCCGGCATTTTCTTCTGCATAAGGACGGATGAATGATTCTTCTTCTTCCTCTTCATCTTCGCGAGACTCCTCTTCATCCCCTTTACCCGCGGCGATGCGCATTTCATTTTTCTTTTCTATGATTGCTTGCGCCAGAGTTTGCACGATGAGTTTAACGCTTTTCAGGGCATCATCATTACACGCGATGACGTATTGAATGGGGTCTGGATCGCAGTTAGTGTCAACAAGCGCCATAACAGGAATTCCCAGCTTATTCGCTTCTGCGACAGCCAGGTGTTCTTTGCTAGGATCGACAATGATGACAAGTCCTGGCGGCTTTCTCATTCCGCGGACGCCCGAGAGGTTTTTCTCTAGTTTAATCTGTTCTTTAGTTAAGAGGGAAACCTCTTTTTTGGTGAGCCCTTCGCTGCCTGTGGCAATTCTTTTTTCGATTTTTTCCAATTTTTTTACGGATTGCCGCAATGTGGTGAGGTTGGTGAGCATTCCTCCGAGCCAACGTTCACATACGTAGAATTCGCCGCATGCTTCGGCCAGTTCGCGAACGACAGCTTTAGCTTGTTTTTTTGTTCCGACGAATAGGATTGCTTTGTAGTTAGCAACCATATCTTTAACCACTTCGACTGCGGAGCGAATTTGTTGAAGTGTTTTGGCTAAGTCGATGATGTATAGACCATTGCGCTCCTCGAAAATGAAGCGTTTCATTTTTGGGTTCCAACGACGTGTTTGGTGCCCAAAGTGCGAGCCTGCCTCTAGCAGGTCTTTAATAGTGATAGGTGGATGTGCCAAGCCTTGTCCCTTTATGTTTGACGACGGCATCCTGTGTAAGCCACAGGATTTCGGTCTTGGTTGTTAATAAAAATACAAAAGAACACCCTTTGTATAGCGCCTGATCAGAATCGAACTGACACGAGTAGCTTGGAAGGCTACGGTTCTACCATTGAACTACAGGCGCGGATATGAAAAAGAGATTATGCTTGACGTCCCTCTTTTTTTGCAAGAAACTATTTCTTAAACTTCAATAGCCCTCATATACCGGATCCTTATTATGTCGCGTCGCATTGACGACACTTCGCAGATTCCAAGCCGAGCCAATCGCATCCTCAATGTGATTTTAGTCGGTATTGTCCTTGTCATTTTAAGAATTTGGCATCTTGCTGTCATCCAGCATGAGGAGAAACTTGAAGAATCGAGAAAACCGCAGAGGCGCGTCGTTTTAGAACCTGCCAAGCGAGGGACGATTCGGGACAGGTTTAACATTCCATTGGCGATCAATAAGCTGCAATATCATGCAGCCATTCTGTACAGCCAAATCAAGCAGCTGCCTGCAGTCGCCTGGCACACCGATGAGGAAGGGAAGCGGATCAGGCAGAATGTGCGCAAGGAATATATTGTTGCGCTATCTCAACTCTTAGGAAAAGAGTTAGAAATGGATCCTCATAGAGTTGAGGACCTCATCTATGCAAAGGCCGCCTTATATAATCAGATTCCATTTATCTTGAAGGAAAATATCTCTGAAAAAGAATATTACCGATTGAAAATGTTAGAGAAGGATTGGCCAGGCATTAGTGTGCAGCGGGTTCCTATCCGCCATTATCCCATGGGGAAAGTGGCATCCGACATCATTGGCTATATGGGCGCCATTAACCGGCAGGAATATGAGAAAATCATTCAGGAACTCGCCTCTTTGCAAAGCTATTTCCATGCTGTGGATGCAGGAGAAGACGCCCCATTGCCGCAAGGCATTCAGACAGTGGAAATGGGACGGAAGCGGCTTAAAGACTTGCAGGAACTCGCCTATTCCATGAATGATTCTATCGGCAAGTCAGGTATCGAAGGGCGTTTTGAGAATGATCTGAGAGGGTTTCGAGGAAAAAGAAGCCATTATTCCGATGCGCGCGGCAATTTTTTGCGCGAGCTGCCCGGCACAAGGGAGCCCATACCCGGCAAACGCATTCTCCTCACGATTTCCTCTGAACTGCAAGAATATGCGGAACAGCTGCTTATCGCCAATGAAAATATACGGCAACCCTATTTATCAAGGTTAGGTCCTGTGAAACGCACCGTTGCCGCTGACAAGCATCCCTGGATTAAAGGGGGCGCCATCATTGCTATCGACCCAAATAATGGGGAGATATTGGCGATGGCCTCTCATCCCCGTTTTGATCCCAATGATTTCATCTTGTCGGGCACCCCGGCAGAAAACAAGCAAAAGCGCTCCCGCATTCTTCAGTGGCTCGAACTGGAAGCCTACTTAGCCGAAATATGGAATATGCAGCGTCCCCTGGAAAAAGAAAACTTCCATAAATCCAAGGGGATATACCTGGAAGGGCACATGCTGGATTGGCCTGCTTATTTAGACACCATCCTTTCCAAAAAAGATAGCCCGCGAAATCTCATACTCAAAGGCGGGACCGTTCGCGATGCCTTCGTGATACAAAAAAATGTTGAGGAAATCCAGTCATTAGTCCCTTTTAGAGACGCCTATCAACTCTTTTCTTTTCTCTATCAAGCAGAAGGGCATCAGGAGCACGGCCAGAAAACTCCCCTGGCAGAAAAAGAGCAGCTGGAGGAGCAGTTGAAAAAGCATTCCGAAGCCATCAGGCAGTGCAAAAACGCCCTTGATCCCTATTTCGAAAATATCCCTCACGCATATGATAAAGTGTTGACAGTCGACCTTATGCGCCTTATGGTACCCTCTCATCAGTTCTCTGAAAAGCTCATTAGCGCTGTTGGCGAACAAAGTCTGACAGAATATAAAGCCGTTTCAGGATCGCTATTAGCCATCGATCATGCCGTTAAGGAAACCGTTAAAGAGATTTTTCATCAACACGACTTTAAACAATGGCGTCAGACGAATGAGAAAGCTTATTTAAAGCAGAAGCGGGAAGAAGAAAGAAGAGAACACCGTTATGCTAAACCCTATCTTGATTATCTCGACAACCTGGAAAATGAGATGTTTCAAGCCTTTTGGCAGCAACACCGCCTCCCTTTCCTGATGACATTTCTTGTAGGATATCAGCCCGAGGATGGGATAGGTGGAGTTTATCGCGAATCTTTACTCCATTGGCATGAGGAGATCAACGAGCATCCGGATCGGCACCCCTCGTTGGCAAACCATTACCGTATCCTAAAGCGCTCTCTTGAGTCACTTTCCCCTCAACTAGCCATCGAATATCTCAACACCTTGCGATCCTTCCATCAGCTCACCCGCCCTGTTCTCGGAAAATACAAGCATCTGCGGAAAGGAGAAGACGGTATCCAGCTGGAAAAGCATCTCGCATCCGCTTTTTATCCAAAAGGAGGCTATGGCTATGGACGTTCTCAGGCCTATCGCCAAGCCACCACCCAAGGCTCTATTTTTAAGCTTGTCACAGCCTATGAAGCCCTCGTACAACGCTATCATAGCCTAAAAGACTCCGTAAAAACCTTCGATTTGCTCAACCCCCTTAGCATCGACGATAGAGTCGTACGAAAAGGAAAGGAAATCACCGTCGGATTCCATGCCGACGGCACCCCCATTCCCCGCCATTATAAAGGAGGCAGGATGCCTCGCAGTCTGAGCGCCAGAATCGGACAAATTGATGTCCTAAAAGCCCTCGAACGATCCAGCAACCCTTATTTTGCCCTTTTGGCAGGCGACATCCTTCATTCTCCCGACGACCTCGCAAATACCGCCCGCCAATTCTCCTTTGGCAGCAAAACAGGCATCGACCTTCCGGGAGAAATTGCCGGCAATATTCCCAACGACCTCAACACCAACCGCACCGGCTTGCATTCTTTTTCCATCGGACAACACACCCTTGTCGTCACCCCCTTGCAGACAAGCATCATGCTAAGCTCTTTAGTCAATGGAGGCAATATCCTGAAGCCTAAAATCGTCAGGATGACCGTAGGGAAAGAACCCAAAAGAGGACGAGAGCTCATCGCCGGACATTGCCATTTCCCCTACCAGGAAGCCCTGGAGCTAATTGGAATTGATTTCCCCCTCTTCAGCGCCACTGACGCCGAGCAACAAAAAAGCCTGGCCAGGCAGACTCCCGTCGACATTAAGCGCACAATTTTTATTCCTGATGAAGTCAAAAAGATTTTAGTTGAAGGGATGCGCCTTGTTGTAGACAGAACCCAAAGCGAAAGCCTTTTTAGTCTGAAAAAGCTCTATCACAAAGCCCCTGAAGCCATCCAAGACTACATTAATTTGAAATCACAGCTTATCGGCAAGACAAGTACAGCGGAATCTGTAGAAAATATTGATCTTGAATTGGAAGAAGGCACCAATATTTATACTCACGTATGGTTTGGCGGCATTTCTTATGAACAGGATATGAAATCTTCCGGTGGCGAATCTTTTATGTTTTGCGACGCTCAAGGAAAACCTGAGCTTGTAGTCGTCGTCTATTTACGCTATGGCGGATATGGGAAAGAAGCCGCCCCAGTGGCTGCACAAGTCGCTAAGAAATGGAAAGAGATCAAAAAGATTGAAGTAAGATAAAAATAGGAAAGCAGATGATCAAAAGACTGCGGACGCGTTGTAATTATTTTTTGACGCTTAAATGACTGTGGATACGTTGCGTGATCATTTTTTGACGCAAAGACACAGAGAACGCAAAGAAAGCGCAGAGAGCGAGCTTCTGCCGGAAGTTATGGAAGAGATGGTGCGTTTAAGATTATTTTTTCTAACGAAAAAATAATTCCATCATTTTTTGCGATGCCGGACGGCAAGATCACTATCCTTGCATGACTTCAGCGTAAGTTCGCCCTCTGCGTCTTTGCGTCAAAAAACCATCATTCAACGCATCCTAAACCCTTTAAATCTATGCAAAGCTGCCCACATAGATAATTTGATTCTTATTATCGCGTACCCTTTGAAGCAAAGGACGTAAATCCTGAATCGTTTCATTGACAAGCGTGACAGCAGCCAGGGGGAAAATATCCAATAAGGCCTCAGCTTCCGCAGTTGTCGAGCATGCTGAACTGCTCAGCAGCACCCAATCGTATTGCGGCTTCATTTGATCCAACAGCTGCCTAAAGCGGCGCGAGTTCACCAGTTCATTTGCGTAGCGGGAAACCCCACCTGGCGCTATCTTATCATATCCATTGAGCGACAAGATTTGCGGGTGATCCACTTTTCCTTCCAGGTATTGCAGCATTCCGTTGGACGACTGGGAGCTAACTTCGTCAAAGCGAAGCTCAATCACTAACACCTTCAACCCCTTGCGCGCAAGCAGTTCAGCTAAAGAGCCGGAATAGTCTGCTCCCCTTCCTTCTAGCAGTAGACAGAAAGAATTTTCAGGCAGCTTATGCGCCGCCATGAAAACCGCCACACGACGCAATGTCGACAAGTCGCTATCAAGCAGAGGATATTTATGAAAATTGGCTTGAGGGATATTCTTTTTAGAGGAAAGCAAACCCGCAAATTCCTGTCCATTAGCGACGAGAATATGTTCTGAGGCTTGCACTCCATGGACTATTGAACGGCCAAGAGACCAGACAAAGCCCACCACCATTCCCATGATAGCTCCTGCGATGGTAAGCAAAATTAAATGTGGGGATTTGGGATGGATAGGAGAGAAAGCGCGATCGACAGGAGCAGACTGCAGTTTTTCCAGGTTATTGGCGATATTTTTTGATTCTACGAGTTTAGACACCTCTTCTACTAGGCCTTTGTTGATTTCCATCTGTTGGTAGATCAGCTGTTCTGCCGCCCATTTTTGAGGAAAGGAAGCCATTTCGACGCGCAATTCATCTAAGTTATCGGTGATCAGCTCTTTTTCTTTGTGCAGGTTATCCAAAGCGCTGGCCACATATTCTTTTAGCTGGTTGTCCAGGATGGAAAGCTCTTCCTGAATCAACGACAACGTGATGCTCTGCAAGCTCTGTATTTTTTCTTTCAGGAAGCTTTGATGCAGCTGCAATAGAGCCATGGACTGTTCAATATGGGTTTTTAAAAATCCCTTTTGGATAGCCAGCTCTGCATTTAACCGCTCTTGCTCTTTGCTGCTTCGGTTATCCTGATCTTTTAAAGCTAAAATCAGATTGCTGACCCGTGAAATCATTTCGGTGCCTAAAGGATCTGTGAGGATCGTGCTTAACGAGCTAATCTCAAATCCCGGCTCATCCAATTGAGTTAAAATGAATTCATGCTGGCTTGTCCGCGATTCTAAAGCACTGAGGTCCCGGTTGTACGAAATATACAGCTCCCTGGCGATATTAAGGTTTATCCCTTGAAATTCCTTCAAAGGAGCCTGTTGATGCGCCAGTTTTTCCTCAATATTGCGCTGATAAACGCTTAAATAGTGATTAAGATGGGACAAATAAGCAATGAAACCAGATCGGCACTCTTCCCAATGAGCCGCACATTCCTCCTGCGGGCCAACCTTACTCGCCGCTTGGTTTAAACGCTCATGCCAGGCATTGAAGATATATTTGGAGTCATCTTTGAGATGTGAAGACTTTTCGGGAATGAGATTTTTCTCCAAACTTGCCAAAGCACGCTGAGACTCTTGCAACGTCTGCTTCACTTGATCCAGCTCTTTCAGCTGAGCTGAAAAAGATTGCTGAAATACCTGTGTCTGATCGGGGTCGCTCCTTAAGACGAGATTCAGCGCATCCGCCTGTTGCTTCAGCTGCCGCTTTTCAGCTGCGATATTGCTGATCACATCAGCATGATTTAAGGAAGAGATCACCATTTCCCCCCCACCCTCTTCCTGCGCCTTTTCCAAACGTTGCATTTCTAACGTTGTGGACAACAGCTTCTGTTTAAGCTGCTGCTGGTTGCTCGCCAAAAATTCCATCGCCTTTTCTGAAGTGGCAAACCCTGTCGAAGATAAATCAGAAGCCAACACATCAGCATACGTTTGCATCATCGATTCTAATATTTTCCCCATTTCCTGCTGCCGCTGAATCAAATACCCCACTTGCTTCTCACACACATTCTCATGTTCGCATTCAATATACCTTTGATAGAGCGTCATCAGGGCATTGACATGAGATGCCGCCTGCTTCCGATCCCGATTCCGATAGCTAATTTTAAGCAGCCCCTTATCATTGCGGTCCGTTTCTATCGTAAACAGCTTGGAAAGCCTCTGCGCTGTCAATTCTAAAGGAAGCAAGGTCAAATGATATTCCCCGCTATCGACAGGAATGGAGCGCGCCTGGCTGATCGTAAAGGAGTAGTTGTCTCTCACAAAAGGATAACCGAACTTTCCCTCCCCGACTTTCTTTTTTTGCCGATCATAAATCGCAAATGTCTTGTCAGACAACACTTTCATTTCAAGAGGAATCGGAACTTCATCGGTATAAGCAATCTCATCGAAAGTGAAATCCACTTCCTGATCCTTAAGAATCGGGATTGGCAAACGCATAAACAACGCGTATTCTGTCAATAAGTTGTTCTTAATTGTCTCTAAAGGGATCAATGGGAAGTGGTAAGAGACCTTAGTGATTTGCCCCTGCAGACCTTGATCCTTGACCAAATCCTCAAGGAGCACCCGAGAACGCATGATAGCCAGAGCATTGCTATCCCCCACATCGGACAACATAAAGAAAGCGGCGCTCAGCGAGTTGTTAAACCCAGATTGGCTTTTGTTCTTCTCTTTAAATGTCGCTTCAGCTTCATACTCAATAGGCTTAGTGAGTCCATAACACAAGGCAAGCAGCGCAAAGAAAATCGCACTTCCAATGAAAGTCTTTTTGCTTTTTTTGACGATGTTAAGCAAATCGGCAAAAGTCAGTAAAAACTCAGATTGTTCCTCATGAGAATGACTCATACATGCCCCATGTTAATCGTTGACGATCCGGTAGACAGCATTTCCCGTCTGAAACGCCTGCGCACTTGGCAACAGCTGGCTGATGAAACGGTTCCACTCGGTAATAGGCGTCGCTGAAACATATACGGTATCCCCGGGAATCAATAATAAGCTATCATTTGGCAAATGGACAATATGCTCCCACGCCAACACGTAGATCTTGGGACATTGCAAATTACCCCTGATCACCTGGATATGATGCTTATCCCCAGTGAAAGGGATTCCTCCCGCATACACCAAAGCTTCCCGCAGCGACATAAACCCATACGGCAGATGCACCGGACGAGGGGTGTTGACTTCTCCCATCACCATGACGCTGCTATCCACCTTATTCGCAATAAAAATCTTGTCTCCCCCGCGCATCACGATGTTCTGACACATATCCCCTTCATTAATCAACTTATACAGATCAACGGCCATGGGGCAGCCATCCCTGACGACATAACTCAAAAAGAGATTGGCATCAGGAGGAATATGTGCATTCGCCAAAACGTCATAGAGGCGCATCTTGCCATCGACAGGAACATTGGCATGCGCAACCATGCCTGTCAATTCCACTTTTCGACTCAACCTATTGACATAGGTCACAAAAAGTTCTACGTCACTCACCTGCTGCCGAAACTCCTCCTGCAGGCGCACCCGCGCCTCTTCTAATGTTAACCCTTCCACAAATACAGGAGGGATGTCCGGCAAGTCCACCTTGCCATCTACAACGCGAAAGCCTCCTACGCTCCTGTTGATGAACTGGATTGCCTCCATAAGGTCTTTACGCTTAGGATGATACAAAACGATGTTTAAAATATCATCCTCGGCAATGGTATCCTGATACTCCATCATTGCATCTTCAGGGATTTCCTCCACATCCACCCCTTCCATCGCCAAAATCGCAAATTTTCCCTGTTTAATGGTGTAGGAATCAATGACAAATTCGTCGGGTCCCATAATCGCATAGTCGTGACAAGGACGACAGCAGGCCCCACACACAATTAAAAAAAGCAGAAAGGCCGACATTCTCAAGGAGAAAGAAATAGACCGATGGAGAAATAAACGGAATGAAAAAAAGGAGTAGCAACGCATAGAGGCCTATCAGAAATCCAAATTTTAAATAAATCTCATATCAATGTAAATATCAATATCTAATAAAAAATAGCGCTCATTAATATCATACATCAACCAGATAATATTTACCCGATGATCGCTTAAAGCGAAAGGCAAAAGATGTCTTGTCCGTCATTCTGCCGCCCTCGGGGTTTAGCCTTCTTTCGTGTCCGCATGCGTAGGCGCATCCTATTACCATAAATGGCAAAAGTCGAGACTAAGCGAAGAAGGAACGGTACGAAGCATTCCTTTTGTAGCCCATAGCAAGGACTCACGAGCGCAGCGAGATAGGTCCGTAGCTATGGGAATCAGAAATTTAAAATTTCTTAACCTTTTAGGGTTCATCTTCTTAATTCTAAAAAAGAGATGAACCCTAAAGGGTTAAATGATCTCTTCAATCCCCCCACAGCTGCGGGCCGTTCGCTGCGCTCACAAGCCCTAGCAGTGGGCTAAAAAGAGAGCGCTTCCGTGGCTCGCGAATCTTCGTTGTGACATTGCTATAACCCTTTTAATATTACTATGACCCTCCTAATAGTCGTGGATTGTCTTGGACCTCCTGATGGAGCAATAAATTGGATGCTAAAAAATAAGCCACTTAACGCGAGCCCCGAAGGGGCGAAGGCATATAGCCATGGGTGTAAACCCATGGTACTGAATGAAATAACAATTGAGTCCTGAAGGGGCGACAGAGGGCTGGAATTCTCAATTATCTTCGGGGGTGCATCTGTTTATGACGTATATATCGGCCACGGTAGTGGCCTTAAGATATTAGCCCCGCGTGGAGGCGCTTCCTGCGCCTATCGTGGGGAAAATTAATGTAAAAAGCTAAGCCCCGGTAGGGGTGTAAGAATGTTGCATTACCTTATACCCCTGCCGGGGTTGTTTTTTGTTTTGGGAAAGAACCCCACGATAGGCGCAGGAAGCGCCTTCATGCGGGGCTAATATTTATTCTTATAGCACCCCGCTTCGGGGGTGCATCTGTTTATTATGCGCTTTCCCAGGGTTACGGCGCTCTCAGGCTACGCCTTCGAGGCCTCACCCTGGGCTACCATTGTATCATCCCCTTCGGGGATGAGCCGCAGGAATAGCTGAACGTGCCTTTCTAAATAAATGAAGAATGATGCGTAGTTAATTGCCACTTGCAAAATGGCCTCAAAGAATCCCCAAAGTGGATGAGCCGCAGGAATAGCTGAACGTGCCTTTCTAAAGAAATGAAGAATGATGCGTAGTTAATTGCCACTTGCAAAATGGCCTCAAAGAATCCCCAAAGTGGATGAGCCGCAGGAATAGCTGAACGTGCCTTTCTAAAGAAATGAAGAATGATGCGTAGTTAATTGCCACTTGCAAAATGGCCTCAAAGAATCCCCAAAGTGGATGAGCCGCAGGAATAGCTGAACGTGCCTTTCTAAAGAAATGAAGAATGATGCGTAGTTAATTGCCACTTGCAAAATGGCCTCAAAGAATCCCCAAAGTGGATGAGCCGCAGGAATAGCTGAACGTGCCTTTCTAAAGAAATGAAGAATGATGCGTAGTTAATTGCCACTTACAAAAAGGGCTTCAAAAGAATCCTCGAAGGGGATGATACAATGGTAGCCCAGGGTGAGGCCTCGAAGGCATAGCCTAAGTGCCGTACCCTGGGAAGAATCACAAACTCATGCACCCCAAAAGGAGACAATTGCAAGACTCAGTTTTCTGTCGCCCCTAAAAGGACGATATATATCGGCCACGGTAGCACGGTAATGCCTGGTCAACATGTCATCAAAATTGATCCTGAAGGGACAGCATATCTTTCCAGCACAGTGGGATCCGAAGCTTGGAATTCACGTGACTTGAAGTCGCGGC
>JADMIO011167714.1_pt1 | contig 74326 bp, 70 predicted proteins | sample 8958161 | NCBI WGS metagenome assembly JADMIO01 (sample SAMN16585339, study PRJNA669376) | soil metagenome | isolation source: Crop rotation soil | place: USA: Cullars Rotation, Alabama | collected 2011
GGCCGACCGCCTCGAGGTGCAGGTGGCCTACGCCATCGGACAGGCCCGCCCCGTGGGCCTCTACGTCGAGTCGTTCGGCACCGCGCACATCGATGAGGACGCGATCGCGCGTGCGATCACCGACGTGTTCGACCTCCGCCCGAAGGCCATCATCGACGGCCTCGACCTGCTGCGCCCGATCTACGCGCAGACCGCCGCCTACGGGCACTTCGGTCGTGAGCTGCCCGACTTCACCTGGGAGCGCCTCGACCGCGTCGACGATCTCCGCGCCGCCGCTGGCATCTGACATGCCGCAGGGACGCGTCGCGCGCGTCCTGCTGGATGCCCCGCTGCCGCAGCTCGACCGGCTCTTCGACTACGCGATCCCGGATGAGCTGCACGGCGAGGTCGGCCCCGGCATCCGCGTGCGCGCGCCCCTGCGTTCGGCCGGCCGCGTCGTGGACGCGTACGTCGTCGAGGTGGTGGAGGAGTCCGAGAGCGATCGTCCGCTGTCCGAGCTGGACGCGGTGGTCTCCACCGTTCCGGTGCTGACTCCCGCTCTGTACCGTCTCGCACGGCGCGCCGCCGATCGCGCGGCCGGATCGGCATCCGACATCCTGCGACTGGCGATCCCCAAGCGCATGGTGCGCGCCGAGAAGGCCTGGGCCGCCGCGCCCGAGCCCCGCCCGCCGGAGGTGACCGAGACCACGCGCGCGTGGGCGACCGAGGTGCTGGCGGCCTACCCCGGGCTCGAACGGCAGGTGGCAGCGGGGGAGCGGCTCGCCGTCGACGCGCCCCCGCGGACCGCGCCCATCGACCCCAACGTCGGCTCGGACGCCGGGGACAGCGTGGGTGCGTGGGCGGAGCTGCTGGTCGCCGCCGCCGCGTCCACCCTCGCCGGTGGGCGCAGCGCCATCCTCGTGGTCCCCGACCACCGCGACCAGACGCAGCTCGAAGCCGTGCTCGACGCCCGAGGACTGACTCCCGCGGTCGTGCGGGTCGATGCGCGCCGCAGCGGGCCGGAGCGGTACGCGGGCTACCTGCGCATGCTCGCCTCGGCGCCGTGCGTGGTGGTGGGCAATCGCTCGGCCGTGTACGCCCCCGTCGCCGGCGCCGGGCTCGTGGCGATCTGGGACGACGGCGATCCCCTCCTGTCGGAGCCGCTCAGCCCGGGGGTGCATGCCCGCGACGCGGCGCTCATCCGCCAGGAGCTCGACGGGGGCGCGCTGCTGCTGGCCGGTCACACCCGCACCACAGACGTCGAGCGTCTGGTCGGTCTCGGATGGGTCGCGGAGGTGCCCGCCGCCCGTCGCGCCTCGCCGAGGGTCGTGCTGAGCGCGACCCGCGAAGGGGAGTCCCGCTCGTCGCGGGTGCCCTCGGCGGCCTTCGCCTCCGCGCGCGAAGCCCTGGCGTCGGGTCCCGTGCTCGTGCAGGTGGCGCGTCCGGGGTACGCCCCCGTCCTGGTGTGCGCCGAGTGCCGGCGGCCCGCGCGCTGCCTGCACTGCGGCGGACCCCTGCACGCCCGGCGTCCGGGGGCGATCCCGGACTGCGGCTGGTGCGGTCGCGCCGCGGTGGCGTGGACGTGCGCCCACTGCTCGTCCGACCGGGTGCGCATGGCATCGGCGGGCAGCGAGCGCACAGCCGACGAACTCGGACGGGCGTTCCCGGGCGTCCGCGTCATCGTGGCCGACGGCGAGCATCCGGTCGCGCGGGTGACCGATCGGCCGGCACTGATCGTCGCCACCCGGGGCGCCGAGCCCGTGGCGGCGGGAGGGTATCGCGCCGTCATCCTCTTGGACGGCGACCGGATGCTGATGGCCGACGATCTGCGGATCGGGGAGTCGTGCCTGCGGTGGTGGTCCAACGCCGCCGCACTCGCCGCGCCCGGCGCCCCGGTCCACCTCGTGGGCGTGACGGGCGCGGTGGCCCGCGCGCTCGCGACCTGGACCCAGCCCGCGTACGCACGTGCCGAGCTGGGGGAGCGGGCGCCGCTGCTGATGCCGCCGAGTGTCCGCGTCGCCAGCGTCACCGGCACCGCGGTCGAAGTTCAGGGGGCGCTGGATTCGGTGCGTTCCGCCGTTCCCGCCCTCGCCTCCGACGCCGTCCTCGGCCCGATCCTCGCGCCGGCGGATGCTCCGGACGCCGCTCCCGAGGCGCGCGCCTTCGTGCGGTTCGACTATGCGTCGGGAGGCGCCGTCGCCGCTGCCCTGCGCGCCAGCGTCGTGGCAGCCGCCCTCCGCACGCGGCGCCCGGCGAAGGGCAGGCCGCCGGGGCCCCGCAATACACTCAAGGTGCGGGTCGACGTGCCCGATCTCGATCTCTAGGAACCCCTGATGCGCCTCGTCTTCGCCGGCACCCCCGACGCCGCCGTCCCCTCCCTGCGAGCCCTCGCCGCCTCGCCGCACGAGGTGGCCGGCGTCCTCACCCGCGCGGACGCGCCCCTCGGCCGGAAACGGGTTCTGACGCCCTCGCCGGTGGCACGCGCCGCCGCGGAGCTCGGCCTGCCCATCATCAAGGCCGATCGTCTCGATGCGGCCGCGACCGACGCGGTGGCGGCGCTCGCGCCCGAGCTCGGCGTCATCGTCGCTTACGGCGGCCTGGTCCGCGAGCCCCTCCTGTCCCTCCCCGACCACGGCTGGATCAACCTGCACTTCTCCCTGCTGCCCGCCTGGCGGGGCGCGGCGCCCGTGCAGCGCGCGCTGATCGCCGGCGACACCGTGACGGGGGCCAGCGTGTTCCAGCTCGTGCCCGAACTCGACGCCGGCGACGTGTACGCCACGCTGCGGCATCCGATCCCCGCGGAGGCGACCGCGGCAGACCTCCTGGACGCGCTGGCGGCCTCCGGCTCCGCCCTGCTGCGCTCGGTGGTGGACGCCATCGCCGACGGCACGGCCGACGCGCTCCCGCAGCAGGGGGAGCCGAGCATCGCCCCCAAGCTCACGCTGGAGGATGGCCGCATCCGCTGGCAGGAGGCCGCCGACCGCGTACTGGCGCGGGTGCGCGGGGTCACCCCCGAACCCGGCGCCTGGACCTCGATCGCCGGCGAGCGGCTCAAGATCCACCGCGCCGGGCCGTCCTCGTCGTCGCGTCGCCCGGAGCCGGGCGTCATCGTCGCGGAGGGACGCGACATCATCGCCGGCACCGCGTCGGACCCGATCCGACTCGACTCCGTTCAGCCTCAGGGCCGGTCGGCGATGCCCGCCGCGGACTGGTGGCGCGGGCTGCGCGCCGACGAGCTGAGGGCGGACTCATGAGCACGGGTGGAGAGGATGCCGCACGGCGGCGTGAGCGGCAGGGCGGCCCTCGTCCGGCACGCGCCCGCGCGGCCGGCGGCCGCTCGTCGAGCCGCGGTGGGGCGAGCCCCCGACCGGCACGCCCCGTTCAGCCCGCCCGCCTCGTGGCCTACGAGACCCTCCGCGCCGTCCACGAGTCCGACGCCTACGCCAATCTCCTGCTGCCGCGCGCGATCGAACGCGCGGGACTGAACACGGCCGACGCCGCCTTGGCGACCGAGCTGACCTACGGAACCCTCCGTCGTCAGGGCACCTACGACGCCATCCTCGCCCTGGCCGCCGATCGCGACGCGGCTCACATCGACCCGCCGGTGCTGGACGCGCTCCGCCTGGGTGCCCATCAGCTGCTGTCCACGCGTGTGGCCTCGCACGCCGCCGTCAACGAATCCGTCGAGCTGGCCAGGGATGCCGGCGGCCGGGCGGCGGCGGGCTTCGTCAACGCCGTGCTGCGCCGCGTCTCGCGCGACACCCCGGGCGAATGGCTGACCCGTGTGGAGGAGTCCGCGCGCTCGGCCGACGAACGGCTCGGACTGGTGTTCTCCCATCCCGTGTGGATCGTGCGCGCCTTCCGCCGCGCCCTGGCCGCGGAGGGTCGCGCCGACGAGCTGGAGGCGCTGCTGGACTCCGACAACGTCTCGCCCCGCGTGACCATGACCGCGCTGCCGGGTCTGGCCGAGGTGCCCGACGATGCGCGCCGCACGCCGTACGCGCCCACGGGGTTCCGCCTGGACGGCGGAGACCCCGAGGCGATCGTCGCAGCATCCGAGGGCCGTGTGCGCGTGCAGGACGAAGGCTCCCAGCTGGCCGCGCTGGCGTTGTCTCGTGCGGTGCCGGTCCGCGCGGGCGAACGGTGGCTCGACCTCTGCGCCGGACCCGGCGGCAAGACCGCGCTCCTGGCCGCTGAGGCCCTCGCCGGAGGCGCCGTGCTCGATGCCAACGAGATCTCGCCGGCTCGGGCGGGTCTCGTCCGACGGGCGGTGGCCGGCGTTCCCGCCCAGGTCGAGGTGTCCGAGGAGGACGGCCGCCTGCGCGCCGAGCGCGCCCCCGGCGCCTACGACCGCATCCTCGTCGACGCCCCCTGCACGGGCCTGGGCGCGCTGCGTCGTCGCCCGGAGGCGCGGTGGCGGAAGACCCCCGCGGATGTGCCCGAGTTGAGCGCCCTGCAGCAGGGTCTGCTCTCCTCGGCGGTCGGAGCGCTGGCACCGGGCGGGATCGTCGCCTACGTGACCTGCTCGCCGCATCTGGCCGAGACCGCCGCGGTCGTCGCGGAGGTGCGGCGGGAGTTCGGCGCCGAGATCGAGGAGCTCGACGCGCGGGCCGTGCTGCGGGGGGTCGCCGAGCGGGACATCGACCTGCCCGACCCGCTCGACCCCGCCGGATCCACCGCCGCGCTGCCCGGCCGGGCGCAGCTCTGGCCGCACCGTCACGGCACCGACGCGATGTCGATCACCCTGCTGCGCCGCCTCCCGGTCTGACGCCTTTCCTGCGAGGGGCCGGCGGTGATGGCAACATGGATGCCGTGCCTGACGTGAACGCGGAGCAGATCCGGATCAACCCGAGCATCCTGGCCGCGGACTTCGCGAACATCCAGTCCGAGCTCGCCCGCATCACCACCGCGGACTTCGTCCATGTCGACGTGATGGACAACCACTTCGTCCCCAATCTCACCTTCGGGCCGCAGATGGTCGAGCGCATCCAGGCGACCAGCCCGATCCCACTCGACGTGCACCTCATGATCGACGAGCCGGAGCGGTGGGCTCCCGGGTACGCCGAGCTGGGCGCGGCATCGGTCACCTTCCACCTCGAGGCCGCCACCGAACCCGTCGCCCTCGCGCGTCGGCTCCGCGCCCTCGGCGCGCGTGCGGGCGTCGCGGTGAAGCCCGGCACCCCGGTCGAGAACCTCTTCGACGTGCTCGACGAGTTCGACCAGATCCTCGTGATGACGGTGGAGCCGGGTTTCGGCGGTCAGTCGTTCAAGCACGAGACGATGCCGAAGGTCGCGGCCCTGGCCGATGAGGTGGCGCGCCGGGGGAGCGCGGTCTGGCTCCAGGTCGACGGGGGCGTCGGCATCTCCACCATCGAGCACGCGGCCCGCGCGGGGGCAGATACGTTCGTCGCCGGTTCTGCCGTGTTCGGCGCCGATGATCCGGATGCGGAGATCCAGGTGCTGCGCGCCCTGGCCGAGCGACACCGGCGCTCGGCCCGCCGCTGAGGACCATCGCCCCGGGTCACGCGGCAGTGCGGAACGACCCCGGTGTGGCGCCGAGCACGCGGCGGAAGTGCCGCGACATGTGCGACTGGTCGTGGAATCCCACGGCCGCAGCGACCTCGGCCGCCTCGTGGCCGCGTGCGAGCAGGTGCCGTGCCCTGTCCACGCGACGGCCGGTGAGGTAGCGGTGGGGACTGATGCCGTACGCGCGGGAGAAGGTCCGCACGAGATGGCCGGGATGGGCACCCAGCAGGCGCCCGGCCTCTTCGAGTGTGAACGAGTCGGCGAGGCGGTCGTCCAACAGCGCGCGGAGCCTCCGCGCCAGGGGACCGTCGGTGCGCGAGGGGAGGGGACGACCGAGATGCGACCGCACCGCGTCGGCCAGCGCGAGTATCCCCGTCTCGGCGGCGAGCGCGTCGCCGCGCCGGCCGACTGCCGCGTGCACGGCATCGACGATGCTCCGCACCGACGGATCCAGGAGCGTCGGATGCCGCACCGCGGCGTCTGCGGCGGCCGGCGGCATCCACTCCGCGGAGAGATAGAGCACGCGCTTGCGGAACGAGCCGCCGGCCACGGCGGACCGCCCGTCGTGGGGGACTCCCGGCGGCAGCAGGGTCAGGGTCGTCGGAGCCGCGACGTGCGGCGTGCGCTCGAGGTCGTACGCCACCGCGCCCTCCACGATGGTCAGCACCGTCCAGTCGTCGTGCACGTGCGCCGGATAGGCGTGACGGTCGAATCGGGCGTGCAGCACCTCGGTCAGTCCGGGCACGTCCGGGTGCCATACCCGCACCCGATCGACCATGTCAGAAACGTACAAGACGCCGGCGGTCATCGGGCCGACACTGGCGTCATGACGCACGAATCCACCGGAACCGCCCCGTCCGATACCGTCCGCTTCGAGACCAAGGTCGTCATCCTCCTGGGTGAAGACCTCGCGCCGTGGCAGGAGCTGAACGTCACCGCCTTCCTCATGAGCGGTATCGCCACCAGCGCCCCGGATCTGGTCGGCGAGCCCTATGCGGACGGCGACGGCACCCGCTACCTGCCGATGCTGCGTCAGCCCGTCCTCGTGATGACCGCGGATCGCGCGCTTCTGCAGACGGCCCGCCGGCGGGCGACGGAACGCGAACTCCCGCTCAGCGTCTACACCCGCGATCTGTTCGCCACCGGTCACGACGCGGCCAACCGCGCCGCCGTCGCGGCGGTGCGCGCCGACGAGCTGGATCTGGTCGGGATCGGCCTGCGCGGACCCCGCAACCTCGTCGACCGCATCGTGAAAGGTGCGCGGCTGCACGCGTGAGGGCATGGGCCTCGCCGTCATGCGCGCCGGGGTCACTCGCGGTTTCGGTACCCTTGCTGGGTGAAGACGTTCGATCAGCTGTTCGCCGAGCTCGCCGCGAAGGCGGCCGAGCGTCCGGAGGGCTCGGGCACGGTCGCCCAGCTCGACGCGGGCGTCCACGCGATCGGGAAGAAGATCGTCGAGGAGGCCGCCGAGGTGTGGATGGCGGCCGAGTACGAGTCCGACGAGGCGGCGGCCGAGGAGATCTCGCAGCTGCTCTACCACCTGCAGGTGCTCATGCTCGCCAAGGGGCTGTCGCCGGAGGATGTCTACCGACATCTGTGAGCGCCCCGCCCACGTTCCCCTCCACACGAAAGCTCCCTGATGCTGCGAATCGCCGTGCCCAACAAGGGCTCGCTGGCCGAGACCGCCGCCGAGATGCTCGGCGAGGCCGGGTACACCGGCCGCCGTGACTCGAAGGACCTGCACGTCATCGATCCTCAGAACGAGGTCGAGTTCTTCTATCTCCGCCCGAAGGACATCGCCACCTACGTGGGCTCCGGCGCCCTGGACGTGGGCATCACCGGTCGTGATCTGCTGCTGGACGCACGGATGCCGGGGGCCCGGGAGATCGAGGCCCTCGGCTTCGCCCGCTCCACCTTCCGCTTCGCCGCGCCCGCCGGCCGGTTCTCCGATCTCGCCGAGCTCGAGGGCCGGCGGATCGCGACGTCCTACCCCGGGCTCGTCGACGCCTTCCTGGACGAGCGCGGCATCGCCGTGGACCTCGTGCCGCTGGACGGCGCGGTGGAGTCGGCGGTGCGCCTCGGCGTGGCCGACGTGGTCGCCGATGTGGTCGAGACCGGGACGACGCTGCGCCAGGCCGGTCTCGAGGTCTTCGGGCCGGAGATCCTGCGCTCCGAAGCCGTGCTGGTTACCGGCCCCGACGACGTCCCCGGCACCGAGACCCTGCTCCGGCGCCTGCGCGGCGTCCTGGTCGCCCGGCAGTACGTGCTGGTGGACTACGACCTGCCCGTCGCCCTCATCGACGACGCCGTCGCCCTCGCCCGCGGCATCGAGTCGCCCACCATCTCGCCCCTGCGCGACCCGGAGTGGGTGGCTGTCCGCGTGATGGTCGAGCGCGCCGGCGTCAACCAGGTCATGGACGCCCTCTACGGCATCGGGGCCCGCGCCATCCTGGTCACCGCCATCCACAACGCGAGGCTCTGAGATGACCCTGGTCTGCCGCGTCATCCCGTGCCTCGACGTCGCCGCCGGCCGGGTGGTGAAGGGCGTCAACTTCGAGAACCTCCGCGATGTGGGAGACCCCGTCGAACTCGCCCAGGAGTACTTCTGGCAGGGAGCGGACGAGCTGACCTTCCTGGATGTCACGGCGACGGTCGACGAGCGCTCCACCACGTACGACGTGGTGCGGCGCACCGCCGAGCAGGTGTTCATCCCGCTCACCGTCGGGGGCGGGGTCCGCTCGTCCGACGACGTCGCCCGGCTCCTGTCTGTCGGTGCCGACAAGATCGGGGTGAACTCGGCGGCCATCGCCCGCCCGGCGCTGCTGGACGAGATCGCCGACCGCTTCGGCGCGCAGGTGCTCGTGCTCTCGCTGGACGTCAAGCGCGCCTCCGTCCGCGACGCGTTCCCGTCGGGCTTCGTCGTCACCACGCACGGCGGCCGCACCGAGACCACGCTCGACGCCCTCCAGTGGGCCCGCGAGGCCATCGACCGGGGTGCCGGCGAGCTGCTGGTGAACTCCATCGACGCCGACGGCACACGTGAGGGGTTCGACCTCGAGCTGATCGGGCTCATGCGGGAGATCGCCAGCGTGCCCGTCATCGCGTCCGGCGGCGCCGGGGAGGCAGACGACTTCGCCCCGGCGGTGCGCGCCGGAGCCGACGCGGTGCTGGCAGCATCCGTCTTCCACTCCGGACACCTCACCGTGGGTGATGTGAAGGCCGCGATGGCCGCGGACGGCGTGGAGGTGCGCGCATGACTCCCGACGATCCTCGCGCACCGCTCGTCGACGACCGCCTCGAGCGCGTCTCCTTCGACGGCGCGGGTCTCGTCGCGGCGATCATCCAGCAGCACGACACCCGGGAGGTGCTCATGCTCGGGTGGATGGACGCGGAGGCGCTGCGCCGCACCCTCACGAGCGGACGCGTCACGTTCTGGTCGCGCTCCCGGCAGGAGTACTGGCGCAAGGGCGACACGTCGGGGCACATCCAGCTCGTGCGCGGAGCCCGCCTCGACTGCGACGGCGACGCCGTGCTGATCCAGGTGGAGCAGGTCGGCGCGGCGTGCCACACCGGCACCCGCACGTGCTTCGACGCCGACGACCTCGACCCGGTGCGGAACCTCTCGTCGTGATCGCGCGCGCCCGCCTGCTCGCCGTCGTCGCGACGGTGCTCGCCGGCGCACTCGGGATCATCTCGTCCACCCAGACCTGGCTGACGGTGACCCTCGACGACGGCGCCGGGCAGATGCTCCCGGTGCCGGGCGCGGACGCGGTGCCGGTCCTGGCGCCGCTGAGCCTGGCGGTCCTCGCCCTCGGCGCCGCCCTGTCGATCGTCGGCCGCGTCGTGAGATGGGTGTTCGGAGGTCTGACGGTCCTGATCGCCGCCGCGCTCATCGCGCTGACCGGGCAGATCGCGTTCGGGCTGCCCGCATCGGCGGCCGCCTCCACCGTGACCGCCGCCACCGGGATCACCGGGCTCGAATCGATCACGGCGCTGGTCACCTCGATCGCACCGACGCCGTGGCCCTCCGTGACGCTGCTGGGGTGGCTGGTGCTGCTGCTGGCGGGGCTGTTCACCCTCGTCACCGCGGGTCGGTGGCGGGGGAGCGGGCGCCGGTACCGGACCGGCGAGGGCGAGGGCGCCTCCGCCCCCGCGGCGTCGCGCCCCCACGACGCCATCGACTCGTGGGACGACCTGTCGCGGGGCACGGACCCCACCGACGGACCCCGCTAGACTGGCCGGGCGCGGTGCGCTGCGCGTCACGATCCCCCTCGGAGGAGACCCATGAGCAATTCCATCGGCGACCCGGGCCACGGACATTCGCCGGCCGCATGGACCGCGGTGATCATCATGCTCGTCGCCGTCACCATCGGCACGGTCGCGTTCTACTTCGACGTGCCGTGGCTCGTGTGGGCCTCGGCGGGCCTGGTGCTGGTGGGCGCTCTCGTGGGCTGGGCGATGTCGCGCGCCGGATACGGCGCGGGTGGGTCCAAGTACCTCGCGAAAGAGCACTGAGCATGCTCGCCGACCTCACGGCCGGCGCGGTGGAGGATGCCGGGGCACGCGCGGCCGTGCGTCCCGTCGAGGACGTGGAGAAGCTCGCGCTGGCGCAGTTCCCCGCCCGCGACGCCCTTGCCGCCCTCGCTCCGGCCGACCGGGTCAAGATCATTGCGGAGGTCAAGCGCGCGAGCCCGTCGCGCGGTGATCTCGCCGCCATTCCCGATCCGGCCCACCAGGCGCGGCTCTACGAGACGGGTGGCGCATCGGCCATCTCGGTGCTCACCGAGGGACGCCGCTTCAAGGGCAGCCTCGCCGACCTGGAGGCGGTGAAGTCCGCCGTCGGGCTGCCGGTGCTCCGCAAGGACTTCATCGCGACGCGGTACCAGGTGCTGGAGGCCCGCGCCTCCGGCGCCGACCTCGTGCTGCTCATCGTGGCGGCGCTGGACCAGCCGCTCCTCGCGGAGCTGTACACCCTGACCGTGGAACTCGGGATGACCGCGCTCGTCGAGGCGCACACCGCCGATGAGGTGGCGCGGGCGGTGGATGTCGGCGCACGACTGATCGGCGTCAACGCCCGCGACCTGTCCACCTTCGAGCTGGATCGCGACCTCTTCGGCCGCGTCGTCGGGCTCATCCCTCCCGGGATCATCACGGTCGCCGAGTCCGCCGTCCTGGCTCCCGCCGACGTCGCGCACTACCGGTCCGCCGGCGCCGACGTCGTGCTCATCGGCGAAGCGCTGGTCACCGGCGACCCCGTGGCCACCCTGCGCTCATTCCTTCAGGAGACGACATGACTGTCCTCGCAGACGGGAAGGCCCTGCGCGACCAGAAGGGGCCGTTCTTCGGTGATTTCGGCGGGCGCTTCATGCCCGAGTCCCTCATCGCCGCCATCGACGAGCTGACCGCGGTGTACGAGGAGGCGATCGTCGACCCGGCCTTCCAATCCGAGCTGGCGCACCTGCTCCACAGCTATGCCGGCCGGCCCTCGGCCATCACCGAGGTGCCGCGGTTCGCCGAGCACGCCGGCGGCGCGCGCGTCTTCCTCAAGCGCGAGGACCTCAACCACACCGGGTCCCACAAGATCAACAACGTTCTCGGTCAGGCGCTGCTGACCAAGCGCCTGGGCAAGACACGAGTCATCGCCGAGACCGGAGCCGGTCAGCACGGCGTGGCCACGGCCACCGCCGCGGCGCTGTTCGGGATGGACTGCACCATCTACATGGGAGAGGTCGACACCGAGCGTCAGGCCCTGAACGTCGCCCGCATGCGGCTCCTCGGTGCCGAGGTCATCCCCGTCACGACCGGCTCGCGCACCCTCAAGGACGCGATCAACGACGCCTACCGCGACTGGGTCGCCAGCGTCGAGACGACCAACTACATCTTCGGCACGGCGGCCGGTCCCCACCCGTTCCCGGCGATGGTGCGCGACTTCCAGAAGATCATCGGCGAGGAGGCCCGCGCCCAGCTGCAGGACGAGATCGGACGCCTCCCCGATGCCGTCATCGCGTGCGTGGGAGGTGGGTCGAACGCGATCGGCATGTTCGACGCCTTCCTGGACGACGCCGGCGTGAAGCTGTTCGGGGTGGAGGCCGCCGGCGACGGCGTCGACACCGACAAGCACGCCGCCTCGATCGAACGCGGTCGCCCCGGTGTCCTCCACGGCGCGAAGACGTTCGTGCTGCAGGACGAGGACGGCCAGACCATCGAGTCGCACTCGATCTCGGCCGGGCTGGACTACCCGGGCGTCGGTCCGGAGCACGCGTGGCTCTCGGCGATCGGACGCGCCGAGTACATCCCCGCGACCGACGACGAGGCGATGCAGGCTCTGCGCCTCCTCTCGCGCACCGAGGGCATCATCCCCGCCATCGAGTCGGCACATGCCCTGGCCGGCGCACTGCGCATCGGTCGTCAGATGGGCCCGGACGCCGTGCTCGCGGTGTGCCTGTCGGGCCGCGGCGACAAGGACATGGACACCGCCGCACGATACTTCGACCTCTACGACGGCGACGAGAGCCCCGTCGAGGCGCCCGAGCCGGACCCGGCCGCTAAGGGCGAGGGAACCGAGCTGTGACCTCACGCGTGGCCGCGGCGATCGACGCCGCCCGGGCGGAGGGGCGCGGCGCGTTCGTCGGCTACCTGCCGATCGGCTATCCCGACCTCGAGACCAGCATCGAGGCGGCGGTGACGCTGGCCGAGAACGGCGCCGACGTGCTGGAACTCGGCCCGCCGTACTCCGACCCCGTCATGGACGGCACGGTCATCCAGGAGGCGACGCAGACCGCGCTCGCCGCCGGCTTCCGCCTGCGCCACCTGTTCCCCGCCATCCGCGAGATCACCCGCCGGGTCGATGTGCCGGTGCTGGTGATGACCTACTGGAACCCCGTGCTCCAGTACGGGGTCGACCGCTATGCCGACGATCTGCTCGCCGCCGGGGGAGCAGGACTCATCACCCCCGACATCACCCCCGAGGCCGCCGGCGAGTGGATCGCCGCGAGCGAGCGCACCGGACTGGATCGCATCTTCCTCGCGGCCCCCACCTCGACCGACGAGCGGCTGAGACTGGTAGTGGAGAACTCCACCGGCTTCGTCTACACCGTCTCGACGATGGGAATCACGGGGGAGCGCACCGAGTTGGATGCCGCGGCTCGCACGCTGGTGACACGGCTCCGCGCCCACGGCGCCGAGCACGCCTGCGTGGGCATCGGCATCTCGACCGCCGATCAGGTCGCGGGGGTGCTGGAGTACGCCGACGGCGCGATCGTCGGCACCGCACTGGTCCGAGCCCTCCGCGACGGCGGGGTCGGCGAGCTCGCCACCACCGCACGCTCGCTCACCGCGGGCACGTCTGCGCAGCCCGCGAACTAGACTCTCCACGCGGCGGTGGGTCACACCGGCGCGACGGCAATTCTCACCAAGGACGATCCTCATGTTCTCTGCAGCCCTCGGCGTCGTCGCCAGCATCCCGAGCCCGCCGGTCAGCTCGTTCCAGATCGGGCCGCTCACGATCCACTACTACGCGCTGTGCATCATCGCGGGCATCGTCGTGGCGGTGCTCCTGACCAACCACCGCCTCACCGCCCGCGGCGCCGAGCCATGGGTCGTCATCGACATCGCGCTCCTGGCCGTCCCGCTCGGCATCATCGGCGCCCGGATCTTCCACGTGCTCACCCACCCCGGCTTCTACTTCGGGCCCGGCGCCGACTTCTGGGCGGTGTTCCGCATCTGGGAGGGCGGCATCGCGATCTTCGGCGCCCTGATCGGCGGCGCCATCGGGGCGTATCTCGGATGCCGGTGGACCGGCATCCGGTTCTGGACCTTCGCCGACGCCCTGGCGCCCGGCCTCCTCCTCGCCCAGGCGTTCGGGCGGTTCGGCAACTGGTTCAACCAGGAGCTGTTCGGACTTCCGACGAATCTGCCCTGGGGTCTGGAGATCGACAGCGACAACATCGCGTTCCCGCCCGGACTCGAGCCGGGGACGCTGTTCCACCCCACCTTCCTCTACGAGGTGATCTGGAACACGATGGGCGTGTGCGTCATCCTCTGGGCGGGCCACCGCTTCCGGCTCCAGTGGGGCCGCACGTTCGCCCTCTACCTGATCTGGTACGGCGCGGGTCGCATCGTCTGGGAGTCGATCCGCATCGACCCGAGCGAGATCTACTTCGGGCTGCGCACCAACGTGTGGGCGGCGATCGCCGCCGTCGTGGTGGGCCTGGCGATCTTCTTCGTGCAGAAGCGCCGTCACCCCGGGCTCGAGCCCTCGCCCTACGTGCCCGGGCGCGAACGCCCCGGCGCGGGGACTGTACAATCGCAGAACACCGACGACTTCGTGGACGTGAGCGAGCCTCCCGCCTCGCCCGTCCCCGCGGACGAAGTCACAGAGGCTCCCGCCACAAGCGCAGCCAGCACGAAGTAGCGCACGTCCGTGCGCTCCCCCCAGGGCCGACGTCGTCCCATCTCGAGCAACAACGTGAGGACGGTCGGTATGGCAACGAGCCCCCGTCACAGCACCGGCGCCTTCGGGGCGTCGGGGACCTTCCCGCCCAAGCAGGGCATGTACAACCCGGCATTCGAGAAGGACGCCTGCGGTCTGGCCATGGTGGCCACGCTGCGCGGCGAGCCCGGGCACGACATCATCGATCTCGCACTGACGGCGCTGCGCAACCTCGAGCACCGCGGCGCCATCGGCTCCGACGCCGGCACCGGGGACGGCGCCGGGATCCTGACGCAGATGCCGGACCTGTTCCTGCGCGCCGTGGTCGACTTCGACCTGCCGCCGGTCGGCGAGTACGCCGCCGGGATGATCTTCCTCCCGCGCGACGACGCCGAGCGCGCCGCTCAGAAGGCCGGCATCGAGAGCATCGCCGCATCCGAGGGTCTCACCGTCCTCGGTTGGCGCGAAGTCCCCACGGCCCCCGACAACCTCGGCAAGCTGTCGTACGAGGCGCGTCCGGTGTTCGAGCAGCTGTTCCTGTCTCGGCCGGCCGTCGGCCACGCGCCGGCGCTGTCCGGAATCGCGCTGGACCGCCGCACCTTCCGCCTGCGCAAGCGCAGCCGCACCGAGCTCGGTGCGTACTTCGTGTCGCTGTCGGCCCGGACCCTCGGCTACAAGGGCATGGTCACGACGCTGCAGCTCGAGCCGTTCTACCCCGACCTGCAGGACGAGCGGTTCGCCTCCGAGCTTGCCGTCGTGCACTCGCGGTATTCGACGAACACCTTCCCCTCGTGGCCGCTCGCGCAGCCCCTGCGCATGCTCGCGCACAACGGCGAGATCAACACGGTGAACGGCAACCGCAACTGGATGCGCGCGCGCCAGTCGCAGCTGGAGTCCGAGCTGATCGGCGACATCCGGCCCTTGCTGCCCATCTGCACCGAGGGCGCCAGCGACTCCGCGTCCTTCGACGAGGTGCTCGAGCTGCTGACCCTGACGGGCCGCTCGCTGCCGCACGCCATCATGATGATGGTTCCGGAGGCCTACGAGAAGCAGCACGACCTCGACCCCAAGCTGCGGGCGTTCTACGACTTCCACTCCATGCAGATGGAGCCCTGGGACGGACCGGCCGCCCTCATCTTCACCGACGGGACGCTCGTCGGTGCGACGCTCGACCGCAACGGACTGCGTCCGGGGCGGTGGACCGAGACCACCGACGGCCTGATCGTCATCGGAAGCGAGACCGGCGTGCTCGACTTCGAGCCGTCGCGGATCAAGCGGCGCGGGCGGCTGCGCCCGGGACGCATGTTCCTCGTCGACACCGCCGCGGGCCGCCTGATCGAGGACGACGAGATCAAGGCGCAGCTGGCCGAGCAGGAGCCCTGGCAGGAATGGCTCGACAAGGGCCGCGTGCGGCTATCCGACCTGCCCGAGCGCGAGCACATCGTGCATCCGATCGCCTCGATCACGCGCCGTCAGCGCACGTTCGGCTACACCGAGGAGGAGGTGCGGATCCTCATCACCCCGATGGGTCAGAACGGCGCCGAGCCTCTGGGCGCGATGGGCAGCGACACGCCCGTCGCCGTTCTCAGCGACCGTCCGCGGCTGCTGTTCGACTACTTCACCCAACAGTTCGCGCAGGTGACGAACCCGCCGCTGGACTCCATCCGCGAAGAGGTCGTCACGTCGCTGTCCCTCGGGCTGGGCCCGGAGCGCAACCTCCTGTCGTGGGGCGCCGACCACACGCGCACCGTGACGCTGGACTTCCCCGTCATCGACAACGACGAGCTGGCGAAGATCCAGCACATCGACACTGCGCTGCCGGGCCGCAGCTCGGTGACGATCCGTGGACTGTATCGCGTCGAGGCCGGCCACAAGGGCATGTCCAAGCGCCTCGCTCAGATGTGCACGGAGGTCGACCAAGCGATCGAGGACGGCGCCGAGTTCATCGTGCTCAGCGACCGCGACTCGAACAAGGACCTCGCTCCGATCCCGTCCCTGCTCATGCTGGCAGCGGTGCATCACCACCTCATCCGTCGAGAGACGCGCATGAAGGTCGGACTCGTCGTGGAGGCCGGCGACGTGCGCGAGGTGCATCACATCGCCACGCTCATCGGCTACGGCGCTTCGGCGGTCAACCCCTATCTCGCGATGGAGACGGCCGAGTACCTCGTGCGAGCCGGATTCATCACCGGGATCACCCCCGAGAAGGCCGTCCGCAACCTGATCTACGCGCTCGGCAAGGGCGTGCTCAAGATCATGTCGAAGATGGGGATCTCCACGGTCTCCTCCTACGCGGGCGCGCAGGTGTTCGAGGCCGTGGGCCTGTCGGCACAGTTCATCGACACCTACTTCACCGGTACGGAGTCCAAGCTCGGCGGGGTCGGCATCGAGGTCATCGCCGCCGAGAACGCCGCGCGTCACGCGTACGCGTATCCGGAGGATGCCGCCGCCCGGGCGCATGAGCGCTTGTGGACCGGTGGCGAGTACCAGTGGCGCCGCGACGGCGCGCCGCATCTGTTCAACCCCGACACGGTGTTCCGTCTGCAGCACTCCACCCGAGAGCGGCGCTACGACATCTTCCGCGAGTACACCGCGCTCGTAGACGACCAGGCGAGCGAGCTCAAGACGCTCCGCGGCATGTTCGGCCTGCGCACCGAGGGACGCGCACCGGTGCCGTTGGAAGAGGTCGAGCCGGTGTCGGCGATCGTCAAGCGCTTCTCCACGGGTGCGATGAGCTACGGCTCGATCTCGAAGGAGGCCCACGAGACGCTCGCGATCGCGATGAACTCCATCGGGGCGAAGTCCAACACGGGGGAGGGCGGCGAAGACGTCGATCGCCTCCTCGACCCGCGTCGTCGCAGCGCCATCAAGCAGGTCGCCTCGGGTCGCTTCGGCGTCACCAGCCTCTATCTCACCGAGGCCGACGACATCCAGATCAAGCTCGCCCAAGGGGCCAAGCCCGGCGAAGGCGGGCAGCTGCCGCCGACGAAGGTGTACCCGTGGGTCGCGCGCACCCGGCACGCGACGGCCGGCGTCGGCCTGATCTCGCCGCCGCCGCACCACGACATCTACTCCATCGAAGACCTCAAGCAGCTGATCTTCGACCTCAAGCGGGCGAACCCGAAGGCGCGCGTGCACACCAAGCTCGTCAGCCAGTCGGGCATCGGGGCGGTGGCGGCGGGTGTCGCCAAGGCCCTGAGCGACGTCATCCTGGTCTCCGGTCATGACGGCGGCACGGGCGCGAGCCCGGTGAACTCGCTCAAGCACGCCGGCACCCCGTGGGAGCTCGGCCTGGCCGAGACGCAGCAGACGCTCATGCTGAACGACATGCGCGACCGGGTGGTCGTTCAGGTGGACGGGCAGCTCAAGACCGGCCGCGACGTCATCATCGGTGCACTGCTGGGAGCGGAGGAGTTCGGCTTCGCCACGGCGCCGCTCGTCGTCTCCGGCTGCATCATGATGCGCGTGTGCCATCTCGACACCTGCCCCGTCGGCGTCGCGACGCAGAATCCGGTGCTGCGCGAGCGCTTCACCGGGAAGCCCGAGTTCGTCGTCAACTTCATGGAGTTCATCGCCGAAGAGGTGCGCGAGTACCTCGCTGCTCTCGGCTTCCGCACGCTCGACGAGGCGATCGGACATCACGAGCTGCTGGACACCGACCGCGCGGTCGCGCACTGGAAGGCGAGCGGGCTCGACCTCGCCCCCATCCTCGAGGGTCCGGCCTTCGCCGAGGATGCTCCGCGGCGCAACCGGCGAGAGCAGCTCCACGAGCTCGAGAAGCACTTCGACGTCGGGCTGATCGAGCGGGCGCAGCACGTGATCGATGACGGGGGAGAGATCACCATCGACCTCCCGATCCGCAACACCGAGCGCGCCGTGGGCACGATGCTCGGAAACCGGGTCACCCTCGCGCACGGCGAGAACGGCCTGCCCTCCGGCTCCATCACGGTCAACCTGACCGGATCGGCCGGTCAGTCCTTCGGCGCCTTCCTGCCCGCGGGGATCACTCTGCGCTTGGAGGGCGACTCCAACGACTACGTCGGCAAGGGCCTGTCCGGCGGACAGATCGTCGTCCGTCCGCCGCGGGAGGCGACCTTCGACGCGGCGCAGAACGTCATCGCCGGCAACGTGATCGGCTACGGCGCCACGCAGGGCACGATGTTCCTGCGCGGGGCGGTGGGCGAGAGGTTCTTCGTCCGCAACTCCGGAGCGACCGCGGTCGTCGAGGGGGTGGGCGACCACGCCCTCGAGTACATGACGGGCGGGCTGGCGGTCATCCTCGGCGCGACCGGACGCAACCTCGGAGCCGGCATGTCCGGCGGCACGGCCTACGTGTACCGACTCGACACCGCCCTGGTCAACCGCGAGGCACTGGCCAGCGGAGAGCTCCAGCTCGGCGAGCTGGGCTCGGGCGACGCCGAGATCCTCCGCGACCTGCTCGCCCAGCATGTCGCGCAGACCGAATCAGAGCTGGCAGCCTCGCTCCTGGACAACTTCGAGGCCGAGCTCGTCCACTTCGTGCGGGTGCTCCCGCGCGACTACGCAGCGGTCCTGCAGACGCGCCAGAACGCGGTCGAGGAGGGCCTCGACCCCGACGGCGATGTGGTGTGGAACCGCATCTTGGAGGTGACCGGTGGCTGATCCGAAAGGCTTCCTGAAGACGACGGACCGGGAGCTTCCCCCCCGTCGCCCCGTGCCCGTGCGCATCATGGACTGGAAAGAGGTCTACGAGCCGGGCGATACGGCCGTGATACGGCGCCAGGCCGGCCGCTGCATGGACTGCGGTGTGCCGTTCTGCCACAAGGGCTGTCCGCTGGGCAATCTCATCCCCGAGTGGAACGACCTCATGTGGCGGGGCGAGGGCCGCGCGGCCATCGAGCGCCTCCATGCGACCAACAACTTCCCGGAGTTCACCGGTCGCCTGTGCCCCGCGCCCTGCGAGAGCTCCTGCGTGCTCGGCATCAACCAGCCCGCCGTCACCATCAAGCAGATCGAGGTCTCGATCATCGATGAGGCGTTCGGCAACGGCTGGGTCGAGGCCGAGCCCCCCGGACGCCTGACGGGCAAGACCGTCGCCGTCGTCGGCTCGGGTCCCGCCGGCCTCGCCGCCGCTCAGCAGCTCACACGCGCCGGCCACACCGTCGCGGTGTACGAACGCGACGACCGCATCGGCGGACTGCTCCGCTACGGCATCCCCGATTTCAAGATGGAGAAGCGCCACCTGGAGCTTCGTCTGCGTCAGATGCGGGACGAGGGCACCCGGTTCCGTGCGGGCGTGGAGATCGGCGTGGACATCACCTGGTCCGACTTGCGCAGCCGTTACGACGCGGTCGTGGTCGCCACGGGTGCGACCGTGCCGCGCGACCTGCCGATCCCCGGGCGCGACCTGGACGGCGTGCACTTCGCGATGGAGTACCTGGTCGAGTCGAACAAGGCCACCGCGGGCGACCGGGTGCCGAACCAGATCAGCGCGGAGGGCAAGCACGTCGTCGTGATCGGCGGCGGCGACACCGGTGCGGACTGCATCGGCACCGCCCACCGCCAGGGTGCCCTCAGCGTCACCAACCTCGCGATCGGCCAGCAGCCGCCCTCGACGCGCCCCGACGCGCAGCCCTGGCCGATGACGCCGACGCTGTTCGAGATCGCCTCCGCGCACGAGGAGGGCGGTGAGCGGTCCTATCTGGCATCGACGGTCGAGTTCCTCGGCAACGGCGGTGGAGAGGTGCGCGCCCTGCGGGTCGCGGAGACCGAGTTCGTCGACGGCCGTCGCGTCCCCAAGAGCGGCACCGAGCGCGAGATCCCCGCCGACCTGGTGCTCATCGCGATGGGTTTCACCGGACCGGAGAGGGACGCCGTGGAGGAGCAGATCGGGGCCAGGTTCACCGATCGCGGCGCCGTCCAGCGCTTCGAGGACTACCAGACGACGTCTCCGGGCGTCTTCGTCGCGGGGGATGCCGGTCGCGGCCAGTCCCTGATCGTGTGGGCGATCGCGGAGGGCCGCGCGGTCGCCTCCGAGGTCGATCGCCACCTCATGGGGGAGACCGCTCTGCCGGCTCCGGTGCGACCCTCGGATGTCGCGATCGGTCTGCAGCGCGCGTAGGCTTGACACCGGTCGCTCGACCCCCGACATCCCCCCTTTCCCTAACGGAGATTCACACGTGAGACGCGCCAAGATCGTCGCCACCCTGGGGCCCGCCACCTCGTCCTACGAGCAGGTGCGGGCCATCATCGAGGCCGGCGTCGACGTCGCCCGCCTGAACCTCAGTCATGGCGACTACTCCGTGCACGAGGCCAACTTCGCCAACGTGCGCAAGGCCGCTGACGACGCGGGCCGTCCTGTCGCCACCCTGGTCGACCTCCAGGGACCGAAGATCCGACTCGGCAAGTTCGAGAACGGCCCGCACGAACTCGCCGCCGGCGACATCTTCAAGATCACCACCGAGGACATCCTCGGCACCAAGGAGATCGTCGGGACGACCTTCAAGGGTCTGCCGAACGACGTGACCGCGGGGGACTTCCTGCTCATCGACGACGGCAAGGTGCGCGTGCAGGTCGTCGAGACCGACGGCACCGTCGTGACCACGAAGGTCATCGTCGGCGGTCCGGTGTCCAACAACAAGGGAATCAACCTGCCCGGCGTGGCCGTGAACGTCCCCGCGCTCAGCGAGAAGGACGAGGCGGACCTCCGCTGGGGCCTGAAGATCGGCGCCGACCTCATCGCGCTGTCGTTCGTGCGGGACGCGAAGGACGTCCAGCGCGTCCACGTGATCATGGCCGAAGAGGGGCGCCACGTGCCCGTCATCGCGAAGATCGAGAAGCCGCAGGCCGTGGACAACCTCGAGGAGATCATCGACGCGTTCGACGGGATCATGGTCGCGCGCGGCGATCTCGGGGTCGAGCTGCCGCTGGAGGCCGTTCCGATCGTGCAGAAGCGCGCCGTCGAGCTCTGCCGCCGGATGGCCAAGCCCGTGATCGTCGCCACGCAGATGCTCGAGTCCATGATCGAGAACCCGGTGCCCACGCGCGCCGAGACCAGCGACGTGGCCAACGCCGTGCTGGACGGCGCCGACGCCGTGATGCTGTCGGGGGAGACCAGCGTCGGGAAGTACCCGGTCGTTGTCGTGGAGACCATGGCGCGCATCGTCGATTCCACCGAGGAGCACGGCCTCGAGCGCATCCAACCGCTCACCACGAAGCCCCGCACCCAGGGTGGCGCCATCACGCTGGCCGCGCTCGAGGTCGCGGAGTTCGTCGAGGCGAAGTTCCTGTGCATCTTCACCGAGTCCGGTGACACTGCTCGCCGCATGTCACGGCTGCGTCCGCGCATCCCGATGATCGGCTTCACCCCCGAGCCGGCGATCCGCCGCCGCATGGCCCTCACCTGGGGAGTCAAGTCCACGCTGGTCGAGCACGTGGTGCACACCGACCGCATGTTCATCCAGGTCGACGACTACTTCCTGTCGCGTGACCTGGCCAAGGTCGGCGACAAGGTCGTCGTGGTCTCCGGCTCGCCTCCCGGGATCGTCGGAGCGACCAACGACATCCGCATCCACCGGATCGGCGACGCCGTCCACGGTAAGGCGCCGATCTACAAGTCGGAGAAGTAGCCGCGACCGCCGTCAGGCGCCGTGATGGTCGGCGCCCGACCGGCGGCAGCTTCGCTGCGGGAGTGCCGGTGGTGGGAGTCGAACCCACACGCCCTTGCGGGCAACCGAGTTTGAGTCGGTCGCGTCTGCCATTCCGCCACACCGGCCCGCACGGCCGGCCGCGCGTCCGCGATCGACGATACCGTAGGATTCAAAGGTGACTGAGCAAGAGCCGATCGTCGAGTCCTCGCCCTCCACTCCGCGACGGGTGGTCGTCGCCGAGGACGAGTCGCTCATCCGGCTCGACATCGTCGAGATCCTCCGCGACAACGGCTTCGACGTCGTCGGCGAGGCCGGAGACGGCGAGGCGGCCGTGCAGCTGGCCACCGAGCTCCGACCCGATCTGGTCATCATGGACGTCAAGATGCCGCAGTTGGACGGGATCTCGGCAGCCGAGAAGCTGAGCAAGAACCACATCGCGCCCGTCGTGCTGCTCACCGCCTTCAGCCAGAAGGAGCTCGTGGAGCGGGCGAGCGAGGCAGGCGCCCTGGCCTACGTGGTGAAGCCCTTCACACCCAACGACCTGCTGCCGGCCATCGAGATCGCCCTCGCCCGTTACGAGCAGATCATCACGCTCGAGGCCGAGGTCGCCGACATGGTCGAGCGGTTCGAGACCCGCAAGCTCGTCGATCGGGCCAAGGGCCTCCTCAACGAGAAGATGGGCCTCAGCGAGCCGGAGGCGTTCCGCTGGATCCAGAAGGCCTCGATGGACCGCCGGCTCACCATGCAGGACGTGGCCAAGGCGATCATCGAGCAGCTCGCGCCGAAGAAGGCCTGACGTCACGGATGCCGCGAGCGGCGGCATCCGGAGCCGTCACCGTGCGGCGGGCGCGTCCTTGATCAGGTTGGTGATGCGAATCGTGCTGCACCGGCGACCCTGATCGTCCGTCACCACGATCTCGTGGACGGTCATGCTGCGTCCGAGGTGGATCGGGGTGCACACGCCCGTCACGACGCCGGACACAGCCGACCGTGTGTGCGTGGCGTTGATGTCCACGCCGACGGCCAGTCGCCCGGGCCCCGCGTGCAGATTCGCCGCCATCGAACCGAGCGACTCGCCCAGCACCACGTACGCGCCGCCGTGCAGCAGACCGACCGGCTGAGTGTTGCCCTCGACGGGCAGGGTGGCGACGCACCGCTGGACGGAGAACTCGAGGAACTCCATCCCCATGCGCTCCGCCAGGGCACCCATTCCACGGCGCGACGCCCAGTCCATGCCGTTGACATCGGCGGGGGGCTGATCTGGCATGCGTCGCTCTCGTCGGTGAGTCGGAGGGGCCGGTGGCGTGTCGGCACCGCGAACTAGGCTGTGACGGTGACGGACTCGGAAAAGCCTACCCTTCTCGTCGTCGACGGCCACTCGCTGGCATACCGCGCGTTCTACGCGCTCCCGGTCGAGAATTTCTCCACCAAGGACGGCCAGCACACCAACGGGATCTACGGCTTCCTCGCCATGCTCATCAATCTGATCAAGGCGGAGAAGCCCACGCACATCGCCGTCGCGTTCGACACCTCCCGTCAGTCGTTCCGCACGCGTCAGTACACGGAGTACAAGGCCAACAGATCCGAGACACCGTCGGAGTTCCGCGGTCAGATCCCGATCCTCCAGGAGTGCCTGGCCGCGATGAGCATCCAGGTACTGACCAAGGAGGACATCGAGGCCGACGACATCCTCGCCACGCTGGCCACGCAGGGCGCCGCGCAGGGGTTCCAGGTGCTGGTGTGCTCGGGCGACCGCGACACCATTCAGCTGGTGACCGACGACGTCACCCTGCTGTACCCGAACGTGCAGGGGGTGTCGCAGCTGAAGCGGTACGACCGGCAGGCGGTGATCGACCGCTACGGAGTGCCTCCCGAGCAGTACCCCGACATCGCCGCACTCGTCGGCGAGACCAGTGACAACCTGCCCGGCGTGCCGAAGGTGGGGGAGAAGACAGCCGTGAAATGGCTGACGCAGTTCGGGTCGCTCGACGCGCTGCTGGAGGGCGCCGGGAAGATCACGGGCGTGGTCGGCGGCAACCTCCGCGAGCACCTCGACGACGTGCGCCGCAACCGTTCGCTCAACCGGCTGCTCACCGACGTCGAGCTGCCGGTCGGGCCGGCCGACCTCGACGTGCAGCCGATGGACGCGCAGGCCGTCCGCGACATCTTCGCCCGCCTGGAGTTCAAGACCTTGATCCCGCGCGTGGCCGAGCTGGCCGGCATCGAGCAGCAGATGGCCGCCGTCACCTCCGCGGCAGCAGAACTCGCGCCCCCCGCGGGGGAGGTCGACGCCCCCGGCCTGCTCGCCTGGCTCGACGCCGCCGAGGGAGAGGTGGGGGTCACCATCGCGGTGCACGACGGTCTCCCGCAGCGCATCGGCCTCGCGACGGCCGGCGCCGCGGTGGAGGCGGCCTGGACCGACGACATCCGCGATGCCATCGCCCCATGGCTCGCCTCCGATGCGCCCAAGGTGTTCAGCGACGCGAAGGCACAGGTCAAGTCGCTGCGCCGGACGGGGCTGACCGTCGCAGGTCTGGCCTTCGACGTGATCATCGCCGGGTGGCTCGTGCGTCCGAGCTTCCCCGACAAGACCCTCGCCGACCTGGTCGAGCGCTACCTCGACGAGAAGCTGCCGGTGTCCGACCCGACGCAGCTCGTGCCCGAGACGGAGGGCGCGACACCGGGGCAGCTGTCCTGGTACGTCCTGCGGGTCGCTCGGGCCCAGCGCGCAGATCTGGCCGACAGCGTGTCGGCGGTGATGACCGACATCGAGCTGCCCACCCTTCTGACGCTGGCCGACATGGAGCTCGCCGGCGTCTCGGTCTCGCACCCGAAGCTGTCGGAGTTCTCGGGAGAGCTGGCCGCGCGCGCCGACGCGATCGCCCAGGAGGCGTACGCCGCCATCGGCCGCGAGGTGAACCTGGGTTCGCCGAAGCAGCTGCAAGAGGTCCTGTTCGACGAGCTCGCTCTGCCGAAGACCCGGAAGACCAAGACCGGCTACTCGACGGATGCCGCGGTACTGGCCGATCTGCAGGAATCGAATCCGCACCCCTTCCTCGACCTTCTGCTGCAGCATCGTGAGGCGACCAAGCTGCGACAGATCATCGAGTCCCTCGACACCGCGATCGCCGCGGACGCGCGCGTGCACACGACCTACGTGCAGACCGGCAGCCAGACGGGCCGCCTCTCCAGCACCGACCCCAACCTGCAGAACATCCCGGTGCGCACGCAGGAGAGTCTGCGGATCCGCGCGGCGTTCGAGGTGGGCGAGGGATACGAGACTCTCCTGACCGCCGACTACTCGCAGATCGAGATGCGCATCATGGCGCACCTGTCCGAGGACCCGGGACTCATCGAGGCATTCAACTCCGGCGAGGACACCCACCGGTTCGTGGGCGCGCGCGTGTTCGGCGTCGCCCCCGCCGATGTCACACCCGCGATGCGCACCAAGGTGAAGGCGATGTCGTACGGGCTGGTCTACGGACTCTCGGCATTCGGTCTCTCCAAGCAGCTGCGCATCGACCAGTCCGAGGCGAAGCTGCTGATGACGGAGTACTTCGCCCGCTTCGGAGCCGTGCGCGATTACCTCCGCTCGTCCGTGGAGCAGGCGCGCATCGACGGCTACACCACCACCATCTTCGGTCGGCGTCGACCGTTCCCCGACCTCACGAGCCCGAACCGCGTTCTGCGCGAGAACGCCGAGCGCGCCGCGCTCAACGCCCCCATCCAGGGCAGCGCGGCCGACATCATGAAGATCGCGCTGTTCCACATCCACGACGAGTTCGCTTCCCAGAACCTGCGTTCGCGCGTGCTCATGCAGATCCACGACGAGCTCGTCGTCGAGGTCGCGCCGGGGGAGTGGGATGCTGCCGAACGGGTCGTCCGGGAGCGCATGGGCGACGCCGCACAGCTGTCCGTGCCGCTGGACGTGCAGATCGGGCGAGGCGCGGACTGGAACGATGCCGGGCACTGAGCCGGAGACTGTCCGGATCGCCGGACGATGCCTAGGCTCGATCGCATGACGGATGCACCTCGCACACCCACCCCGGTCGACGCGATCGCCGAGGCGTGGGTGGACACCCTCGCGGAGCTCGCTCCCACCCTGGCGACCTACATCGGGCGCTCGGAGTACGACGACCGGTTCGGGGACTACTCCCCGGCGGGTGCCGACCGCTATGCCGGCGAGGCCCGCGCGACACTGAGCGCGCTGGAGAAGGTGGAGCCGCAGGACGAGGTCGACCGCGTCACGAAGGAGGACCTCGCCCGGGAGCTGCGACTGGACCTCGACCTGCACGAGGCGCGGTGGCATCTGCGCGACCTCAACGTCATCGCCTCGCCGGCGCAGGACATCCGGGCGGTGTTCGATCTGATGCCGACGGCGACCGTCGACGACTGGAGTGTGGTCTCCGCCCGCCTCAAGGCTCTGCCCGCAGCGGTCGACGGCTACATGGCCACGCTGCGCGCAGGCATCGCCGAGGGCGTCGTGCCCGCCCGCCGCCAGGTTCTCGAGGTCATCACGCAGATCGGCCGATACACCACCGACGGTGGGTTCTTCGCGGAGTTCGTCGGCGACGCCTCCCCGGCCGACGGCCAGCTGCCGGCGTCGCTCGCACGAGACCTCACCGACAACGCCAACGCCGCCCGCGTCGCATACGACGGGCTATCGCGGTTCTTCGGCGGCGACCTGGCAGCCGCGGCCGGAGACGAGGACGCCGTCGGGCGCGAGCTGTACGCGCTGCACTCCCGCCGATTCCTCGGGGCGAGCATCGACCTCGACGAGACGTACGAGTGGGGCGTCGGAGAGCTCGCGCGCATGGTCGCCGAGCAGGAGTCCATCGCCCGGGAGATCAAGCCCGGCGCATCCGTGGAGGAGGCGGTGGCTTTCCTCGAGGCCGGCGACTCCCGGCGGTTGAAGGGCACGGAGGCGCTGCAGGAATGGATGCAGGCCACGAGCGACCGCGCGATCGACGAGCTCGGTCGCACCCACTTCGACATCCCGGAGCCGATCCGCGCGCTGGAGTGCATGATCGCCCCGACCCAGGAGGGCGGGATCTACTACACCGGACCGACCGACGACTTCTCGCGTCCGGGTCGGATGTGGTGGTCGGTGCCCGAGGGTGTCACCGAGTTCGACACCTGGCGCGAGCTGACCACGGTGTACCACGAGGGCGTGCCCGGGCATCACCTCCAGATCGCACAGGCCGTCTACAACCGGGCGCAGCTCAATTCGTGGCGCCGGCTGCTGGCGGGCACCTCCGGCCACGCCGAGGGATGGGCGCTGTACGCGGAACGCCTCATGGAACAGCTGGGCTTCCTCGACGATCCCGCCGATCGGCTGGGGATGCTGGACGGTCAGCGCATGCGGGCCGCCCGTGTCGTGCTCGACATCGGCGTGCACCTGAAGAAGCCGCGTCTGGACGGCGCGGGTACCTGGGATCACGATTACGCGCTCGACTTCATGCAGCGGAACGTGAACATGTCCGACGAGTTCGTCCGATTCGAAGTCAACCGTTATCTGGGCTGGCCGGGTCAGGCCCCCTCCTACAAGGTCGGCCAGCGGATCTGGGAGAGCCTGCGCGAGGACTACCGCGTCTCGCAGGGCGATGACTTCGACGTCAAGGCCTTCCACAAGCGGGCCCTCGACATCGGCGGCGTCGGTCTGGACACCCTGCGCACGGCGTTGCAGCGCGCCTGACCCGGGTCGGCGCGCCGGACGGGAATGCTCGGCCGGTGTTCCGCTGTTCATCCAGGTGAATAGACCGAGGGAAGGAACGCTTCATGAGCGAGCGCGCGCAGGTGCAGCTGGGACTGGACACGTTCGGAGATGTCACGCGGGACGCGGGCGGAGAGCTGCTCAGCGACGCGCAGACCATCCGCAACGTCGTCGAGCAGGGAGTGCTCGCCGACGAGGTCGGCGTGTCGTTCTTCGGGGTGGGGGAGCACCATCGACGCGAGTTCGCGATCTCCAGTCCCGAGGTGGTCATGGCGGCGATCGCGGCCCGTACCGAGCAGATCCACGTCGGCACCGCGGTGACGGTGCTGTCCTCCGACGACCCCGTGCGGCTGTACGAGCGGTTCGCCACGCTGGATGCGGTGTCGGGCGGTCGCGCCGAGGTCATCCTCGGCCGCGGATCCTTCATCGAGTCCTTCCCGCTGTTCGGCTACGACCTGCGCGACTACGAGGTGCTGTTCGAGGAGAAGCTCGAGCTCTTCAGCCACCTGATGCGCGAAGAGCCGGTCACCTGGCAGGGACGCACTCGGGCGGCTCTCGACCAGGCCGACGTCTATCCCAAGACCGAGAACGGCATCACCGCCTGGATCGGCGTGGGGGGCTCGCCGGAGTCGGTCGTGCGCGCGGCGCGCTACCGGCTCGGCCTCATGCTCGCCATCATCGGCGGACCCGCGCATCGCTTCCGCCCTTTCGTCGACCTCTATCACCGCTCGCTCGCGGGCTTCGGGTCCGACCCGCTGCCGATCGGCGTCCACTCGCCCGGCCACATCGCCGAGACCGACGCCCAGGCGTGGGAGGAGGCGTATGCCGGGTTCGAGGCCATGAACAACACCATCGGGCGCGAGCGCGGATGGCCGCCGTACAGCCGGATGCGGTTCCAGCACGATGTCGGAGCCGACGGCGCCATCTACGCGGGATCGCCCGAGACCGTGGCGCGCAAGATCGCCGAGACCGTACGCACCCTCGGCGCCGACCGCTTCGACCTCAAGTTCTCCACCGGCACCATGCCGCACGAGAAGATGATGCGCTCGATCGAGCTCTACGGCACGCAGGTCGTCCCGCTCGTCCGCGATCTCCTCGCGTGAGATCCGCTCCGCCCGTGCGCTCCTAGGATGACTCCATGACGGATGCTGCGACCGCCGCCGACACCTCGCCGGCGGCCCGGCTCGACCGCCTGCCGCTGACCCGGCGCCACATCCGGGTCCTCACCGGATCGGGCCTGGGCTGGGCGCTGGACGCCATGGACGTCGGGCTGATCTCGTTCGTCATCGCGGCCCTCGCCGTGCAGTGGGGTCTGCAGCCGCAGGAGACGGCGTGGATCGCATCGATCGGCTTCGTCGGGATGGCGATCGGCGCGAGCCTCGGGGGACTTCTGGCCGACCGATTCGGGCGGCGCCAGGTCTTCGCGGTGACCCTTCTCGTGTACGGGGTGGCCACCGGCGCGAGCGCTCTGGTCGGGGGACTGGCTCTTCTGCTGGTCTTCCGGTTCTTGGTCGGCCTCGGTCTGGGCGCCGAGCTCCCGGTCGCATCGACATACGTCAGCGAGTTCGCGCCCGCCCGCATCCGCGGCCGCCTGATCGTCGTCCTGGAGGCGTTCTGGGCCGTCGGCTGGACAGCGGCGGCTCTTATCGGTTTCCTGGTCATCCCCGGCTCAGCCGACGGGTGGCGCTGGGCCTTCGCTCTCGGAGCGATCCCCGCGGTGTACGCACTGATCGTCCGCTGGGGACTGCCGGAGTCCCCGCGCTGGCTGGCCGGGCGTGGACGCCGTGCAGAAGCGGACGTCGTGGTGCGCTCGTTCGAGGCATCCGCCGGGCTCTCATCGCCCGAACCGACGGTCCAGGGCGCGCGAGAGGTGCCGGCCGCGTCGCTGAGCGCGGGCGGTCGACTGGCCGGTCTCTGGGCCCCGCAGCTGCGGGTCCGCACCGCCTGCCTCTGGCTGGTGTGGTTCTGCGTCAACTTCTCGTACTACGGCGCGTTCATCTGGATCCCGTCAATCCTCGTCGCGCAGGGGTACGACCTCGTCCGATCCTTCGGGTTCACGCTGATCATCACGCTCGCGCAGCTGCCGGGCTACGCGGTCGCGGCGTGGCTGATCGAACTGTGGGGTCGCCGGTTGACCCTGTCGGTCTTCCTCGTGGGGTCGGCGGTCTCCGCCGTGCTGTTCGGCACGGCCACCGCCGAGCCGGTCGTGATCGCGACGGGGATGGCGCTGTCGTTCTTCAACCTCGGAGCGTGGGGTGCGCTGTACGCCGTCACACCCGAGATGTACCCGACCGCTCTTCGGGCGACGGGATCGGGGTGGGCAGCGGGAGTCGGCCGCATCGCGTCGATCCTCGCTCCGCTGACCGTGCCGCCGCTGCTCGCCCTCGGCGGCGCACCCACGCTGTTCGTCGTGTTCGCCGTCTTCTTCATCGTCGCCGCCGCAGCCACCTGGGGTCTCGTCGATCGACGGGGACGCGCGCTCGATGAGACCTGAGGCACCGTAGGCTGGGCCGGTGTCGTCCGTTCGATTCGTGGCCATCGGCGATTCGTTCACCGAGGGGGTTGGCGACGACCTGCCCGACGGCCACGTGCGGGGATGGGCCGACCTGGTGGCGCAGGGCTGGGCCGACGGCAGCGGCGAGTCGGTCTCCTACGCCAATCTCGCCATCCGCGGCAGGTTGGTCTGGCCGATCGTGGAGGAGCAGCTGGATGCCGCGCTCGCCCTCGCCCCCACCCATCTGTCGTTCAACGGGGGCGGCAACGACATCCTGCGACCCCGGGCATCCGTCTCCCGCATCGCCGACGCCTTCACCGAGGTGCTTCGGCGCTGCGACGATCAGGGTGTGACCCTGCTCCTGCTGTCGGGGGCCAATCCCTCCGGGCAGCTTCCCCTCGGACGCGTGTTCCAGCGGCGCGGCGACCTCCTCAGCGCGGCGGTCGAGGCCCGAATCGCGAACCGCCCGGACGTGGTCCGCGCCTACAACTGGCCGGATCGGGAACTCGGCCGACCCCCGTACTGGTCGCCGGACCGGCTCCACATGAACGCCCGCGGGCACCACCGTGTCGCTGCCCGCGTACTCGCTGCACTGGGTCAGCCCGTGCCGGACGGCTGGTGGTCGCTTCCCGAGCTGCCGCCCGCCGACTCACCCCGGGGAAGGGCCTACTACCGCGAACACGTCGGGCCGTGGATACGGCGCCGTCTCACCGGAACGTCGTCGGGCGACGGGCGCGAGGCGAAGTACGCGGCGTGGAGACGATCGTCCCCTCTGCCGGCTGAGGCCGCGCAGCATCCGGTGTCGCGTCCGTCCGCCCAGAAGCGGCGGGCCCTGTCAACCCGCAGACGGGAATGCCCGAGAAGGGCAGAGTGGCTCGGACGGGACTCGATCCTCCCGGGAAAGCGGCGTGTCATGAGTATCGGAAGCGGAATCGCGCTCTTCGTCATCGGAGCGATCCTCGCCTTCGCGGTGAACGTGCAGGTGGAGTGGGTCGATCTCGACCTCATCGGGTACATCCTCATGGGCGCGGGCGCCCTGGTGTTCCTCATCGGCATCATCCTGATGGCGCGGCGCCGCCAGTCCGACACCGTGACCCGCACCTCGGTCGATCCGGTGGCGGGGGAGCGGGTCACCCGCCAGTCCTCCAGCACCACCCCCGACGACCGCGCCGTCTGATCGAACGTTCGGTGAGCGACACCGAACAGGACGAGTTGCGACTCCTCCGCGCACGCGCGTACGGGCCGGATGCCGACATAGAGCAGGATGCCGCGGCACTGCGGCGTCTCCACGACCTCGAGGCCGAGGCGCGTTCCGTCGATGACGAGTGGACTTCGACAGCGGCGTCGTCTGTTGCGGCGCAGGGTGCCGCCCACGGGCCGGACACCGGCGCCGCGCGCGAACCGGGCGTCGCTTCGACCGACCCCGGTGAAGACGGGAACGACCACCCGGTCACCGAGGACGACGCCGCTGAGCGCGCGGGTGACGAGCACGCGGCTGCCGACCCGCCGCCGCCGATGCGGAGGTGGGGACGAAGCGTTCTGGCGTTCGTCCGCACGCGACGCGGCGCGCGAGTGTCGATCGCGGTGGCCTCGGCACTGATCGTCCTCATCGTGGCCGTCGTCGTGCTCACGGTGGTGCAGAGGGTGCAGACGGCCCCCCTCCTGTCCGGGGCTGCACAGGTGGCACGCTTGGATGTCGACGACCGGTTCGAGGTGCCGGACTTCTACAGCGGCGGACGCGATGAGGGGGTCGGCCTGCGAGGTTATGAGGAGTTCGCGGGACTCCGCGCCATGGTCTCGCCCCAGGACTTCGCGTACTCCCCGACGGGTGGACAGTGCATCATCGTGATCCAGACCCGTGATCTCGCCGCCGCCACGGACAACAGCTTCCCGGGTCGGCAGTGGGGCGGCTGCGGAGCCGGGGCATTCCCGGCCACCACCCAGTTCGTGGTGACGTCGGACTTCTCCGACGAGACGCGCGACGCGTTCCCCGAGGGGATGGCCGTGCAGTTCGTCTACGACCCCGTCAGCGACGAAGTGGTGGTGTTCCAGGCACCGCCGGCCGCGGGCCAGGCGTCCTCGGTGCAGACCGTCCCGGGGGAGGAGTCGCGCTGACACGTCGTCAGCGCGACAGTCGGTCCACGGCGCGCAGCAGTCGCCTCCGCGCGTGCGCGAGGTGACCGGACGCGCCGTCCGCGGACCGGGCGGCGCTGCCGGCGAGCTGCCGAAGCGCGCGCGCATCCTCGCCCGTGTGTTCCCCCGAGGCCAGCGTGCGGCGCAGCATCCGCTCGACATTCGCAGCGTCTCGGCGGGCCCCCGCCTGCTTCTGCACGTCCTTCGCGCGTCGCCCGACGCGCGCGACCCGGTCGCCGAACAGCCCCGGCGGATCGGCGGTGACGGCCTCGACGGCGTGCCGCAGCCGTCGCGCCGCCTTGCGGAACTCGTGCTCCGACGCGATGTCGCGATCCGACCGGGCCGCCGCGCGTCGCACGCGCCGAGCCTCCTTCTCCACTTGCCGGCGCAGACTTTTCGGACGCCTCGAGGCCCGCGCGGACAACGGCGGCTGCTCGGCGAATCGGCGCAGGTCGGCCCGCGCGTGCACCTGGCGCGGACCGTCGTGCCGGTCGCGCAATCGGCGGGTCGCCGCGTCGGCACGGGCCGCCGCGGGCGCGAGCACCACCCGACGCAGATGCTCAGCGCGATCTGGATCGTCGAGGTCGTCGATCAGCCGGGCGAGCGCGGCAACACCCTCCTCCTCGTCCCGGACCGCGCCCAGGGCGGCGCCCCAGTCCTTCAGCTGCGCACGCACTCTGGTCACGACAGCGTCGTCGAAGACTCCTCCGTAGGCCGCGAGCACGCTCCTCAGCCGCCGCACCGCGGTGCGGTGACGATGCGCCCCCTCGGGGTCGCCCCGCATCAGGGCTCGCTCGGAGGCATCGAACTCCTGGATCAGCGCACGCACCGCGGTGAGGACAACCTCGCCGGCTGTCCTCTGCCGCTCACGCACCGGAGGTGCGTCCGCTTCTCGCAGCGAGGCGCTGGAGCTGACCCTCGTGCACGGCGGGAAGCCAGTCGAGGGCGGCGGAGGGCCCGATGCGAGGATCATCCGGCTCACGGCCGGCCGCCACCGCCTCCACATAGCGCCGATCGAGGGCGATCCGCGCGTGCAGCTCATCCTGACCGCCGACGTTCCCGTGACCGGGGACCACCGTCCGGACCCGGTCGGCGATGTCGTCGAAGAGATCGAGAGCAGCGAGGTAATCCTCGAGGGGATGATCGGAGCGCAGGTCGAAGAAGGGCATCAGGATGTCGGACAGCATGTCGCCCGCGATCAGGACGCCGCTGTCCGGGAGCAGCAGGGCGGCGTGCCCCGGTGCGTGAGCGCGATGTTCGATGATGTGCGCCACCGGACCCGACCAGGGGACCTCCCGTGCGCCCGATGGCACGGCGGTCACCAAGCCCAGAAGGTCCAGGGGGATGTCATCGGCGTGCTCCGGGGGGAGGAAGTCCGCGAGCTGATCGCGCCAGTCGTCGTGAGCGAGGAACTCGGCGACAGCGACGGCTCCGGCGACCGTGGCGTACCGCGGGACGTCGCCGAAATCGGAGTGCCAGAGCAGGTGGTCCCAGTCGGGGTGAGTCGAGAACCCGGCCTCGACCCGGATGCCTCGCGCGCGGATGTCGTGAGCGAGTGCCGCGAGCTCGTCCGCGGTGATGCCGGGGTCGACGAGCAGCGCGCCGTCGTCGCCGCCGACGAGGACGGTGTTGCTCTGCAGGAATTCGCTCTCGTTCACGAGCACGCCGTCGGCGAGGTGACGCAGCATCCGATCCTCCTCGTCCCGGACACGCGTCCGCTCCTCGCAGTGTCCCATCCCGCACCGATCCGCGACAGCCTGTCGGCCGCGAGTGTGCCGGGCTATCGTCTGTCGCATGAAGGTGATCGTCGCGGGCGCCGGCGGAGCGATCGGCAGACCGTTGATCCGGGATCTGACAGCACGCGGTCACGAGGTGACGGGCATCACGCGCACCGCCGGGGGAGCGGAGGCGCTCCGTGCGGCCGGTGCGGACGCCGTGGTCGTCGATGTCATGGACCGGGACGCTCTGCTCGCCGCATTCGGCGACCGACGGGCCGACGCGGTCATCCACGAGCTGACCGCACTGTCGAAGCCGCTGGCGCGCTACGCGGACATGGAAGCGACGAACCGCCTGCGGGTGGAGGGCTCGGCGCATCTGACCGCGCTGGCGACCGAGGTGGGAGCGACGCGGTTCCTCACGCAGTCCATCGTCTTCGGATACGGCTTCACCGCTCTCGGACCGCATCCAGTGACCGAGGATGCACCGTTCGGCGTCGCCACCGGCGCGCCGACCGACCCGGTGCTCGAGGCGCTCCGATCGGCCGAGACGCAGGCAGCATCGATACCCGGGGTGACCGGCATCGCACTCCGCTACGGGCTGTTCTACGGCGGCGACGTCGACTCGTTCGTCCGGATGCTGCGCCGGCGCGCGCTCCCGGTCCCCACCGGGTCCCGGGGCACGCTCGCCCTGATCCACCATGAGGATGCGGCCACGGCGACCGTCGACGCGCTCGAGCGGGGGAGTGCCGGCGCCTACAACATCGTCGACGACCGGCCCGCCACGTGGAGTGAGCTCGTGGAGGCCATGGCGTCGCGCCACGGGGCGCCGCGCCCCCTCGCTCTGCCGAGGTGGGTGCTGCGCGCCGCCGCCCCGTACGCGGCCGCCATGATGACCGACATCGATCATCGGGTGTCGAACGCCAAGGCCAAGCGGGAACTCGGCTGGGCGCCTCGCTACCCGTCGTACCTGGACGGGTTGGGGATCGCGAGGATGTGACGCGCGGCACCAGTCGGTAGCGTTCTGGCATGCGGCCTCTCCGGTACTCCATCAACGTCACCCTCGACGGATGCGTCGATCATCGCGAGGGCTTCCCGGATGCCGAGAGTCACCAGTACTCGGCGGACATCATCGCGCGCGCCGACGCCCTCATCTTCGGGCGCGTCACGTACCTCATGATGGAGGACGCCTGGCGCGGACCCGTCTCGATGGACAGGCCGGAGTGGATGCACCCGTTCGCCCGCACGATCGACGCCGCTCAGAAGTTCGTCGTCTCGTCCACCCTGAACTCGGTCGACTGGAACTCCGAGCTGATCCGCGGCGACGTCCGCCGGGAGGTGCAGCGACTGAAGGAGATGCCGGGGGAGGGCCTCTACACCGGCGGCGTCACCCTTCCCACCGCGCTGGCGGAATGGGGCCTGATCGACGAGTACGAGTTCATCGTCCAACCGCGGGTGTCGGGCCACGGGCCGCGCCTGTTCCAGGGACTGCCGACTCCGCTGGACCTCCGACTGATAGATCGACACGAGTTCGGTTCGGGCGTCGTCGCGCTGCGCTACGTCCCGAACCGAACCTGACGCCGACTCCGAGCGTCACCGACCGCCCTGGACGTCGCGAACGAAACCCTCCACGTGTGAGCTGAGGGCCTCGATGCGACGATCCCGCGCAGCCTCGCGGTCATAACCCTGGTAGGCGAGCGGTGGCAGCTGGCGGACGTTCCGGGAGCACTGGAATTCCTCGCAGACGAGGGTCCCGACCGTGTCGCCCCGACGCCCGGCATCCCCGGCGCGTCGGGTCGACCAGAAGACCACGTCGTTGGGCAGCGTGACGTCGGCGCACCACGAGCACTGCGGTCGGGAGCGCGGTCGCGCGTCGGTCTGCCGCATCAGGAGGCCGACGGGACGCCCGTCGAGCTCGGCCACGAGGTAGCCCAAGGTGGGCTGCTTCGGATCGCGCCAGCCGAGGAACTCCCGGACGCCCCAGGCGATCTCGTCGAAGGCAGCAGGAAGCACGACGCCCTTCCGTTCCCGGAGGGAGGCATTGATGAACGATGCGCGGATCTGGGCATCGGTGAGCGGACGCATGAGCGTTCCTTTCGTCCGGTCGTCATGACGACCGTCGTCGAGTGAGAAGCCGGAATGGCAGGAGGGACGGAACGGGAGTCGTTCCGCGGCGAAGAGCGAGCGTCAGGCTCGTGCGCCTGTCGACGCAGAGCGCGTCGACGACCTCCTTGCGCCCGAAGGCTTCTCACGACGATTCACGGTGATCACTTTACGCTCGCAAGCCGACGGGGGTCGCGTGGTGCCCGGAGGATGCCCGATGTGCCGGTTACGGCTTTCCGCCACCGTCGGTGGCTCCCCACTGAGCGAGCGGCTGCAGGGCCGCCATGAGTCGCATGCCTTTCGTGGACAGCGTGTAGATCGAGTGGGCCGGGGTTGTGGGCACCACGGTGCGCTCGACCAGCTTCTCGCTCTCCAGCTCCTTCAGCCGCTGTGAGAGCAGCCGGTCCGAAAGCCCCTCGACGGAGTGGGTGATCTCGCCGAACCTTCGCGCCCCCCGGGCGATGCTGAGCAGAATGGCGCCCGTCCAGCGACGGCCGACCAGCTCGATCGCCTGCTGGAAGCCGCGGCACTGCTCTTCATTGAGGATAGCGGGCTGCGGGCGGTGATCGACGGGGAGGACGCTCATGCTTACTAATGATAAGTCACTAATGTCGCGATCGGGCATGAACCGTCGATCACGGACGATGTGGAACATGGACTACGGACATCCCTTGAGTTTCGGTCTCAGCATCGACCCCACTGCTGACGCGTTCGCGACCTCGCTCGCCCTCGCCCTGCAGGCCGACCAGGCGGGTCTGGAGTACCTCGCTGTCCAGGACCACCCATACCAGCCGTCGCACTTCGACGCCCTCACCCTCATGACGATTCTCGCCGATCGAACTGCGCACATCGCCGTCATCTCCGACGTGCTAGACCTACAGTTGCGACCACCGACGCTCCTGGCAAAGGCGGCGGCGTCACTCGCCACGATCTCAAGCGGACGGGTGCACCTGGGCGTGGGCGGAGGTGCGAGTGCGCAGGGCATCGCCGCCATGGGTGGCGTGCCCCATCGCGGCCGAGCGATGGTGAGGTTCACCGAGGAGTCGGTGAACATCATGAAGGAGGCCCTCCGCGGGGGAGCGGTGCACGCCTCGACCGAGCAGCACCGCATCGCCGGTTACCAAGCGGGGCCGGTTCCGCCCCGCCCCGTTGAAGTGTGGGTCGGCAGTCAGATGCCCGAGATGCTCGGGGTCACCGGTCGCGTCGGCGACGGCTGGGTGTGCCCGCTCAACGTCTACGTGGCGCCTGACGAGGTGCCGGAACGGCAGGAGACCATCGACGCGGCAGCACGCGCCGCGGGCCGGGACCCGCACGACGTGCGACGGCTCTATAACGTCACCGGTGCCGTCGGACCGTACCGCGGGGGCAACGGACTCGTGGGGCCTGTCGATCTGTGGGTGGACACCCTCACTGACTGGGCCGTTGAGCTCGGTTTCGACACCTTCGTGTTCTGGCCGGTCCTGGACGCACCGGCTCAGCTGAGCCTCTTCGCTCACGATGTGGTTCCGGCTGTGCGCTCCCGAGTCGCCGAGAGACGAGCACGCGCGTGATGCCCCTCGACCTCCCGCGCGAGCTGCGAGACCGAGCGGTGCTGCCGACGGACCCGCTCTACCCCACCCTGCGTTCGACGTATACGACCTTCAGCTCGCCCGCCGTCGTGCTGCTCCCGCGGACTGATGTGGAGACCGCTCGTTCGGTCATGTTCGCGCGCGATGCGAGAGTTCCTCTGTCGATCCGCAGCGGTGGTCACGGGTTGAGCGGCAGCTCATCGAACGACGGCGGCATCGTCATCGACCTGTCCGCGATGAACGCGGTCGAGGTACTCGACCGCGAGAGCCGCCTGGTGCGGGTGCAGGCCGGTGCGCGCTGGGCAGAGGTGGCCGAGACGCTCGGGCCGTACGGTCTCGCCATCAGTTCGGGCGACCACGGCAATGTCGGGGTCGGCGGGCTCGCGACGGCCGGTGGCGCCGGCTGGCTCGCTCGGAGCTACGGTCTCACGATCGACCGCATCCGCGCCGCCACGGTCGTGCTGGCCGACGGGCGAATCGTGCGCACCGACGCCGACCACGAGCCCGACCTGCTGTGGGCCGTGCGGGGTGCCGGCGACCGCGTGGGCGTGGTCACCGAGTTCGAGATCGAGGCCGTCGAGCTCGACGTCATCGGCATCGCTCAGATCGCCATCGAGGTCGACCGGCAGGGCGAGACCCTACGGCGGTGGTCGGAACACCTCGCCACCGCGCCGCGCGAGCTCACTACCAACGGGGTGCTCCTCACCCGGGGCACCGACGACGTGCTGCAGCTGACGGCAGTCGTGGCTCACCCCGACCCCGACCGCATCCGCGGGTTGATCGAACCCATTGCCGGGCTCGGCGTGCGGGCGCTCGCGATGCATGCGCAGCTCGGGCATTACCCCGCGCTCGTGTCGAGGAATCACCTGCACCCGAACGTCGGTCAGCAGCCTTCCACCACGACCAACGCCCTCTTTCCCACGCTGACCGCCGAGAGTGCCCGCGCCATCATGCGGGTGGCGGTGCAGCCAGCGTCGATTCTCGTGCAGCTGCGCTCGCTGGGTGGGGCCGTCAACGACCTCCCCGCCTCCGCGACCGCGTTCGCGCATCGATCCCACGAGGTGCTCGCCGTCGCGAGCGTGTTCCCACCGGAAGGCATCCGCGATCTCGACGCCGCGGTGCGGCCGCTGTGGCCGCACGCCACGGGCGCCTACCGGAACTTCGAGAGCCACCCGACCACCGCCACTGTCGAACGGGCCTTCCCGGGGGCCGTCGGCGACCGTGTCGCATCGATCGCCCGCACGTACGACCCCGACGGCGTCTTCACGTCGACGGACCGCAGCTAGCCGACACGCGACGCTCGGCGGTTGCCGAACAATGAGCCTCTTCCACTCCAGGGAGATGGAACCGAGAAGGAGAAGGAAATGATCGACGACAGAGTGAAGAATGCAGTGCTCGTCCATGGCGCGTTCGCGGATGGGTCGGGGTGGCGCAGGGTCTACGAAATCCTGATCGAGCGCGGTTTCAGCGTGCTGATAGTGCAGAACCCGCTCACCTCGTTCGCGGATGACGTCGCTGCGACGACGAGAGTGCTCGACAAGCTCGACGGCCCGGCGATCCTCGTAGGCCACTCCTGGGGCGGCACCGTCATCACCGAGGCCGGCTCGCACGAAAACGTCGCGGGCCTCGTCTATGTCGCAGCGCTCATCCCTGACTCGGGGGAGACCTCCGGCCAGCAATACGAAGGGTTCGCCGCAACTCCCGAGTTCGTCATCGACGTCGGAGACGACGGCTTCGGGTACCTGAACCGCGACAAGTTCGCAACCGGTTTCGCCGCTGATGCCAGTGACGACGATGCCGCGTTTCTTGCCGTCGCACAGATACCGGTGAACATGGCCGTCTTCGAAGCTGCGGTGAGCAAGGCTGCGTGGCACGACAAGCCCAGCTGGGCCGTGATTGCGACGGAGGACAACGCCTTCGACCAGGCGATGCTGCAGCACATGGCCCGGCGCGCGGGCGCGAAAATCGTCACGACGCCCGGTAGCCATGCTGTGTACCTCACGCAGGCCGGTGTGGTCGCCGATGTCATCGACGAGGCTGCACGGAGCGTGCTCTCTGCAGCGACGTGAGCACCCCGTTCCGATCCTGCATCAGAAACCTGACATAATGTGCATTATCGGCAAGAGAGGGAGCAACCGAAGGACTGTACCTCATCACTGCGGATCGGCGCCGGCCAGCAGTCCCGCGAACGCGGTCTGGACACGACGACGAGCTCGCTCCGGGGTGTCACCGTAACGGTCGATGCCCCACGAGAGCAGCGTGGCGAGCTCGAAGACCTCGCCCGGCGACGTGCCGGCGGACACCTGCGCCCTCGAGACCGCTGCGGCCATCAGGTCCGCAGTCCAGTCCTGGAGCGGCGCGCACGCGAGCCGCATCGGCGAGTCGGGATCTGCGAGCGCGTCGACGACGCGCCCAGGCATACCGTGCCAGGTGCGCAGATGCCAGGTCAGCCGGAAGAGCCACTCGTCCAGCGCCTCGCGGGGCGCGGACGTCGCCGCGACCTGGCGGGCCTCGCCGAGCAGCTCGGCGATGCCGTCGCGCATCATCTCCACCAGCAGGTCGTCGCGCGTGGCGAAATTCCGGTACAGCGTCGCATTGGAGACGCCTGCCGCGACGGCGACGCCGTCCATCGAGATCTCGACCCCGCGCTCGGCGTAGAGTTCCGCGGCCGCCGACAGGATGGCCGCTCGGTTGCGCACCGCGTCGGCGCGACGCCCGCGCGCCCTGACATCCGTCGCCGTCTCGCTCACCCGTCCAGCTTATCTGGGGAATCTCCCCGGAAGGGCTCCTCCCCCACGAAACCGCGCCTACGATGGAAAACGTGGATACTCCCCGCTTATTGATCGGAGCAGAGCAGATGGTGATCTCCCCGGCATCGCCCCCCTTGTCCGTCCTCGATTTCGGCCAGGTCGTCGCCGGTCAGAGCAGGGGTGACGCCATCGCGGAAACCGTCGCACTCGCCCGCGCTGCCGACACGATCGGATACCGACGATTCCTCGTGTCGGAGCATCACACGACCCCCTGGCTGGCGTCGACGAGTCCCGCGGTGCTGATCGCCGCCATCGCGGCGCGCACCCGGCGGATCGTGGTCGGCTCCGGCGGAGTGATGCTGCCCAACCACGCGCCTCTGGTGGTCGCCGAGGAGTTCGCGCTTCTCGACGACCTGCATCCGGGGCGTATCGAACTGGGGCTGGGACGAGCGCCGGGCGCCGACGCGATGACGGCGGCCGCGCTGCGCCGCACCGAGGCGGGCGCCGATGCAGACGCCTTCGCCGAGGAAGTGCGCTTGGTGGAGGCCCTCCTCCAGGACTCGTCGACGTCGGCGCAACTCGCCCGGGCCGTGCGTGGACTCGAGGACCGGCGTCGGGTCGGTGCGCCCCCGATCCGGCTTCTCGGCAGCTCCGACGTCAGCGCGAGACTCGCCGGCCGCCTCGGTCTGGCATTCGCCTTCGCCGGTCACAACGGCATCCCGCCGGCAGTCGCGGCGCACGTGCTGGAGATCTACCGCAGTTCCTTCGTTCCGCGCGGGATCGAGGGAGCGCTGCCCGCTCCCCACGCCCTCCTGAGTGCGGCGGTCGTCGCCGCAGATTCCGAGGAGGAGGTCGACTGGATCGCCCGGCCGGGACGCCTGCAGCGGCTGGCCGAACGCACCGGGCGTCCTCCGCAGCCGTTCCTCTCCCCCGCCGATGCCGCCCAGGTGCAACTCACCGCGCGTGAGGAGTACCTGCTGTCCGCCATGCCGACCGGCGGCGCCGCGGGCACGCCGGATCGCGTCGCCGCCGAGCTGAAGGACCTCATCTCGCAGACCGGTGCCGACGAGCTTCTGCTCTGCTCCTTTCTCCCGGGCCTGGACTACCGGACGGCGGTCCTGGAGCGCGTCTGGCGCGCGTGGACTCCCGACACGCTCCCCGATTCCGACCTTCACGCACCGACAGAGAGGCAGCACGCCTGATGACCGATCCCTCGCAGAACCCTTCCGTGTCCGCCACGCCGAAACAGATCGTCGCCACCGGCTACGGCGGTCCGGAGATGCTGGCGCTGGTGGACATGGACATGCCCATCCCCGGACCGGGCGAGGTCGTGATCGCCGTCCGCGCGGCCGGGGTCAACCCGGTCGACTACAAGATGTACAACGGGTACCTCGGAACGGATGTCGAGGCGCTCCCCCTCTCACTGGGCTGGGAGGCGGCGGGCGTGGTCGTCGCTGCCGGCTCCGATGCCGTGGGCCGGGCGGGGCTCATCGAGGTGGGTGACGAGGTCATCGCGTACCCGGTCACCGGCGGGCATGCCACCCACGTGACGGCCCTTGCCAAGACCGTCGTCCCGAAGCCCGCCGACATGTCGTTCGAGAGCGCGGCAGGACTGCTCCTCGTGGGCTCGGCAGCCGTGCACGCGCTCACGGCCGCCGGCGTGGTCAAGAACACCGTCGTCCTCATCCACGGCGTCGCCGGCGGCGTCGGTCACATCGCCGCTCAGATCGCCCTCGCCGACGGTGCTCGCGTGATCGGGACGGCCCATCCGCGTCATCATGCGGCCTTGGCCGAGCGGGGCGTCATCCCCCTCGCGTACGGAGACGGACTCCTCGAGCGGGTGCGCGAGGCCGCGCCGGAGGGAATCGACGCCGCCATCGACACGGTCGGCACCGACGAGGCGATCGACGTGTCGCTCGCACTCGTGAACGAACGACGGCTGATCGTGAGCGCCGCCGGATTCCATCGCGTCGCCGACGGCATCACGCTCATCGGCTTCGCTCCCGGCGTCGATGCCGATGCGGGCGATGAGATCCGGGATGCTGCGCGACTGCGCCTGACAGCCCTCGTCACCGACGGCCTCCTCGACGTGACCGTCGCGCGGACGTTCCCGCTGTCGGAGGCGTCCGCGGCGCATGCCCTCGTCATCGAGGGGCACGCGGGAGGCAAAGTGGTCCTCGTCCCCTGACGGGGCGACAGTCTCCTGCCCGGGAACGACACGGCGCCCGAGCGGGATGACCCGCCCGGGCGCCCGTGTCCGCTCTGCTCAGTGCATGGTGTCCAGGCGAGGCTTCTCTCCGTACAGGTGCTCGATCGGACCGCCGAGCTTGCGCTTGAGATCACGGGTGAACTCGTCGGCCAGGATCTCCCAGGCGCCGTCCGCGACGCCGTCGTAGGTCTGGGTGACCACACTGGCGGGGCTGGCCTTGACCACGTCCGCGTGCGCCGACATCGGCGTGTCGACCATTCCCACATGGAGGGCCACGACCTCGGTGCCCTGCGGGCGCAGCTCGAGGCGGAGCGCATTGCTCGCCGACCACATCGCCGCCTTCGACACCGCGTACGCCGTGGGCACGTTGATCCAGCTCGCGGCGGAGAGGATGTTCACCAGCGTCCCGCGCTCGCTGCGAGCGAGCGCGGGAGCGAAGGCCCGCGCGACCCGGAGCGAGCCGAAGAGGTTCGTCTCCAGCGTCGTCCGCAGGACATCCTCGGCGTCCGTGAGGAGCGAGGCGTCGTCAGCGAGGAGGACGCCGGCGTTGTTGACGACCATGTCCACATCCGTGACGGTCGCTGCGGCGAGGCGCACCTGCTCCTGATCGGTGATGTCCATCTGCAGGGGCACGACCCGGTCGTCGGCCCACTCCCACGGGCGACGGGATGCGGCGTACACCCTGCTGGCCCCGCGGGCGAGCGCCTGCTCGACGAATTCCTGACCCAGACCGCCGTTGGCTCCGGTGACCAGCACGACCTGGGACTGCAGTGACTGTTGCATCTCGCTCCTTAAACGGGGACTATCTCCGATTCTCGCAACCGATGTCGGAGCGGGCCTATTCCGAGATCGTTCCGACGATTTCGGCCGGGCACGGCGGATCGATGGCACGGTAGGAGCAGACGACCGCCGACCGTGCGGCATCCAGAGGGCGGAGCACACATGAATCTCGGAACACTCGCCGTCGACAGTCCGGACATCGCCGCCGGCGGGCGGATCGACGATCGCTTCACCGCCTACGGCCCCAACGAGGTGCCCGAGATCCGGGTGGCCGGCGCCCCCTCCGGCACGGTGGAGCTCGCTCTCATCGTGCACGACCCGGACGCACCGCTGCCGCAGGGTTTCACCCACTGGGTCCGGTACGGGCTGCCGGCCGAGGACGGTGTCGTCTCGTCCGAGGACGTCGCGCATCGCGACGCCGCCAACAGCGCCGGCGAGACCGGGTGGTTCGGTCCGCGTCCGCCCGCAGGGCACGGCGACCACCACTACTACTTCTGGGTGTACGCGCTCGACGTCGCCGTCGAGGGCGAGCCGACCCGCGAAGAGTTCCTGGTGCGGTACGCGGACCACGTCCTCGAGCAGAACCGGCTCGTCGGAACGTACTCGTACTGACGACCCGGGCGCGCCCCTAGGCTCGGAAGGTGCTGGATGCGCTGACCGGGTTCGTGGTGGTGGGAGTGTCCATCGCCCTGGGCTACATCATCGGGCGCATCGATCTGCTCGGGGTGCACGCCCGCCCCGTGCTCAGCCGCCTGACGTTCTTCGTCCTGTCGCCGATCCTTCTCTTCGTCGTGCTGGCACAGGCGGACGTGCACAGTCTGTTCTCCGCGCTCCTGCCCGTGTCGGCGATCGCGGCCGTCGCGGTGATCGTCGTCTACTCGCTCGTCGCGCGACTGCTGTGGCGGCGGTCGCTCGCGGAGATCGTCATCGGTGCGCTGGCGGCGGGCCAGGTCAATTCCAACAACATCGGCATCCCGCTCTCCCTGTATCTGCTGGGCAGCGCCGCCTTCCCGGCACCCGTCATCCTCATGCAGCTGCTGCTGTTCACCCCGCTCACGCTGGCGATCCTGGATGCCGCCACCTCCGGACAGCGCGCGGTGCTGCCGCTCCTGCGCCGCACCGCGCTCAACCCCCTCGTCCTCGGCTCCGTCCTCGGTGCCCTCGTGTCGATCCTGGACATCCCGCTCCCCCCGCTCGTCCTGGATCCGCTGCAGCTCGTCGCCAACGCCTGCGTGCCGGTGCTGCTGATCAGCTACGGCATCTCGCTGCACGGGCAGCGTGTGCTCGGCGCGGGAGGACGCCGACGCGACGTCATCCTCGCGTCCACGCTGAAGCTGATCGTCATGCCCGTCCTCGCCTGGGTGGTGGGTGCGCTCGTGTTCCGACTCTCCGCGCCCGAGGTCCTCATCGTCGTCGTGCTCGCGGCGCTTCCGACCGCCCAGAACGTCTTCAACTACTCGCAGCGTTACGACGTCGGCGAGACGATCGCGCGGGACACGGTGTTCGTCACCACGATCGGCTGCATCCCCGTTCTGCTCGCGGCGGTCGCCCTCCTCGGATGACACCCGCCACGGCCGGGATGGCGTCCACGATGACGCGCGGGTCGACACTCCCCCCGCTTCCCGGACGAAGAAGGCGGAGGGGTCTACCCTGGGTGCCGGGACTTCCCAGGTAACTCCCAGAAAGGGCACTCGCATGTCCACAGCAGCTACAGCATCCACGGTCGAACGCTCCGCAGTGAACGGCATCCGCACGGCGCTCGGGATCGGCGGCATCATCGCCCTGATCGTCGGCATCCTGATCCTCGTATGGCCGGGCAAGACCGCCATGGTCGTCACCGCGATCATCGCGATCTACGCGATCGCAGGAGGGCTCGTCTACGCCGGCCTCGGCATCTTCACCCGGTCGATGGGCGGATGGGCTCGCGTCGGACACATCGTCCTCGGCGTCCTGTTCATCATCGCGGGCATCATCGCCTTCGTGAACCTCGCCGACACGACGGGGTGGTTCGCAGTCTTCCTCGGCATCCTCGTCGGCATCATGTGGATCGTCGAAGGCGTCGTCTCCCTGACCACCGTCGCCGGCGCGGCATCCAAGGGATGGTCGATCTTCTTCGCCGTCATCAGCATCCTCGCCGGGATCACGCTGCTGTTCTCGCCGCTCTTCGGCGCCGCCGTCCTGTGGTGGCTGCTCGGCATCGCCCTGGTCGTGCTCGGCATCATGCAGATCCTGCGCGCGTTCACCTTCAAGACGCTCTGACGCCCACACGACGGCGAAGGCGGCTTCCGGATGCTCCGGGAGCCGCCTTCGCCGTCGTGCGAGGTGGGCGTGCGAGGCGTCAGTCGGCGCCGAACGAGTCGGTGTCGCCGACCAGCCGCGTGTGGTCGGCGGGGATCGGATCGACCGCGGCCCTCGCGACCTCGGCCGCGAACTCCCCCACGTTGTAGAGCTTGCCCGCGGACTCCCGGCGCTGGGCGATCGCCCCGGGGTTGGCGCGCTCCAGCAGGGTGGCGGTGATCGTCCCCTCGATCATGTCTCCGGAGACGACGACGAACCCGATGCCCCGCTCATCGAGCTCGGGGATGAGCTCGCGGAGCGCGTCCTCGCCGGCGCGCTTGGACCTTGCGACCGGCTCGTACTCCGGCATGGTCGGCGTGGTGCGGATGAAGTGCGCCTGGTGGCTCGTCACGAAGACGACGCGGGAGCCCTCCCCCATGAGCGGCAGAGCCGCCCGCAGCACGTCGACCTGGGCATCCCGATTCAGCTTCAGGGCGTAATCGTCGGCCATTCCCGCCTCCATGCCGCCGGAGGCGTTCAGCACCAGGACGTCGAGCGAGCCGAAGGCGGTGCCGATCTCGCCGAACAGCGCACGGACGGACTCCGGGTCGGTGAGGTCGGCGCCGACCACGAGCGCGCGCACGCCGAGCTCGCGCAGCTGGCCGGCGAGCTTCTCAGCCCGCGGCGCCTTGTTGCGGTAGTTCACCACGACGTCGGCACCCGCCTCGGCGAAGTAGCGGACGGTGTCCGCGCCGATGCCGCGGGAGGATCCGGTGACGAGGGCGGTACGGCCGCTGAGGGCGCCGGCGGGAAGGATCTGGGTCACAGGTTCTCCTGAGGTCGATGGTCCGGCCCCGCCTGTGAGACCGCGGGGAGAGCCGAGTCGACCCTACCAATCCGGGTCCCGTCCGAATCTCGCGTGTTAGGTTCGGAAGAAGACGAGGAGGCTCATCGTGGACATCCTGACCGCCATCGAACAGTTCGCCTGGATCGCCTGGCTGGTCCTGATCCTGCTCTTCCTCGTCATCGAGATGCTCACTCTCGACTTCACCTTCCTGATGCTGAGCATCGGCGGGCTCGCCGGTCTCGGCGCGGATCTGCTGGGAGCGCCGATCTGGCTCCAGGTCATCGTCGCCGCCGCGGTGGCCGCGATCCTCGTGCTGTTCCTGCGTCCGCCGCTGCTGCGTCGACTGCGTCGCGGGGAAGACCCCACACCGTCGAACGTGGAGGCTCTGATCGGGCTCCGCGGGCAGGTCGTCTCGACCGTCTCCGGATCCGGCGGCCAGGTGAAGCTGGTGAACGGCGATCTGTGGACCGCCCGCACCCTCGCCGATGTCGACCTGGAACCCGGCACCACCGTGCGGGTGAACCGCATCGACGGCGCCACGGCCTTCGTCCGTCCGCAGACACGCCCCGAGGAGGAGCTGACCGCATGACCCCCGAAGACTTCATCCCCCAAGCCATCGGCTGGGTGCTGGCCGCCGCGGTCATCATCTTCGTGCTGGTCGTCATCTTCCGCTCCATCCGCATCGTTCCGCAGGCCACCGCGGGCGTGGTCGAACGCCTCGGGCGCTATCACAAGACCCTCACCCCCGGCCTGAACCTGCTGGTCCCGTTCATCGACCGACTGCGGCCCCTCATCGACATGCGCGAACAGGTCGTGTCCTTCCCCCCGCAGCCGGTGATCACCGAAGACAACCTGGTCGTCTCCATCGACACGGTGGTGTACTTCCAAGTCACCGACGCCCGTGCGGCCACCTACGAGATCCGCAACTATCTGGGTGCCGTCGAGCAGCTGACGACCACGACGCTGCGCAACGTCGTCGGCGGGCTGAACCTCGAAGAGGCACTCACCAGCCGCGACAACATCAACAACCAGCTGCGCGTGGTCCTCGACGAGGCCACCGGCAAATGGGGTATCCGAGTGGGCCGCGTCGAGCTCAAGGCGATCGACCCGCCGGTGTCCATCCAGGACTCCATGGAGAAGCAGATGCGCGCCGAACGTGATCGCCGCGCCGCGATCCTCACTGCGGAGGGCTCCAAGCAGTCGCAGATCCTCGAGGCGGAGGGACGGCGACAGGCCGAGATCCTCCGAGCGGAGGGCGACAAGCAGGCCGCGGTGCTGCGAGCCGCCGGCGAGTCGGAGGCCATCCAGATGGTCTTCCACGCCATCCACGCGGGCGACCCCGACCAGAAGCTCTTGGCCTACCAGTACCTCCAGACGCTCCCCAAGATCGCCGAGAGCGCGTCCAGCAAGCTGTGGATCATCCCCAGCGAGCTCACGGAGGCGCTCAAGGGCATCGGTGGAGCGTTCGCGGGCCGCGACGTGCAGTTCCCGCCGTCGACGCCTGCGGCATCCCGCCCCGGCATCTCGCCGGAGGCCACCGCCGCCGCGGAGGCGGCCGAGTCCGCGGCCCGTGAAGCGAGCGCGGCGGCTGACGAGTTCGCGTCCGCGGCACGTTCCGACGCCGTGATGGACGATTCCGCGCCCACCGCACCGTAGACCCTTTCTGCCCCGCACGATGCACCCCTGGTTCGAGGGCGCCCCGACGCCCCGCGTGCTCGCTCACCGCGGTCTCGTGACGGCCGATGCCGCCGCCGACGGAATCGTCGAGAATTCCTTCGCCGCCGTCGCTCTGGCCCACGCCGAGGGTGTGGTGTACGTGGAATCCGACTGCCATCTCACCTCGGACGGAGTCGTCGTCCTCTTCCACGACGACGACCTCACCCGGGTCGCCGGCGACCCACGACGGGTCGCCGACGTCACCGCCACCGAGCTCGAGCGGATCATGGCCGACCGCGGCGGCCTCATCACCCTGGCGGAGGCACTGGACGCCTTCCCCGCCGTCCGCTTCAACCTCGACGTGAAGGCGAAGGATGCTGCGGCGCCGGTGGGTCGTCTCGTCGCCGCTGCGGGCGACCGTGTGCTGGTGACGAGCTTCTCCGATGAGCGCCGGAAGGAGGCGCTCGCGGCGGCGGAGTCGGCCGGACGCGGGATCCGACCGGCCACCTCGGCCGGCAGCGCGACCATCGCGCGAGTTCTAGGAGCCGTCGCGCTCCGATCCGACGCCCTCGTGCGTCGTGCGCTGGAAGGGATCAACGCCCTGCAGATCCCGGAGCGGCACGGCGCCCTGCCTGTGCTCTCCCGTCGCCTCGTGGCCACGGCGCACCGACACGACGTCGAGGTCCACGTGTGGACGGTCAACGACCCCGATGACATGGTCAGGCTGTTCGATCTCGGGGTGGACGGCATCGTCACCGACCACGCCGACGCGGCCCTTCCCGTCGTGGATTCGTACAACCGCCGCCGATGAGTGCGCGGGCGGTTCTCCTATAACCGCAAGGCGCTGAGCATCGTCTGTGAATGCCCCCGCCGGACGTCCCTTTCGGATGATCCGCTCAGGTGGCGTCGTTATACCTGAGAGCAGACGAGAGGACCACAAGATGGCAGACCGCAGCTTGCGCGGCATCCGACTCGGCGCCCAGAGCCTACAAAGCGAAGACGGCGTCGTGTTCCATGAGCGCGCTCAGCACACGTACACGTGCACGTCCTGCGGACGTGACACGACCATGACCTTCGCCGCCGACGCCGAGATCCCGCAGGCCTGGGAGTGCCGCACCTGCGGCGCCGAGGCTCTCCTGCGCATCGGCGAGGGCACCGCGACCGTCGACCACAGTGACGACAAGGTCGCCCGCACGCACTGGGACATGCTGCTCGAGCGTCGCACGCTTCCGGAACTCGAGGAGCTCCTAGAGGAGCGCCTGGCCTACGTGCGGTCCCGCCGCGGCGCCGGCGAACCGGCTGAGCACAAGATCAGCGCCTGACGCCGATCCCACGGCTCCACGCACGGAGTTCAGACGCCGGTTCCTTCGGGGGCCGGCGTCTTCGTCGTCCGGCGGGGCGCACGCACGATGATCAGGATGCCGACCACGGCCAGGGCGAGAAGGCCACCGGCGCCGAGGACCACCTTGACGGCGGGCCCGATGACGACGGCGGCGGTGAGACCGGTCCGCAGCGGCACCTCCGTGAGCATCTGGCCGGCGACGTCGGCCGGTAGCCCGTCGAGGGTCGCGCCGTCCGCGGTGATCACCTGACTGGTGCCCACCGTCGACAGGTTCACCACCGATCGCCCTGTCTCGATCGCCCGCATGCGAGCGAAGGCGAGCTGCTGCAGATTCTCGTCCGTGCCGCGGAAGTCGGCGTTGTTCGTCTGGAACATGTACACCTCGGCGCCGGCGCGTGCGCCGTCCCAGACGACATCGTCGTAGATGACGTCGAAGCAGATCGCGAGCCCGACCCCGACGCCGGACAGATCGACCAGAGGTGTCGTCGTTCCCGGCGTGTACTCGCGGCCGATGAGACCGATCAGGTCGGGCGAGAGCGGCTCCCAGAACGATCGGTCCGGCACGTACTCGCCGAACGGCACGGGATGCCGCTTGTCATACGTCTGCGTCGGCCCCTCCCCCGCACGCCACACGACCGCGGAGTTGAAATATGCGTCTCCGCGCTGGGTGACCGCGCTCACCAGAAGCGGCGCGTCGACGCCCCGCGCGAGGTCGTCGAGCACCGTCGCCGTGCGGGGGTTCCGCGTCGGATCGGAGTCCACTCCCCCCTCCGGCCACAGCAGGACGTCCATGGACTCGCCGATGAGCGGATCTGTCGCCGAGAGCTGCGCCTCGAGCACCGCGTCGCGGCCGCGCTGATCGAAGTACCCCGCGGGACCGTTGCCCTGCACCGATCCGACGCGCAGAGATCCCGCCGAGGTCGTCGGGAACGCGGGGACCGCGAAGAGCACGACGATGACCACAGCGGCGGGGACCGCCGTCGTCAGCTGCGAGAATCTTCCGCGGCGCACGTATTCGATGAGCATCGCGGCCAGCAGCACGACGAGGAACGACAGCCCCGACATCCCGACCCAGGACGCCAGTTCGGCGAAGGGCCCGTTCACCTGGGTGACCCCGACGCGTCCCCACGGGAATCCTCCGTACGGCCAGGAACCGACGACCTGCTCGCGGAGCGTCCACAGCGCCGCCACCAGCGCCGGAAGCAGGACCAGTCGCCCCGCGGTGCCGGGGAGGAGCCGCGGCATCCACCGGTACGCCAGGGAGATCGGGACGGCGCCGACCGCGGTGAGCAGGGCCTCCAGCGACGACAGGGCGATCCACGGCACCGGACCGAGGTAGCGGGCGGTGAACAAGAGGTTGACCGAGAAGAACGCCGCCCCGAAGAGGAACCCCACCAGCAGGGAGGACCAGACCCGGCGTCCGGCGAGGGCGAGCAGCGCGAGCGCGACCGCCGGCAGCGCCATCGCCCACCAGCCCAGCGCCGGGTAGGCGGTGGTCAGAAGCAGACCCGCCGCCGCCGAGGCCGGTGCGGCGATCCACAGCGGCAGGATCGGTCGCAGCGGATCGGCGAGGGGCACCCGACCACCCTAAGCCGCCCGGACCGGACGGATGCCGATCGCCGGGCTCAGACCGACGAGTACGCCACGATGCCGCGGCGGACGGCCTCCAGAGCCTTCCGGGCGGTCACGGCGAGATCGCCGTCCGCGACGATCGACAGCTGATCCAGGAGGTCGATCGTCTGCTTGCTCCAGCGCACGAAATCCCCCGCCGCCATGTCGGCGTCGGCCAGGACGCGGTCCAGCAGCGCGCCCCGCGCCCAGCCGTGCATCGCCAGTGCCAGACCGGCCGACACCGGCTCGGTCCCCGGCAGGTGGTGGTCGCGCTCGAGGTCGTCCAGGCGCTGCCACAGATCCTGTGTGTCGCTCAGCGCGCGCCGGAACGCGCCGCGGGGAAGGCCGTGCTCACCGGGCGCGGCCTCGTCGCGACGGGGCTCGTAGACCAGGCTGCACGCCAGGGCCGCGAGGGATGCGGCATCCAGATCCTTCCAGATCCCCCGGCGGAGACTCTCCGCGACCAGCAGGTCGCGCTCCCCGTAGATGCGACGCATGGTGCGGCCGGCGGGGGTGAGCGTCGTGGCCTGATCCTCGTCCACCCGCAGATAGTCCAGCTCCCCCAGCACCTCGACGACACGGTCGAAGATGCGCGCGACCGTGCCGGTGCGGGTGTCGATCTGCCGCCGCATGCGGTCGACCTCGCGCTTGAGCTTCCAGTAGCGCTCCGCCCAGCGGGCGTGCGCCTCGCGATCGGGGCATTCGTGACACGGATGCCGCTGCATCCGTCTCCGGAGGGTCGAGATCTGCTTCTGCCGCTTGTCGCGGGTGGCGCGCGTGGCGTTGGCGTCCTTGCGGTTGAGCTTCTCGAGGTCGCTCAGCTCGCGCCGGATGCCGGAGTACTCGGCGAAGTCACCACGGTCGCACGTCATGGCCTCGGCATAGCCGGCGAGGGAGGCCTCGGTCTCCTTCACCTGCCGCGCCAGGCCAACGACGGCGCGGTCCGCCTGGAACTGGGCGAATGACGACTCGAGGATCTCGCGTGCCCGTGCGCGACCGAACTGGTCGATGAGGTTGACGGCCATGTTGTACGTCGGACGGAAGCTCGAGTTCAGCGGGTACGTACGCCTCGATGCCAGCGCGGCCACCTGCTGGGGGTCGACCCCCTCCGTCCACTGCACGACGGCGTGGCCTTCGACATCGATCCCCCGGCGGCCGGCGCGGCCGGTGAGCTGGGTGTACTCCCCCGAGGTGATGGCCACGCGCGCCTCGCCGTTGAACTTCTCGAGCTTCTCCAGCACGACGGTGCGGGCGGGCATGTTGATGCCGAGCGCCAGCGTCTCGGTGGCGAAGACGACCTTGACCAGCTTGCGCTGGAACAGCTCCTCCACGACCTCCTTGAATGCGGGGAGCATCCCGGCGTGGTGCGCGGCCGCTCCACGCTCGAGGTTGTCCAGCCATTCGTAGTACCCCAGCACCTCGAGATCCTCGTCGTGGAGATTGCGCGTGCGATCCTCGACGATCGCACGGATCTCCGCCCGCTCGGCCTGGTCGGTGAGCCGGAGCCCGGAGCGCCGCAGCTGCTGCACGGCCGCCTCGCATCCGACACGACTGAAGATGAAGAAGATCGCGGGGAGGAGCGTGGCGCGCTCGAGCAGCCGCACGACATCAGGGCGGTCGATCCGCTCGATGCGCTGCACGTTGGCGCTGCGGACCGGACGCTGCCCTCCTTTGTGGGGCCGGCGTCCGGATGCCTCGTAGCGACCTCCGCGCTCGCCGCCGCCGCCCGCGCTGCGCATGGCCTGCGCCCGCCGGTTGTTCTCGAACGTCGGGCCCTTGAAGGAGCGGATCCGCATGAGCTCCTGATTGACCTGAGCGGTGGCGACACCGGCGCGGTCGTCGAAGAGAGGCAGCAGGTCGCCGCGCACGAGCACGTGCTGCTCGAGCGGCACGGGGCGGATCTCCGAGACGATCACCGCCGTGTCGCCGCGGACCGTGTCGAGCCAGTCGCCGAATTCCTCGGCGTTGGAGACGGTGGCCGACAGCGACACGAGCCGCACCGGCGGGGGCAGGTGGATGATGATCTCCTCCCACACCGCGCCGCGGAAGCGGTCGGCGAGGTAGTGGACCTCGTCCATCACGACGAACCGGAGACCTCGCAGCGCGGGCGACTCGGCGTACAGCATGTTCCGCAGCACCTCGGTGGTCATCACCACGATGCGGGCGTTGCCGTTGATGTTCGTGTCGCCGGTGAGGAGTCCGACGTTCTCGGGTCCGTAGACGTCCTGCAGCTCGCGGAACTTCTGATTGGACAACGCCTTGATGGGTGTCGTGTAGAAGGCCTTGTCGCCCTGGGCCGCCATCGCGAGGTGGATGGCGAACTCCCCCACGACGGTCTTGCCCGCACCGGTCGGTGCGGCGACCAGGACGCTGCGGCCGTCCTCGAGCGCCCGGCATCCCTCGAGCTGGAAAGGGTCGAGATCGAACCGCTGGGATGCGGCGAAGGCCGCTGTGAGCGGATGTGACTGGGTCTGCCGGGCACGCGCATAGCGCTCGGCCGGACTGGGAGTCCCGGCGCTCTCGCGCGTCACGCGGGAAGCCCGGTGTCGAGAAGGTCGGTCGCGCGCCGGGCGCGACGCCGGTCCACCAGAAGCGCGACGCCCACGGCCGCGAAGTACAGCACGAGCATCGGGATCGCGAGGAGGAACATCGAGATGACGTCGGCCGCGGGGGTGGCCAGAGCGGTGAAGACGGTGATCGCGATGATGGCGACCCGCCAGCCGCGGAGGATCGCCATTCCGCTCATCACGCCGGCGACGTTCAGAAGGACGAGGAACACCGGCAGCACGAAGGCGACGCCCACCACCAGCAGCAGCTTGAGGATGAAGTCGTAGTAGTAGCTGTATTGGAAGAAGTTCGCGGCGCCCTCCGGGACGAAGCCCGACATGAGCTCGATGATGTGCGGCATCACCAGCCACCCGGCGAACGTCCCGGCGAAGAACAGAGGGATGGCGGCACCGAGGAAGCCCCAGGTGTACCGCACTTCTTTGCGGGTGAGGCCGGGGGCGATGAAGAGCCAGATCTGCGAGAGCCAGACGGGAGCGGAGATGATGAGTCCGACGGCGAACGCGATGCGGATCTGAAGATCGAACCCGCCGGTGACCGTGTCGAAGTTCAGCACCGCCTTGCCGGTGCGCTCGCCGATCACATGGATCGGCACGGTGAGGAGCTGGATGATCGGCTGCGCCAGGAAGAACGCGATCACCATGCCCACCACGAGCCCGGCGGCGGCGATGATCAGCCTCTTGCGCAGCTCGATCAGGTGCTGTCCGAGCGACATCCGCTTCTCGCGCTGCGCGCTCGACGTGCGCGGCGCCCGAGCCGTGGTCACGAGCGGGTCACGCGGCGGCTCAGGACTTGGGTTCGGCGCGAGTGGTCGTGCTCGACGGAACATCCGTGGTCACCCGCGGCGCCTCGACCGACTGCGCCGACGCGGGAGACGCGCCATCGACGGGGGCGGCGTCGTCTTCCTTCATCGCCTTCATCTCGCCCTTGAACACGCGGGCCGACTGCCCCATGCTCTTGGCGAGCGCCGGGAGCTTGGCAGCGCCGAAGACGAGCAGGATCACCGCGAGCAGGATCAGGAAATGCCATCCGGTCAGGTTGCCGAGCATGAGTTGTCCTTCCGCCGACGTTGAGTCAAGTGTAACCCTGCCCGCTGTACCTCGGCCGGAGCCATGCGGGGTCGATGTGCCGCCTCAGCGGTATTGGGCCAGACCTGCCTCGGCCCAGGCTGCCGCGGCCTGGCGCGCCTCGACGGGGTCGAGGATCTCCACGGCGCCCCCACGACGTGCCGCGGTGCGGCGCAGCGCGTTCTCGTCGGGCAGGCGGATGGCGGCGATGTCGTCATCCCCGGAGGACTCGATCTCGGCTCGATCGAGGTAGTCGCCGAGCAGCGGCGCCACGGATCGCGGGTACCGCACGCGCACCACGATGTCATCCTCCCCGGGGGCGAAGAGCGCGGGGACCGGCTCCTGGCCGTGGGTGATGGGCAGATCGGTGAGAGTCACCTCGCTCACCCGGTCGAGGTGGAACGTGCGGATCGCCTGACGCAGGTGGCACCACCCCTGCAGATACCAGTTGCCGGTGGCGATGTGGACCTTGACGGGGTCCACCGTCCGGGTCGTGGCCGCAGCATCCGGCGCCTTGTAGGTGAACGAGACCGCCACGCCTCGGCGCAGCGCCTCGGCCACGGTGTCGCGGACCGCGTCGACCGGACCCGGGGCGACGATGACGTCGACCGGAGTGCTGGACGCACCGCGGGCCAGCTTCGCCAGGAGTCCGGCGAACAGCGTGCTGTCCCCGAGCCCGGGCACGCTGCGCGCCAGCTGCAGACCCGCCAGGAGCGCGGCCGCCTCGCGTGCGGTGAGCTTGGGTGAGCGCTCCAGTCCCACGGTGTTGGTGATGACGATGAGGTCGCGTTCATCGAGGAGGTCCCAGTCGATGTCGAACAGGTCGTTCGACATCTGCCAGTAGCCGCGCTCTCCGGGGAGCCCGATGACGGTGAGTTTCTCGACCATCGTGCGCATCTCGTCGGCCGAGACGTCGAACTCATCGGCCGCCTCGGCCACCGACACCTCGCCCTTGCCCAGCAGGTAGGGAACGAGCTGCAGCATGAGCGCCGCGCGGTCGGTCGCCACGAGCGGCTTGCGCGCGCTCATGAGGCCTCTCCGGTGTGACGATGCAGCGCGCCCTCCAGTCGGGCGATGACCTGGTCGCGCAGGGCCTCCGGCTCGACCACCCGGACCTCCGGACCGTAGGAGGCCAGCTCGTCGGCGAAGATGTGCACGTCGACGTACGGCACGTGCATGCCCTGATCGGCCGCGCTGCCGCGACGCCCGAGCCGCAGCGCGGCCTCGGTACCGGGATTGACCTCCAGCAGCGCCCGCTGCCCCGCAGCCACTCGTTGCAGACCGACGAGCGCGCGCTCACCGGCGCCGTCGCGCAGCTCTCGCGGATAGCTCTGTCGCGTCAGCTCCACGTCGCCCACGATCCGCGAGAGGAGGAACGTGCGGTCGGCGGCCACGTCCAGATCCACCCCGTACACGTGCCAGCGCGACTCGTATTCGACAAGGGCGAGCGGCTGCATCCTCCGGAGACGCGGCGCCTCCTCCCCCGGCTTGAGGTAGGGGAAGGCGACCACGCGCGCCTGCTCGATGGCCTGCCTGAGCGGGCCGAACGCCGGCTCGTGGACGCTGATGCGCGGGGAGAAGCCGATGATCGGCTCGTCGACGGTGATGCCGAGCGCGCGGATCTTGCGCAGCCCGCTGCGTGCATCCTCCGACATCGAGCTCTGGCTCCACACCCCGCCCGCCAGCGTGAGCAGCGCCACCTCGGCGGGGCTGAACTCGATGTCGGCGGGGAGTTCGTACTCGGAGACGGGCACCCGGTAGCGGGCCTCGCGGAGGTCGTCCGGGTCGGCCCAGTCCCCGATGGTCTCGATCGGCACGCCCAGGCCGCGCAGACTCTCCTTGTCGCGCTCGAACATCTTCTCGAGGGCGTCCTTGGACGCTCCGCTCTCGCTCTGCTCGCGGTACCCGGCGACCGAGGTGAGGATGGTGTCCTTCGTCAGCCCCTGGTCGGTCGCCATCAGCGCCACGACGAGATTGACCAGCCGCTCCTCGGGCGGGTTCTTCACGGGGGTCGGCGGCACCCCCTCATCCTACGGCGGCGGCCGGATGCTGCGCGGGGACCTACCCGGCGGGAGCGGCGTCGATGCCGAGGATGTCCACGACGTAGACCAGGGTCGCGTCGGCGGGCGCACCGGTCTGCGCGTCACCGACCTGATCGGGCGGGATCACCACGAGGATCTGCGAGCCGACGGTCTTGCCGGTGATCGCCGCGGCGAAGGCGGGCCCCATCGCGTCGAGGGTCACCGACTTCGGCTCCTCACCCCATGTGGTGGTGAAGGGGTCGCGGGAGTCCCAGCTCACGCCGGTGTAGGCAAGTCGCACCGGCGAGTCGCCGGAGACGACCTCACCGTCGCCCTTCTTGATGATCTGGGTCACCGTGTCGGTGGGCGCTGCGGCATCGGGGACGATGATCCCGGGCCGTCCGTCGGGGGCGCGGACGACGGTGGGCAGGCCCAGAGCGTCGTTGTACTGGTCGGCGCCGTCGGCGGCGGCGAGGTAGGTCTTGCGCACATCGACCACGAGGACGGCCGACTCCCCCTCGGCGATCCCGAGCGACGGGGCGGCTTCGGCCGCGATCCCGTCGGGCGGCAGGGCGACGGCCATCCGCGTCCCGGGGCGGGCGCACTGCAGAGCCTCGCCCAGCTGCGGGAAGGTGGTCTCCCAGCGCGAGACGGAGAAGGCCGCCGCGTCGGAGCCGTCGTAGGCGGTCTTCACGAGCAGTTCCCCCGTGGTCCCGCTGAACAGGGACAGATCCAGGACGACGAGCTGGTCGTCGCTCGTGACGGGGGTACCCTCCTCACCCGTCGACAGATCCTCGAACGCGAGGCCCGGGGCGCGGAACGGCGTGTAGAGGTCGAGGCGCGGCGCGGCGGCGGTGCTCCCCGTGACGGTGACGGCGCTCATCGTCCCGGGATCGGGGTCGCTCGGACGCGGGCATGCGTTCGAGCCTGCCGTGGAGCAGCCGACGAGACCGACGGCGGTCAGTGCCAGGACGACGAGGGCAGCGGGGATCTTGCGCACCGCAACAGTCTACGGGGGCGTCCCGCGCTCACCCCGTCGGCTGGTCGTCCGCCGGCTGGGCAGCCCCGGTCGCCTGTCTCGCGCCGTCTGCCGCCCGCTGGGCCTCCCGCACCCGCTTGCGCAGGTTCTTGTCGGTGATCTCCCGATCCCCGACCGCTCCCGGGGTCCACAGCTCGACATCCTCGTCGCCGTAACTCGACTTCGACGCGCGACGCTTCTGCTCGGGAAGGATCGCGCCCGGTGCCAGCCGTCGCGCGGTGATGAGGAAGCCGGTGTGCGCGACCATGCGGTGATCGGGTCGTACCGCGAGTCCCTCGACGTGCCAGCCGCGCACCATGGTCTCGCTCGCATCCGGCTCGGTGAACAGGCCCGTCGCGCGCAGGTACTCGGCGACGCGGCTGAGCTGCGTGGCGGTGGCGACGTAGCAGAGCACCACGCCGCCGGGGGTGAGAGCATCGGCCACCACGTCGATGCATTCCCACGGCGCGAGCATGTCGAGGACGACCCGATCGACGGATGCCGGTGCGACGGCATCGGGGAGCGACTCGACGAGGTCGCCCACCCGCACCTCCCACGTCGGCGGCGGCGCCCCGAGGAACGTCTCCACGTTGGCGCGGGCGACCTCGGCGAAGTCCGCACGGCGTTCGAACGACACCAGCCGGCCCTCGGGACCGACCGCGCGCAGCAGCCACAGCGACAGGGCGCCCGAGCCCACCCCGGCCTCCACGACCACGGCGCCGGGGAAGACATCGGCCTGCGCGAGGATCTGCGCGGCATCCTTCGGATAGACGATCGCCGCACCCCGCGGCATCGACATGACGAAATCGCGCAGCAGCGGCCGGAGGGCGAGGTACTCGTGCCCGGAGCTGTTGAGCACGACCGACCCGTCCGGCGCACCGACGAGGTCCTCGTGACGCAGGACGCCGTGATGCGTGTGCATCTCGCCGCCCTCGCGCAGCGTGATGGTGTGCAGGCGGCCCTTCGGCCCGGTCAACTGGACGCGGTCGCCGAGACGGAACGGCCCGCTCGGGCGCGCGTCGGTCATCGCACGCCGCCGGTCGCGGAGCGGGCGGACGGCACCTCTGCGACGTCGGCCGCGGTCCGTCCCTCGAGCGTGGACCAGAGCACGTGCGCGCCCGCGCCCTCCAACGACACCATGTGCGGCACTCCGATGACGGAGGCCCCGGATGCCACCGCCGAGCGCAGCCCGTTGGGCGAGTCCTCGATGGCGACGGTGTCGCGCACGTCGACGCCCAGGGACGCGCAGGCCTGCAGGTAGGGGTCGGGGTAGGGCTTCGGGCGTGTGGCGTCATTGCCCGCCACCACGACGTCGAAGGCCTCGAAGCCGATGAGCTCCACGACCGCGTCGGCCATCCGGCGGATCGACATCGTCACCAGGGCGGTCTTGACGCCCTTCTCGCGCAGCTCGGCCAGCAGCTCTCTGGCGCCGGGTCGGAACGGCACGCCCTCGGTGGCGAGGCTCGCCATGACGTCGTCGGTGAGCCGATCGATGATCTCGGGGACGCTGAGCCGCACCCCGGCGGCCTGGAAGATCCGCGCGGAGTCCTCCAAGCCGAGACCGACCAGGCTCAGCGCCTGCTCGTGCGACCAGGTACCGCCGAAGCTCTCCACGAGCGGGGTCTCGGCCGCCATCCAATACGGCTCGGTGTCCACGAGGGTGCCGTCCATGTCCCAGAGGACGGCGGCGGGCAGGCGGGTCTCACTCACCGGTCCATGCTACCCAGCGCGCATCCTGCGGCCCCGCGGCCGAGGCATGCGGCGCCGCCTTCCGGAGGTGCGCCTATCCTGGAGCGAACCCTTTCGGCAGAGGAGGTCGCGTGGACGGACTGGGTCGCCGAGTTCTCGTGGTCGCGTTCGACGGGTGGAACGACGCCGGTGAGGCGGCATCCGCCGCCCTGTCGCTCCTGCGGGAGAACGGATCCTACGAGCCCGTCTTCTCCGTGGATCCCGAGCTGTACTTCGACTATCAGTACACGCGACCGCAGATCGCCTCCGATGCGGACGGACGACGGATGCTGCGCTGGCCCGAGGCGACGCTGTACCGTCCGACCAAGTCGCTGCGCGGGACGCAGCTGTGGCTGCTCGCGGGTGTCGAGCCGGCTCGCGCCTGGCAGGCGTTCGCCGGGGAGTTCATCGATGTCGCGCTCCGCGAGGACATCACGGGCATGGTCGCCCTGGGCTCGATGATGTCCGATGTGCCGCACACCCGACCCATCTCGGTGTTCGCCGGCAGCGACAGCGACCAGCTGCGGGGATCGCTCGACATCGAGCGCAGCGGCTACGAGGGCCCGGTCGGTATCTTGAGCGTCCTCGGCGTGGCCGCCGACGCCGCCGGCATCCCGTCGGCGAGCCTGTGGGCGAGCGTCCCGCACTACGTCGCAGGCCACACGCCCTCGCCCAAGGCGACCCTCGCGCTCCTGGACCGTCTCGAAGACCTCACCGGAGCCCAGGTGCCGCGCGCGGACCTCGCCACCGAGTCGCTCGCGTGGGAGGCGTCCATCGACGCGGCGGCCGCCGACGACGAGGAGATGACCGAGTACATCCGCCAGCTCGAGCGCACCCGCGACACGTGGGACTCGCCGGAGGCGTCCGGAGACGCCATCGCGCAGGAGTTCGAACGGTACCTGCGTCGCGGCGGCGACGGGCCGACCAAGCCCGGCCGCGACGAGCCGCGCCGCTGATCTCAGTACGCCTGCAGGACCCCCGTGGCCAGCAGCACCATGACCACCGCGCCCAGAGCGACGCGGTAGACCACGAACGGCATGAAGCTGCGCTTGGAGATGTAGCTCATGAAGAAGGCGATGACCGCGAGCGCCACAACGAAGGCGATTCCCGTGGCGACCGCCGTCTCGCCGAGGGTGAACACGCCCTGCTCGTCCCGGCTCTTGAAGAGCTGGTAGAAGCCGCTGCCGAACACCGCGGGGATGGCCAGCAGGAACGCGTAGCGCGCGGCCGCCGCACGCTCGAAGCCCATCAGGAGCCCCACGGTGATGGTGCCGCCCGAGCGGGAGACGCCCGGCACCAGGGCCAGGGACTGCGCCACCCCGAAGACCACTCCCTGTCCGAGGTTGATCTCGTTCAGCTTGCGCTTCTTGGCGCCGATCATGTCAGCGACGCCGAGCAGCACCCCGAACAGGATCAGCATCGCGGCCACCAGCCACAGCGAGCGGAAGACGGTCTCGATCTGATCCTGGAAGACGAGGCCGAGGACGACGATCGGCACGGATCCGACGATGATCAGCCAGCCCATCCTCGCGTCGGGGTCGTTGCGCGGGTAGCGGCCGAACAGCGATCCGAACCAGTGCCCGATGATGCGCACGATGTCACGCCAGAAGAACACCACCACCGCGGCCTCCGTGCCGATCTGGGTGATCGCGGTGAAGGCCGCTCCCGGGTCGGCGGCGTTGGGGAGCAGCTCCCCCACGATGCGCAGATGCGCGCTGGAGGACACGGGCAGAAACTCGGTGAGTCCCTGCACCAGTCCGAGGATGATGGCCTCGAAGAGCATGGGCGCCTTTCAGGAATGAGGGGGATGCCGCGGCATCCGGTCGCAGTCGGAGGGCTCAGTACGCCGCGAAGAGGTCGGCCAGGACATCTTTGCCGAAGTCGAGCGCATCGAGCGGAACGCGCTCGTCGACACCGTGGAACATACCGGTGAAGTCGAGGTCGGCCGGAAGTCGCAGCGGCGCGAAGCCGTAGCCGGCGATGCCGAGGGTGGACAGCGCCTTGTTGTCGGTACCGGCGCCGAGGAGGTAGGGGATGACGGGCACGCCGGGGTCGGCGCGCCCGAGCGCGCCCACCATGGCGTCCACCAGTCCACCCGCGAACGGCACCTCCAGGCCGATGTCGCGGACCACCGTCTCTATCTCGATGTCGTCGCCGACGATCCGCCGGATCTCCGCCAGCACGTCATCCTCCGTGCCCGGCAGCACACGCACGTCGACGAGGGCCTCTGCCCGATCGGGGATCACGTTGTGCTTGTAGCCGGCGGTCAATCCGGTGGGATTCGTCGTCGTGCGCAGAGTCGAGCGGACGAAGGCGGATGCCGCCCCGGTCGTGTCGGCGAGGGCGTCGGGATCGGCGTCCGGCTGTCCGGACAGGTCGGCGAGGTGTCCGAGGAGCGCCCGCGTGGTGCCGGTGAGGGCGATGGGCCACGGGGTGCGGCCGAGGGCGGCGACCGCCTCGGCCAGTCGGGTGATGGCGTTGTCGGGGTGGAAGCGACTGCCGTGTCCGGCTCGTCCACGGGCGACCAGCTTCAGCCACAGGAGGGCCTTCTCGCCGACCTGCAGGAGGTAGGCACGGCGGTCGGCGACGCTGATGGAGTATCCGCCGACCTCGCTGATGGCCTCCGTCGCACCGTCGAACCACTGCGGCCGGTCGCGGACCACGAGCCCCGACCCCTCCACGCCGCCGTTCTCCTCGTCCGCGAAGAACGCGAGGATCAGATCGCGCTCGGGTGCGCGGCCGGCGCGCAGCATGTCGGCGACGGAGGTGAGGATCATCGCGTCCATGTTCTTCATGTCGACGGCGCCGCGGCCCCACAGCATCCCGTCGCGCACGACGCCGCCGAACGGGTCGACCGTCCAGTCGTCGGCGATGGCGGGAACCACATCGAGGTGGCCGTGCACCACCAGTGGGGGCAGCGACCGGTCGCGCCCGGGCACGCGCGCCATCACGTTGGTGCGCCGCGGCACCGGCTCGTAGTAGTCCGGTGTCAGTCCGAGGTGCGTGAGGTACTCCCCCACGTACTCGGCCGCTTCACGCTCGCCCTCGGCGCGGCCGCCGCCGTAGTTCGTCGTGTCGATGCGGATGAGGTCGCGCGCGACACGTGCGACCTCGCTCAGTGCGCCGTCCGGTGCTGCGAGGGCAGGGTCGGAGGTCTCGGGAGCGGGCATGGCGACCAGGCTACCGGGCGCTCCGGGCGCCGCCGGACGCGCTGCCATCAACGGTCATGGCGGGCTCCGCGGGCCCCGGGGCGGATTCGGCGCCCGGGGGAAACGTGGTAATGTCTCTCTTCGGCCGGTCACCGGCTCGACACCTTGCGCGGGTGGCGGAATAGGTAGACGCGCTAGCTTGAGGTGCTAGTGCCCGTAAAGGGCGTGGGGGTTCAAGTCCCCCCTCGCGCACAGAGCAGAAAAGCCCCCTTCACGGGGGCTTTTCTCGTGCTCGGCCGGAGCGCGTCAGCCCGCAGCGACACCGAACAGCAGTCCGAGCAGGTACGTGACGGCGGCCGCTCCGAACCCGATCAGCAGCTGCCGCAGAGCCCGCTTCAGCGGGGGCGCCCCCGAGAGCAGCCCGACCATCGCGCCGGTAGCCAGCAGCGCGACGCCGACCAGGGCGAGCGCGACGGCGACGGCCGGTGGGCCCGCCAGTCCGACGAGCCAGGGCAGCACGGGGATGACCGCGCCGGACGCGAAGAACAGGAAGCTCGACAGCGCCGCATTCCACGCGCTGCCGACGACCTCGTGATCGGACGGCGTCTCGGCGGGCGGGTGGTACGGCGCACGGGGATCCGCCGCGCGGGCCGTCGTGACGACGGCGCGGGCTCGAGCCTCCGCGTCGTGCGCGCTCATCCCGCGGGTCCGGTAGACCAGGGCGAGCTCGTTCGCATCGAGGTCGAGATCGGGCAGCGCGGTGTCGGCGTACGTGCTCGGCTCCGTCGCCTCCAGCAGCTCGCGCTGCGAGCGCACCGAGACGAACTCGCCCGCACCCATCGACAGCGCGCCGGCCAACAGGCCCGCCACTCCGCTGAACAGCACGAGCTGCGGCGTGGCGCCGGTCGCGCCGATGCCCATGACGAGCGCGAGGTTGGACACCAGACCGTCGTTCGCGCCGAACACGGCCGCCCGGAACGTGCCCGAGAGCCTCCGGCGTCCGCGTGCGGCGAGACCGCGTACGACCTCGTGGTGCACCTTCTCGTCGGCGGCCATGCCGGCTGTCGCGAACGGATCGGACTCGTAGGGCGAGCGTCCCTCGGCGTTCTGGGCGAGGGCGAGCACGAAGATCGAGCCGAACCTGCGCGCGAGCACCGCGAGGAAGCGGGTGCCGAGGTCGGGTCGGGGCAGGCGCGCCGGCTCGGAGCCCAGCAGACCCAGCCAGTGGGATTCGTGACGGCCTTCGGCGTCGGCGAGGGCGAGCAGGATGTCGCGCTCCTCCCCGTCGCGGCGAGCGGCGAGCTGGCGATAGACCTGGGCTTCTGCCCGCTCGTTGACGAGGTACTGCGCCCACCGCCGTCGGTCATGGGCTGAAGGCGGTGCGGTCGTGCTCAACGGATCTCCGGGGTCGGGGGCGGTGCAGCTCTCCACGCTAGGCCGCGCCCCGCCGTCTCATGCCGTCGGAACCGGGATTGCCAGCATTTCGGCGTGCCTCAGGCCCGCACGCGGGAGCGGAGGAGGTCGATCCGCGATTGCAGCTGTGCGACGGTGGCCTGCGCCACCGCCGGGCCGCCGCACAGGCGACGCAGCTCGGCGTGGACGGCGCCGTGGGGTTCGCCGCTCTGTCGCGCGTACAGGCCGACAAGGCTGTTGAGCAGCTGGCGCTGCTCCTTGAGGGTGCGGTGCAGGGCGGGAGGCAGGGCAGGCTCGTGTTCGGGCCCGGCCTCGGCCTCCTGCGCCTCGCGCGCCGTGCGGTGCCTGCTCTGACGCACCTGCCGCTGCATGAGGAGCTCGTGGACGTGCTCGGGTTCGAGCAGACCCGGGAGGCCGAGGAACTCCTCCTCCTCGGGTGTGCCGGGCACCGCGAGCTGCCCGAACTCCTTGCCGTCGAACAGGACGCGGTCGAAGTGGGCGAGCGATCCGAGCGCCTGGTAGGCGAACTCCTCGGTGAGCGCGTCGGAGGCGCTGTCCTCGCGCTCCGCGGCGTCCATGAGGTCCTGCTCGGCATCCCACTCGTCGCCTTCGCCGTCGCGGTCCAGGGCATGGTCGCGCTGTCGCTCCATCTCCCCGGCCAGGGCCAGGAGCTGCGGCACGTTGGGCAGGAAGACGCTCGCCGTCTCTCCGCGTCGACGAGCCCGGACGAACCGGCCGATCGCCTGTGCGAAGAACAGCGGGGTCGACGCCGATGTGGCGTAGACGCCGACCGCCAGGCGCGGCACGTCCACTCCCTCGGATACCATGCGCACCGCGACCATCCACCTGCTCGTACCCGCCGAGAAGCTCTCGATGCGTGCGGAGGCCTCGGCTTCGTCCGACAGCACGATGGCGGGCATCTCCCCGGTCAGGGAGAAGAGGATCTCGGCGTAGGCCCGGGCGGCCGTCTGGTCTGTCGCGATCACCAGACCCCCGGCATCCGGCACCTGCTCGCGCACCTCGCTCAGACGTCGATCCGCCGAGCGCAGCACCGCCGGGATCCACTCGCCCGCCGGATCCAGTGCCGTCCGCCACGCCTGCGCGGTGATGTCCTTGGTGTTGTCCTGCCCGAGCCGGGCCTCCATCTCCTCGCCGGTCTTCGTGCGCCACCGCATCTGACCGGCGTAGACGAGGAACATCACCGGGCGCACCACGCCGTCCTCCAGCGCGCGCCGATACCCGTAGGCGTAATCGGTGCGCGAGATGCGGATGCCCTTCTCGTCCGGGTGGTACTCCACGAACGGGATGGGTGCGGTGTCGCTGCGGAAAGGAGTGCCGGACAGCAGGAGGCGGCGCGTGGCGCGATGGTAGGCCTCGCGCAGGGCGTCGCCCCAGCTGAGGGCGTCACCGCCGTGATGCACCTCGTCGAGGATCACCAGGGTGCGCCGGTCCAGCACCAGCGACTGGTGGACGGATGCCTTCACCGCCACCTGCGCGTAGGTCACCGCCACGCCGTGGTAGTGCCGCGACGGCACGGAGTGGCGGTTGCTGAAGGCCGGGTCGAGCCGGATCGATACGCGCGCCGCCGCGTCGGCCCACTGCGTCTTGAGGTGCTCGGTGGGGGCCACCACCACGATCCGGTCGACGACGTCGCGGCGCAGCAGCTCGCTGGCCAGGCGCAGCGCGAAGGTGGTCTTGCCGGCGCCGGGGGTCGCGGCGGCGAGGAAGTCGCGGGGACCGCCACCGGGGCCGTCGGGACCGTCGAGCGAGAAGTAGAGATCGAGTGCCTCCGCCTGCCACGCCCGCAGGCGCTGCGCCGTGCCCCAGGGGGCTCGCTGCGGGAACGACGGGGAGAGGTTTTCGGCCGCGAAGCTGCCGATGTGCGGCCCGGGGGGCGACGCCGCATCGGCGGGGGCCGCATCGCTCATCCGGCCCCCTTTCCGCGTCGTGCGCCGTCTCGCGCGGCGAGCGGCACGAGTGACCACGATAGACGCTCCCTCCGACCTCCGGTGCCGTCGGGGTGGTCGGGATTACGCTCGGAACCGGTCTCGACTCGAGGAGGGCGACGCATGAGCGACGAGCACCGCAGCCCGTACATCCCCAATCAGGAGTTGCATCCCTGGCGCCGGTACGTCGCGCTGGGCGACTCCTTCACCGAGGGGATCGGCGATCCCATCGCGGACCGACCCGGCGAGCATCGGGGCTGGGCCGATCGTGTGGCGGAGGTGCTCGGCGCGCAGGCGGAGGACTTCGCCTACGCGAACCTCGCCGTCCGCGGCAAGCTGATCCGTCAGATCGTGCACGATCAGATCGACCCCGCTCTGGCGCTCAAGCCCGACCTCATCACCTTCTCCGCCGGCGGCAACGACGTCATCCGTCCGGGCACCGACCCCGACGAGGTGTCTCAGCTCTTCGAGGACGCCGTCGTGCGCCTGACCGGAACCGGCGCGACCCTGGTCGTCTTCACGGGCATCGACACGAACTTCACCCCGGTGTTCCGGGGCATCCGCGGCAAGGTCGCCATCTACAACGAGAACATCCGCGCCATCGCGGAGCGGTACGACTGCGTCGTCGCCGACCAGTGGGCGCTCAAGGAGGTGCAGGACATGCGATTCTTCGACGACGACCGCCTGCACTACAACCGACTCGGCCACCACGAGGTCGCCCGCATGGTCCTGCGGGCCCTGAACGTGCCCAACGACCTGCAGCCCATGCAGCCCGATCCGATCCCCGCGCGGACGTGGCGGCAGGCGCGGACGGTCGACCTCGTCTGGGCGCGCGAGTATCTGATGCCCTGGGTGCTGCGGCGGCTGCGTCACCAGTCGTCGGGAGACGCCGTCGTCGCCAAGCGGCCCGACCCGCTGCCCGTCATCACCGTCGCGCCGGCGAAGGATGCCGAGACCACCCGCGGTGAACCGGTCTAGGCTCGCAGCGCCCACAGCGCCACCGCCGATGCGGCGGCGACGTTCAGCGAGTCCACTCCCCCGGCCATCGGGATCGTGACGATCGAGTCGGCGGCGCGCAGCGCGTCACGCGAGAGACCGTCGCCCTCCGCGCCGAGCATCAGGGCGACCCTCGGGTGCCGCGCCCCAGCGAACTCGTCCAACGAGACGGCGTCCTCCGCGAGCGCGAGGGCAGCCAGGTGCAGCCCCGCCTCGTGCAGCCGGGTTCCGGCATCCGGCCACTCGGGAAGTCGTGTCCACGGGACCTGGAAGACCGTGCCCATGCTGACGCGCACGCTTCGGCGGTAGAGCGGATCGGCGCAGCGGGGCGAGACCAGGACGGCGTCGGCGCCCAGGCCCGCCGCACCCCGGAATGCGGCGCCGACGTTCGCGTGGTCGACCAGGTCCTCCAGCACGAGGACCAGTCGGGCACCGGCGACGGTGTCCGCCACCGACGGCAGCGCCGGACGGTGCATGGACGCGAGGAGGCCCCGGTGCACCGCGTACCCGGTGATCCCCTCGGCGACCTCCGCCGTCGTGACGTACACGGGGACGTCGTGCACGGCGGCCGTGGCGAGAATGGCGGTCGCCTCCGCGCGCCACTTCTCCTGCACCAGCACCGACCGGGGCCGGTGGCCGGCGGCGAGGGCACGGGCGAGCACCTTCGCGGACTCGGCGATGTAGAGACCGCCGACGGGCTCGGAGACGCGGCGCAGGACCACATCGGTCAGGTCGCGGTAGTCGGCGATCCGCGGGTCGGCCGGATCGTCGATGTGCTCGGTGCGCGTGTCCATCCGCCCCACTCTCCCAGGTCCCCCGCCGCCTCGGGCGCCGTGCCGTCATCGACGCCCCGTACACTCGGACCTCGGGGGGGGATGCGGATGGACACCGTCGCACACGACACGGACGCGGACGCCCAGATCGAACAGGCGATCGACGTCCTCGCGGGGCGGCGGGTGGCGATCCTCACCGGCGCCGGGGTGTCGACGGACTCCGGCATCCCCGATTATCGCGGCCAGGGCGCGCCGGTGCGGACGCCGATGACGGTCGATCAGTTCTTCGCCAGCGAGGAGGCCCGGAGGCGGTACTGGGTGGGCAGCCACCTGGGCTGGCGCGCCTTCGCGGCAGCCTCCCCGAACGCCGGTCATGCCGCCGTCGCCGCCATGGAGGCTGCCGGCACCGCCACCGGAGTCATCACGCAGAACGTCGACGGACTGCACGTGCGAGCGGGCAGTCGACGGGTGGTCGAGCTGCACGGCACCATGCGCCGGGTCTTCTGCACCCACTGCGGGCAGGTGTTCGACCGTCGCGATCTCGCCGTGCGGGTCGAGGCCGACAACCCCTGGATCCGCGTCGACGACGACGTGCTGCTGGGCCCCGACGGCGACGTGCGCCCGGAGACGGCCGACGACTTCGTCATCCCGGCCTGCAGCCTCTGCAACGGGGTGCTCAAACCGGACGTGGTCTTCTTCGGCGAGTTCATCCCCGCGGAGAAGTTCCGCGAGGCCGAGCAACTGGTCCAGACCAGCGAGGCGCTGCTGGTGGCGGGATCATCTCTCGTGGTCAACTCCGGCATCCGCCTCGTCGAGCGCGCACGACGTCGACGGCTGCCGGTCGTCATCGTCAACCGCGGGCAGACCCGCGCCGACGCGCGCGCGAGCGTGAAGGTCGACGCCGGCACCAGCGAGGTGCTGACCGCGCTGGCCGCGGCCCTCCGCCGCGCCTGACCTCGCGACGACATCCTCTCTCTCCGGGCGCGCGTAGGCTCGACGGGTGACGCAGCTGACCCTCATCCGCCACGGCGAGACCGACTGGAACCTCGCCGGACGCATCCAGGGCAGCACCGACATCCCCCTGAACGACGCCGGGCGAAGCCAGGCGCGGGATGCCGCGCTCGTGCTGCGGACGACCCTCGATCCGCAGCTGCCGGTGATCGTCGCCGCCAGCGACCTCTCTCGGGCGCGCGAGACGGCCGAGATCATCGCGAGCGAGCTCGACGCTGCGGCGCCCCGGCTGTACCCGGCGCTGCGCGAACGCTCCTACGGCCAGGCCGAGGGCGTGGACGCGGCCGAGTTCGCGGCACGGTGGGGCGACTGGCACACGGCGGAGGTTCCCGGCGCCGAGCCGTGGCCGCACCTGCGCGCACGAGCCCTGGGCGGCCTGCGGGAGGTCGTGACGGACGCCCGCCGCGAGACCGCGCCGGTGGCGGCATCCGTCGTGCTCGTCACCCACGGCGCACTCATCCGCGAGCTGCTGCGGCACGCGAGCGCCGGCGCCTACCCGGTGCCCGGTCAGCGCGTGGGCAACGGCTCCGCCCATCCGGTGCTGTTCGAACGGGACCGTCTGACCCTGCTCGCACCGATCGACGCGGTCGCGTAGGACGGCCGCCGCCGCGTCCGCCGTCAGCCGCGGGAGGCGCGGGCGACCACCGTTCGGGCATGCCGCAGGACCGGTTCGTCCACCATGCGGCCCTGGTACGCGAAAACCCCGCCCCGGGTGCGGGCCTCCTCCAGAACGCCGCGCGCCCACGTCAGCGTCTCCGCGTCGGGCGCGTACGCCGTGCGGATGACCGGCACCTGGCGGGGATGGATGCAGGCGGTCGCGGCGAAACCGGATGCCGCAGCATCCATCGCCTCGGCGGCGAGGCCCTCGACGTCGTCGATGTCGAGGTGCACCGCGTCGATCGCGGCCTTCCCCTGTGCGCCGGCGGCGAGCAGCACTCGGGCTCGCGCGTACCGGGCGACATCGCGATAGGCCCCGTCGGGACGCCTGCTGGCGGTGCCGCCGATGCTGGCCACGAGATCTTCCGCACCCCACATGAGCGCCGACACCCGGTCGTGGGCGGCGAGCTTCTCGGCGGCGGCCACGCCCTTCGCCGTCTCGCACAGCGCGATCAGCGAGAAGCGTGCGTCGAACGCCTTGAGCGCCTTGGCGCTCTCCGCCTTGGCGACCATCACCGTGCGGTAGTCCGTCTGCGACAGCGTCGCGAGGTCGGAGACGAACGCCTCCGTGCCGACGGGGTTGACGCGCACGATGACGCGGTCCGGATCGAGCTCGGACTCGATCAGCGCCCCCCGGGCCGCCGTCCGAGCCGCGGGCGCGACGGCGTCCTCGAGGTCGAGGATGACCGCGTCGGCCCGTTCGAGAGCCTTCGCGAAACGCTCGGGGCGGTCGGCCGGGCAGAACAGGAGGGCGGGACCGATGGTGAAGGCGGACGTCACGTGATCACGCTAGACCGAGATCGCGCGCCACGACGAGCAGCTGCACCTCGCTGGTGCCCTCGCCGATCTCGAGGATCTTCGAGTCGCGGTAGTGCCGTGCGACCACGTACTCATTCATGAACCCGTTGCCGCCGAAGATCTGGGTGGCGTCGCGCGCGTTGTCCATCGCGGCGTCGCTCGCGGTGAGCTTGGCCAGCGCCGCCTCCGTCTTGAACGGCAGGCCGCGGTCGCGCAGACGGGCGGCGTGGTGCCAGGCGAGACGGGCGTTGTGCACCCGCTGCTGCATGCGGGCGATGGTGAACTGCACGTTCTGCCGGGACGACAGCGGCTCGCCGAACACGTTCCGGGTGCGCGCGTAATCGATGGACGCTTCCAGGCATCCTTCCGCCGCGCCCGTCGACAGCGCCGCGATCGCGATCCGGCCCTCGTCGAGGATGTGCAGGAAGTTCGCGAAGCCCCGACCCCGCTCGCCGAGCAGATTGGCTGCCGGCACCCGGGCGTCGACGAAGGTGAGGGGATGCGTGTCGGAGGCGTGCCAGCCGACCTTGTCGTAGGCGGGTTCCACCGTGAATCCCGGGGTGCCGTGCGGCACGACGATCGTCGAGATCTGCTTGCGGCCGCCCTCCTCCCCCGTGACCGCGGTGACCGTGACGAAGCGCGAGATGTCGGTGCCGGAGTTGGTGATGAACTGCTTCGCCCCGTTGAGGACCCATTCATCCCCCTCGAGGCGCGCCGTGGTGCGGGTGGCCCCGGCATCGGACCCTGCCTCCGGCTCGGTCAGCCCGAATCCCGCCAGCGCGGTGCCGGCCAGCAACTCGGGCAGAAGCTCGCGCTTCTGCTCCTCGGTTCCGAAACGGAACACCGGCATGGCGCCGAGGCTGACGCCGGCCTCGAGGGTGATCGCGAGGGACTGGTCGACCCGCCCCAGCGCCTCGATCGCCAGGCACAGCGCGAAGTAGTCCCCGCCCTGGCCTCCGTACTCCTCCGGGAAGGGCAGGCCGAACAGGCCCATCTCGCCCATCTGGGCCACGATGTCCAGCGGCAGCGTGTGCGTGCGATCGGCCTCGTAGGCCTGCGGCGCGACCACCTCGTCCGCGAACTGGCGCACGAGTGCCGCCAGCTCCCGCTCGTCCTCGCTCAACTCGTACTGCATGGGCGGCCCCTGTCGTCGGTGTCGGGCAACGGACCAGCGCCCGGCGGAGTCACCGGCGACGTCACGATCCGGTCACGCCGGTTGTTCCGGCGCGACGTGGCTGGTTAGTGTTCACTAACCGGAGTTATAGGTTAGCGAGGGTTAACTGAAATGACAAGCGGACTCACCGAACGGGATCGCGCCAAGGCGGGACGTCAGACCGCGCTGCTGCAGGAGGCGGCGCGGCTGTTCGCCGATCGCGGGTTCACCGGGGTGAGTCTCGAGGAGCTCGGTGCCGCGGTCGGTGTGAGCGGACCGGCGGTCTACCGGCACTTCGCCAACAAGCAGGCCCTCCTGGCGGCGATCCTGCTGCGGGTGAGCGAGAGGCTGCGCGACGGCGGTCGGGCCATGCGGGCCGGCTCCGACGACCCGGCCGAGCAGCTGGACGCCCTCGTCCGCTTCCACGTGGACTTCGCCCTGGCCGACGCGGATGTGATCCGCGTCCAGGACCGCGACCTGGCCAGTCTCAGCGACGAGGACCGGCACACGGTGCGCCGGCTGCAGCGCGAGTACGTCGACATCTGGGTCGACGTACTCCGGCACCTGCATCCGGCTCGCAGCGAGAGCGACCTGCGCGTGCGGGCGCACGCGTGCTTCGGCCTCATCAACTCAACCCCCCACAGCGTGCGGGCGCTGCGCGGCGCACCGGCCGACAGCACCGTGCGCGGCATCCTGGCTTCCATGGCGGTCGCCTCGCTCACCGTCTGAAACGACCGCGGAGGACGTCTCGGCGATCGAGACGCCGTGGCCGGATGCCGGGGGTCAGCCCTGAGCGCGGCGGTTCGTGCGGTTGCCTCGCACGACATCGCCGACCCGCAGTCCGCCCGAGCGCGGGGTCGACCCCGACGCGCCCGACCCGGAGCGGGCGCCGCCCGAGCGTCCTGCACCGGAGCGTCCGGCACCTCCGGAGCGTCCCGTGGTCGTTCCGGCACCGCCGGAGCGACCGGCGGTCGTCGCCTGTCCACCGCCGCGGCCACCCTGCGGGGCCGGGCGACCGCTCCCGCCCGTGCGACCCGAACCGGCGGCGTCGCCGCCGGCGCGGGCGGCGCGCTTGCGCTGCGCGTTGGCACCCTGCGAACGCCCTCCGCCATTGCCGCGACCGCCCTGCGGCTGCGCGGCCCGCGGCTGCGGGGTGACGAACTCCGCGACGGGCCCGACCAGCTCGGTCACCTGCGGCGAGGTGTGCGAGACCGAGACGGCCTTGACCGCGATCGCGGCCTTGCGCAGCAGCGCCTCGGTGTCCTTGCGCTGCGTCGGCAGCATGACGGTGACGACGTCACCGGCGCTGCCGGCACGAGCCGTGCGACCCGAGCGGTGCAGGTACGCCTTGTGCTCGGTGGGCGGGTCGACGTGGACGACGAGCTCGACATCGTCGACGTGCACGCCGCGAGCCGCGACGTCGGTGGCGACCAGCACGCGCACCGACCCGTCGCCGAACGCGGCCAGGTTGCGGTCGCGCTGCGGCTGCGACAGGTTGCCGTGCAGGTCGACGGCGGGGATGCCCTGATCGGTGAGCTGCTTGGCCAGCTTCTTGGCGTGGTGCTTCGTGCGCATGAAGAGGATGCGGCGGCCACGACCGCTCGCGAGAGCCTTGACCAGGTCCTTCTTGGTCTCCACGTCGGCGGTCTCGAAGACGTGATGGGTCATCGCGGCCACCGGCGAGTTGGCCTCGTCGACGGAGTGCAGGACCTCGTTCTGCAGGAATCGGCGCACGAGCTTGTCGACGCCGTTGTCCAGGGTCGCCGAGAACAGCAGCCGCTGTCCGCCGCGCGGCGTCTTGTCGAGGATCCGGGTGACGACCGGGAGGAAGCCGAGGTCGGCCATGTGGTCGGCCTCGTCGAGCACCGTGATCTCCACGGCGTCGAGGGTGAGGTGGCGCTGGTTCAGCAGATCCTCGAGGCGGCCCGGGCACGCCACGACGATGTCGACGCCGGCGTTGAGGGCATCGACCTGGCGCTTCTGGCTGATGCCGCCGTAGATGGTGGTGGTCTTCATTCCGTACGCGGCTGCCAGCGGCGCCAGGACGGCGTCGATCTGCGTGGCGAGCTCGCGCGTGGGTGCCAGGACCAGACCGAGGGGGCGACCCGCACGGCGGCCGCCGCCGGAGAGGGCGCCGGCCAGGCGGGCGACCATCGGGATCGAGAAGGCGAGGGTCTTGCCGGATCCCGTCTTCCCGCGGCCGAGCACGTCACGGCCGGCGAGGGTGTCGGGGAGGGTGTCGACCTGGATCGGGAACGGGGTGGTCTTGTCCTGCGCGGTGAGCTCGCGGACGAGCGGTGCCGGCACGCCGAGATCGGCGAAGGTGGGGGTGTCGGATGACATGGTGAGGCCTTTCGGGCGGGCGGCACCACCGGCCGACTCGGATGAGCCGAAGCGGGGATGCGCCGACGCGGCGATGGCGGCGCGTCGGGAGAATGGCGAAGGCGCCGGGCGGCGCATCCGTTCGCCGTAAGAAGGTTTTCACCGCGCGGGACCGGAGCCGGCCGCGGGCGAGAGGGGCGTTCTGACGACGCAGGGAGCCCGGTACGGGCTCGCAAGTCCCTTCAGTCTACCCGATCCCGCCCGCGTCCCGTCCCTCGGCTCGCGGGCTGCTCACGCGAGAACGGAGTCCGCGTCGGTCCGGTGTAGCCGTTCCGACGAGAACTCCGTTCTCGCGCTCGCGTGGGGTGATCGTCAGCGCAACAGCATCGCCCGTCCGGGCTCGGCGAGCACGCCGCCGACGGCGGTGAGGAAGCGCGCGCCCTGCTCGCCGTCCACGAGGCGGTGATCGAACGACAGCGCGAGGGTCATGACCTCACGCAGCGCGATCTCACCCCGGTGCTCCCACGGCTGCCGACGAACGGCGCCCAGAGCCAGGATGCCCGCCTCGCCGGGGTTCAGGATCGGGGTCCCGGCATCGATGCCGAACACCCCGACGTTCGTGATCGAGAAGGTCCCGCCCGTCATCTCGGCGGGAGCCGTGCGCCCCGCGCGGGCCGTCGCGGCCAGCGAGCCGATCGCGTCGGCGAGCTCGATCAACGAGAGGTCCTGCGCCCCGCGGATGTTCGGCACGACGAGGCCGCGCTCGGTCGCGGCCGCGATGCCGAGATGGACGTCGTGATGCGTCACGATCTCGCCGGCCTCCTCGTCCCACGCGGAGTTCAGCTCGGGGTGGCGCCCCAGCGCGAGACAGACCGCCTTCGCCGCGACGGCCACTTTCCAGCACAGTGGGATCCGAAGCTTGGAATTCACGTGACTTGAAGTCGCGG
>JADMIO011429231.1_pt1 | contig 74325 bp, 61 predicted proteins | sample 8958161 | NCBI WGS metagenome assembly JADMIO01 (sample SAMN16585339, study PRJNA669376) | soil metagenome | isolation source: Crop rotation soil | place: USA: Cullars Rotation, Alabama | collected 2011
CGCGACAACTTGTCCACGTGGAATTCTAAGCTTAGGATCCCAATGTGCTGGAAAGTGGAAGTTGTTTAGGAAATTTCTTTTTTTCTGGCTTCATTAAATCCTTCAGAATTGATCTGAGCAGCTCAGCAAGTTGTTTTGAAGTCACCTTAGGAACTACTTTCATTTCTGTAGGAACTACTTTAATTTCGGTAGTAATACTTGGATCTTTTATTAATTCTTTCTCAGAATCCTTAGAAGATACTTTTGGATTTTTTTCCAGTTTATCATCAACATCAGCATCAGGATCAGAATCATTCTGCTCGCCGATTGGTTCTCTCTTAGAATTTTTAGAAGGTCTTTTTGACTGTCCCCCCAATTCAAGATCAGTAGTAATATTGGCATTGGAATCAGCATTGGCATTGGCAGCAACATCAGCATTAGTATCAGTATCATCATCCTGCTTGTCACTAGATTCCTCATTGGGATGCTGCAAAGATGATATTACTGATTCCAATTCATTACCAATATCATTCATATTAGCAGAGAAAACTTCAGGAAATTTACTGCCCTTATCAGCATTATCAACTTCAGCACTATCAACTTTCTTATCAGGTTCATTAATAGGACACAACACACTTTCAATCGCCTCCAAATCAGCAAAAATATCATTTTTAACATATTTAACTGCCGCATTTAAAAAGCGAATAATCTCCCTTAATTGCTCATACAAATATTCCAAACGTAACACCACAGGATCATCGTTAACGTTATCTTCTTGAACAATAGCATTATCCTCAATAATTCTTTCCGCATCACGTTGCAAATCACGCGTCACCAGACAACGCACGGCTCTATCACGTAAGTCTAATATTCGAGAAACAATATATTCCGCATCATCAATTTTTCCCATAAATTTAGCTGTATTTCTTTTGATTCCATAAGACCTTAAAATACTCTCATAACTTTCTAACACAACATCGATTGGCTCTGATGGTACAAATTCGCTACCGTCTTTGAATCCATTGTCATAGTATGATTTTATTAAAATATCAAGCTCTGCCAACGTTTCAGGAGGTGACATGATAGAAGCATTAAGCCCTTTAGAATGAATAGTAATTTTGACTAATGAATCTTCGGTGATAGCGTCTTTTTTATAATTAAATGATGAACCAGCATTAACTTTTTCATCAACTTTAATTTTCAGCTCAGCATTATACTCTTTCGATCTTTGCAACTTACGTCTATCCACAGTCACTAAAGCTAATAACTGACGGCCAAATTGAACTTCTTTAACAAAATGCGTACCAAAAATACTATAAAAATCTTTTATGCCTTCTTCAACTTTCTTTCCAGCTTCTTCTGTTAAGTTCGCGAGGTCTGATTTAGGTAATTCAAGAGCAACTCGTGCCTTATTAAGCGCTTTATCATTTTTATCCTTTTCCGCTTTAGTTTCATCTAAAGTTGCTTGAGCATTTAGTTTTTCATTTTTGGCATGTTCCAACTTTGTATTGGCATTAGCCCATTCAGTCATTTTTCCACCTAATTTTTCGCCAGGAAACAATTCTTTCAATGCATCTACTTGTACTTGCGCTTCGACAACAGCTTTTTCTTTAAGCTCTAGCGTATTTCGGGCCAATTTTAATTTGGCTGCAATTTCATCTCCTTCAGCTGTAATTTTATGTACAGCGTTTTCTTTTTCAATTACTAAAGCAGAAGCTTTCCTAATTTCCGGAGAATCAACTCCCAATGCTCGGCAAGCAAAATCATTAAGACGCGCCTCAGGTTCAGCAATCTTTTTATGATGCCCCGCCGTAAGCACGATTAAATAATAAATATTATTCGCATCCAACCTAGTGGTACTACTTGCGCCAACATCTAACGATAATCCTAATTTTGGTAAATCAGTGGCAATACCCACTGAACCTTTTATTAATTTCTGCAAATCCTCAGTAGAGTTAATAACAATAGTTTGCAAACTAACAGGACGCGAAGGATATTCTTCTTTTCTCTCATTGATAACCAATGCTTCAGCTTTCGATTCCGCCGATACGATGTCCACACCATTACCTATACGTGGCAGCTCTTTCATTGTGACTCTCCTTAATACCAAATTGAAATTAACACATCATATGACATGTTAAACTTTTAGCAATCCGTAAATATACCTACATTAGAGTGACGGAAAGCATGATTTCTGAAAAATAAATAGCCAAAATTTGATACTAAGTACCAAATAAACACTTGATGATTGTCCTAGAAAATAGCGGATTTTTTATGGCCATGTATCATGGGGCAAGAATGAGACTTCACGCGGAATGCATTAACATTAGCAGAAAATTGCGCGACCAATTGCGAGTCATGCTGGAACCAATGTTCAACCAGCAGTGATTGTGGCACAGCACACAATTGCAGCACTACCCCCTGCGGAAATCGCTGCACCGCTCAATAATAAAGTATGTAGCCCGGATAAAACACTCCCCATTTTATCCGGGATTATAACATCCCTCCCATCCATCCTCTGTACTTTTTATAATAGTTGTTCGCTAAATTTTTTTATGTTAGCTTGCAGCCAAATTATTAATAATAACCACAACTAAATGGAGATGGAAAGATGGAATTCACCCCAACTACAGCATTATCACTTCTCGACACAGCAGTTATTGAATTAAACGGTTTTGCAAATCTTTGTGGCGAGGAAGATAGGCGGAATAAATCATCAATAAACTTTAGAGGTTTTTTAAGCATCTGGTATCAGGATACCATTTTAAGTCGCGCAGAAAAGCTAGCATTAGAAACAATGAAACAAGGGAAACAGGCTGTATCCTTTTTGAAAACGTATCTTGAAAATAACCCCGGTGTTAACCCAGCTCCGTATCAATCTAGTGTTAATGAATTCAGATCAGCAGCCAAAAGAGCGTCTGAGCATATGAATTTTATGACCCTTTTAATATCAGATTTGCCAAGCCCTGTATTTAAAAAATGATAAGCCAGCGTAGCCCGGATGAAACGTTTTTTGTTTCATCCAGGGTTATAATATCATCACATATTCATAACAAAAAAAATTAGATCTATTTTTCGCAAGATCACTGTGAAAAATGTCTTACAGTGATCTTAATAGCGAGGATATTTAAGGTAAAGTCAGATGTAGTTGATATTTAACCCCGGATAAAACAAAAAGCGTTTTATCCGGGCTACGGCTCGCTTACTAAGTCGCCACTCATCGATTTGCTTATTAAGCCAAATTGCAACAAATGAGCATGTCGTTCCGCTTATTCTTCTTCAAACAAAATATTTGGTACCGCAAACTTCCAAGGCAAACTAAACATTGCGCTTGTTAATCCACCACATTCAATATCAATTAATACGATTGCGTCACTGATGATGAGCAACATCTTGGCTTTCCATAGCTCGCAGAGACCTAAATGATTCAAGCGGCATATTCATTAATTCTGCGGCTTTGGACTCGCCAATATATTCTTCGGCAAGGGCATGAAAAATCATTTGCTCGAAAATATGTGTTCTTTCTTTTGGATATCGTTTTCCAGGTTCTTTCTTCGACCATCCACGCGCGTTAAATTCAGCACGCAATTGACTATAAAGATTATTTGATATAATTCCAGCCTCTTCTGTACGATGCAGAATACCAGTCATGCTAATTCCAAATTCCTGTTTCAATAAACTTAATTCACGCGGCTCAATTGAATTACGGTGCTCGCCTAATACATTTACCAGTGACAGTTTTGGCAATAAAAATGCACCTGCAAATCGATTGCAGCAAAGCTCTATATCTAAGCCGTCTGCAAGGCGATTATCTAAAATAAGATGGCCCAATTCATGCGCTAAAGTAAACCGCTGACGATCACCTGGACGTTGATCACCCACAACAACAACCGGCATGCCATTCACTTCTGTATATAGGCCATCAATTTTAGGATATTGTTCATTATCAATCGCAAATACTTTTATACCTTGCTCTTCAAATATATCAATTAAATCGGGAATAGGATCAAATCCCAAATTCCATTGAAAGCGAACGTGATCGGCAAGTTTTTCAACTTCATCGATGTGAATAACCATTTTAGGTAAGTTTTTAATTGAAAATGATTTTACTGGTGCAGTTGGAAATACATTTTCAAGCTCAACACGCCGTTCGACTTGATCAAGTATTTTTGCGGTGATCTCTTCTAAATGACGTTCAGGCATGTCAGCGTGTTTACGATACTGGATATTTTCTAAAGTAAAACGTTCCGGCCTAAAGAAATACTCCACTCTAACGTGCAGTGCTTTAGCAAGTTTGATGAGAATATCCGACGACGGAGTCACCTCATTATCTTCATATTTTTTAATCGCTGCATGGCTCATTGCGATTTGTTCGCCCAAATCACGTAAAGACAAGCCTAATGCTTTCCGCGCTCGTTGAATACGTTTACCTAACATAGCTTAATCCTCGTAGTTTACATTTATAAGTATATACTATAGTTTTGTAAACCACAAACTTGATTATAATCAATCTATTAGCTTAACAGCGGTTTAAATCTACATTTATAAGTAAATCGATTATAAATTCAAAAAATGAACAGGTGACACTTATTATCATTAAGTCTAAAATATGTGCAAATTATTACAGGAGAGGGGTTATCTTGCATGTTTAGCCAGAATAAAAATAACGCTGATACTCTTTGCCAACAAGAATATGGTTTGGCGTTAGCACGACTCAAAATCCTTAACGAATTGCATATACTTAAACGTTCAGCCGAGAAGCCAGCTATTCTTGAAAAATTACAAGACTTTGACAATGAATACTTAAATAATGATTTTATTACTCAATATATTTCATTGGAAGAGTTATGGAAATTAGGCGTCGATGCGCAAGACCATGCCTGTGGGCGCCTTGCTTATGATACCGGTAAAAATACAAGAAAATGGGCTGAAGCTGGCTACATCGACGCCATGGAAACAGCGTTAGCATTTATGTTCAGGACAGCGGATCATGAATTAACGTCCATTTTTATCGGACGTTTACGTTTTCTCTGTTGTTGCGGAGTGAAACTCGAAGGTGGAGATGGCTATAGTTCTCATGACAACCAATCAGAACAAGATGGCGGCTCTGCCCTGCTTAAAGAGAGAAATAATACTTATACAAAATACTTAACAAAAGAAGGCTTAGCTGAAATAGCTGGTTATACTTTTTTAGAGACTTTTACCTTTAAACATCCTTATACAGGTAAATATATTATATTAAATACTAATAATGTTGATGAATTTTTGCAGCATGCAAAACATAATCGCTTCAGTTTTAGCATATTGAAAGAAGAGTTGAATTCATACAAGATAATGGAGAATTTCATCAGTGAGTATCAGCAAGACATTAAAAAGGCTACCAATGACGACGACCGTATTTTGGCAATTGCAACTTTAGTCAAAAAAATTGAATGCGCGCATTTTTTTAGGGATGGGAATTTGCGCACGGTAAGATTGTTAGTTTTAAAACTACTTATTCAAAATAAATTACCCTTAACCTGCATATTAGATCCATTCATGATAGATGGACAAAGCTCACAACAAATTGCGGGGTTAATAAAAGAAGGGATGGAGATTTATAAGAACCTTAATACGACTGTAAATTTAAAAATTAAAAAATAATAAATGTAGCCCGGATGAAACAAAAAGCGTTTCATCCGGATTACGATTTGTTCAGCGATTATCTTCGACCAGGACTTGATAGACGCGTAGACTCAGATGGCTTTGCTGGTGGATTAGCTGGTGGGTTAGCTGCAGCATTATCGACATCTGTTACCTTATCATCACCGTCATTATCAATGCCATCATCGCTAAAAGCACTCATGCTACCATCTAACGGTTGTTCATCCAGCCTAAAAGCTGGAATACTAGAAGTAACAGCACCAGCACCAGCGGTAATTGGTCTTCTAGCAAAAAATGAATTGCTAAATACCTTACCACTTGCCATACCATAACCATACCTGCTATGCCAATCGTTTCCTTCGTTATAAGTTTTCCTTGCAGCAGCTTTTAAAATTTGCAATGTTGTTGAAATTGACATAGATTTCTCTAAATGCTTAGCCAATCCAAACATCAAAGCAATTAAACCAGTGACAGCAGGAGCTGCCATGCTTGTTCCACTCATTCTGGTAAGCTGATCAGTTGTACGGGAACTTGCAGCCCACACATCATGGCCAGGCGCACTCACTTCCGGTTTATTGCGTCCATCTCTTGTAGGACCTGCGCTAGAAAAATATGAAAGTGGTCTAGTAGCTTTATGCGCATCATAAGAACCTACCACAACGCTATAGTTACCAGTAGAAATTGAGCCTAGCGTATGAGAAAGATCAGCTTGGATGATGTTACTTTGATAACGAAAGTTGTCACGCTCAACCCACGCATGATAGTTACCATTTGTCACTCTCACTCCATGCAAGCGTAGCGTCCAATTACCAAGGCTGTTTTGCAGTTTTGGCCTTTCAAAGAGATGAATAACATTATCATGATTACTTGAATCATTGGCCCTATGACTGATAAAACATACTACTCTTTCTTCACCATTAATAGTTTCAGCAACAAAACCGTTTCCACCAAGCGGTACTCTTGCAACTGAAACTCCGTCTTTGCTTAATACTTCAAGTGCAAATTCATCTCTACCGTTATACCAAATTTCTATTTCATTAGAAGTTCGGTCAAGAATAGGAATATTCCAACTGACATCACTGTAACTACCTTGAGCTACTTGCCCTAATTTATGGATATTATCAGCATAAGAATTTGAAGCAGCGATCACAATTGCTCTATTGTCTTGCGCTAGCACCAGATCATCAAATGCTTTCTCCACAAGGCTTTTTCCATCATGCGCACCGCCATTGGTACCCAAACTTAAATTAATAACACACGGCTTATCCACACTATTCGCATAGTCAAATATATATTTGACTGCCTCAACCAATCTGACGGAATCACCAAAATCAGTCTCCATTATCTGTGAAATAGTACTGGGCGAGTCACTACCCAGTTCAACAAACACGATCTTAGCTTGTGAAGCAACACCTCTGGAATTTTGATGATTATCACTATCCACAGAACCATTTCCCGCGGCAATATCCATCACATGAGTGCCATGAGCTGGATCACCATCCTCCTGTATAGGATCATAACCAAGCGTAGCATAAGGATCATCCGTGGCTAATGCTGCATTAATTTTATCTTCAGTATATTCTTTTCCATAACCATTTGGAGAATGCGGATTCATTCCTTTAGTTTGGTCCCAAATTCGCGCGATACGCGTCTTACCATTGCTATCAATAAAATTCTTATGCGCGAAATCACAACCATAATCGACAATGCCTACAATAACATCTTTACTATGAGCTTGAAGATCGCTGACAGTGACATTACCGATTGTTCTAGTCTCAGGAGTCAACCCAAAATCTGTTAAAGTGGCCTTTAAAGCTGGCCGAATTGGCTGAGTAGCCTTTAAACTTTCAACAAAACTCAATGCACGGATTGCTTCAATTCTAGATAATGGCACGCGTCCAGTTACAATATACTTACCTTTCTCTTCATTTCCATGCGGTATTTCAACGCCAGGTTGAACTTCGCTTAAATTTTTCCAAGCATCAAGATCGGTAACTTTTGCAATAACCGGAATATAGCCTTCATCTGCTGAAGTGAAACGTACGCTCTCAGACATAACAGCTTTACGCATTAAATGGTATTGAAGTCGTGGATCAATTGATTGTATACCTGTTGAATGAAAACTAAACATATTTATCTCCTTATTAATATTAATGTAACTATTTAAAAATGAATTTAATTAATTAAACAATCTTTCTAGCTGGTTCTGATAGATTTGCATTTGCAGAAAGAGAAGCGGGATTTCCCTCTATCCTTGGCTGTGGGGCAAAAAACGCATGTTCAAATACAGCGGCACTTGCCATGCCATAACCATATCTGTTATGCCATTCTTTACCTTCGTTATTAGCTTTATTAGCAGCTTCTTGTAAAATTTGTAGCGTGGTGGAAATGGACATAGATTTCTCTAAATGTTTAGCAAAACCAAACATCAATGCAACTAAACCCGCAACAGCAGGAGCAGCCCTACTCGTTCCACTCAATCTCACAACTGCATTAGTTGTACCTCCACCCGCGGCCATAACATCATGTCCAGGAGCACTAAGTTCGGGCTTATTGCGCCCATCTCTTGTAGGTCCAGCGCTAGAAAAAAATGAAATGGGCTTTGCAGGTCTATGCGCATCATAACCAGCAATGACAATACTATGCTTACCACAAGAAATTGAGCCTAGGGTATAAGAAGAATCAGCCTGATGAAAGTAACTTTGCCCCTGAGGTCTATCGGTTTCAACCCAAGCATGATAGTTGCCATTCGTTACTCTTACACCATGTAATCGAAGCTTCCAATTTCCAAGGCTGTTTTGCATTTTTGGCTTTTCAAAAAGATGAATAACATTATCATGATTACTAGGATCATTGGATCTATGGCTGATAAAACACACTACATTTTCTTCACCATTAACATTTTCAGTGATATAGCCATTTTGTCCTAAAGGAATTCTTGCGACAGAAAGCCCGGCCTTATTGAGCACTTCAATTTCAAATTCATCATTTCTACTATACCAAATCTCCACCTCGTTAGATGTTCGGTCATTCTTAGGAATAATCCAATCTACTTCACTGTAAGAATTTTTCTCTACTATTCCTGACTTGTGACAGTTTTCAGAAAAGAAATTACCCGCAGCAATTATCACCGCTCTATTATCTTTTCTACTTACCATCTCATCAATAGCTCGCTCTACAAGAGTAGAACCATCATGAGGCCCGCCCATTGTTGTCAAACTTAAATTGATAACACAAGGCATACCAGCTTGATCGGCATAGTCAAATATATACTTTACCGCTTCAACTAATCTTACAGAATCGCCGAAATTAGTCTCCATTACTTCTTGAGCAGTCCGAGTTGACTCACTATTAAGTTCGACAAATACTATTTCTGCTTGTGAAGCAACTCCAGCAGGATGTTCGTTACCCTGCTCATCTTTAAAACCACTTCCAGCAGCTATATCAAGTATGTGAGTTGCATGGCTAGAGGTAAATAAATCATTCTGACTATCATACCCAAGCGCTGCATATGGATCATTTTGCTGCAATGCTGAATTTATTTTTTCTCTGCTATAAACTTTTCCATAACCATGTGGGGAATGCGGATTTAATCCTTTAGATTGGTCCCAAATTTTCGCTATACGAGTTGTACCATCTGCGTTACGCAAACTTTTATGCACAAAGTCACATCCATAACCAACAACGCCAACAATAACGTTCTTACTATGGCCGTGCAGATCACTGATGCTGATATTGCCTATGGCTTTAGAATTTAACTTAAAATCCTCAAGCGTAGCATGCATAGCAGGCCTAACTGCATGCGATGCTTTCAGTGATGCAACAAAAGGTAATTTACGAATTTTTTCAACACTTGATAAAGCAATACGTCCAGTAACAATAAATTCATTATCCTGTGATGGTATAGAAACACCCGCTTGGACTTCAGTTAATGCTTCCCAGGCTTCAAGATTAGTCACTCTAGCAATAACAGAAATATAACCTTCACCTCCACTGGGAGAACGTGGTTTATCAGGCGTGTTTTTTTTGCAAGCCAATAAGTACTGAAGCTTTGGATCCATGGAATCTATATTCGTCGGATGATAAGTAAACACGATTTCTCTCCTATTTAAAAATAGAGAACGTCACATCAGCTCGATAAGCTAATACCAGCAAAATCAGTGTGTATACTTGCTAAGCAAACCTTGGTCTAAATCGCAACTCATTAGGCTCAATTTCAAAACATTTGCGCCAATGATTTGTTAGAAAAACTTGGTTTGGATCCATCTGTTCGCGTAACCGCAACCAATCATCAAGTTTTGGATAACGGGATTTAAGGAAGTTAAGATCAAATTTGACTTGGCCGTAAATTTGGCCATTATTAGGCATATATTTACCCCAATGCATTCTGACGCCAGGCACTTCTAATAATCTACTCCAGAAATTTGCGTAAAACTCAGCAGGATTACCGCTATTATGTGCCCACCAATAAGGATCAATGCGTAAAGCATTATTATTATAGCTTGGACTTAACCATAATGGAGAACGTTTTGCCCCATAAATTTCAACCGCATAATTGCCTAATGCAATTTTTGGATCTTCATACAACTTATGCAGGATATCCATTACTCTTGTCGTTTGCTCTAACGGCACCCAAAATTCAGTAAATTGTGTGCGTAGATTAGTGTCAACAGGAGCAAAATCATCCGACGATAAAGTTTTATACCACTTATCAAAAAATGTAGATTGCACCTCTATCGGAGCAAATTCTTTTAAAATAAGTCTAAAAAACCACAACGAAAAATCAAGAGTACCATTTGTGCGTGCAATATCAATCAATTGCAAAGTGCTAGTACTTGCTAATTGTGTAAAGCAATTACTGAGCGCACTTTCATAAGGATCAATTGGTTTAACGGTTGTCGCACGCTTGCCAATCCATTGCGATACACGATTCACACCTTCCAACGGAAACCAATTAGCGCGGAAGTATTCCATCTCAGCTAGTTTTTGTTCTATTAAATATTGGCTACCATTTTTGGCCAATACAGAATCTTCATAGACAAGACCTTCTTCTGTACCCTCAACAAAATAACTAGGACGCAATTTCATCGTGACACGTGTAGTAACGCCCATTAGACCTAAAGAAACACCAAAGGCATTAAATAAATCACTACCTTTTTGCGCACTCATGGTGTTGCCTGTACCGTTCACAAATTCAATAGTTTCTACATCATCCATAAAAGAATGCTTTAATGAGCCACCAGAAGAACCGGTTTGCATAAATCCAGCCAACGTTTGATGCGTAATACCGCCAAGCGAACTGGCTGCATAACCCGCTTGATCAACTTGGTAAACAAATGAGTTTTCTAACGTTGATTGCGGATTAGAAGGATCAACGCCTAAATTACAGCCTGCACCAACGCGAACTAAAGCGTATTTACCCTGCGCATCGGTACCCTCTTCTAGAAATTCAACTTTTTTGAAATTACCAGTTAATTCTAGTAAATTAGCATTGAGATCGGGAGAAGTAACTGGAGGCGCTGAATGCCCTGAACCAATCACACGAATGGTTTGTTTATCTTGCTGTGCCGTTTGAATAATTTCTTTTAATTGTTGCTCATCATCAACTTGGGTCACCCAACGTGAAGCATTTATTTCGGCCCCATTAGATCTTATAGAGGCGGGCATATTCAGTCTTTCTCTAGGAAGTTTACGTAATTCCGCTCTCACCATCTCTTCAGTCATCGCAGGATTATTCTTTACTTTCTCGAATAATTTCCATAATCGATTAGTACCAGCAGTTGAAAACAGGCGGGAAAAACTTGCTTTAGGTGATAAAACTCTTTTAGCAACAGTAGTAAATGATCGCATATATCTCATCCTTAATATATTCAACTACGAAACTGGTCGGAAGTATGGACCCAAATTATATAGATTGCAAGAAGCTCAATTTTAGACTTTTTGATTCAATATTTTTATTAATTAAGAATGAGATATGAGAAATAATACTAGTTATACTTGATGATATTTGACTTAATTAATAACTTATTATTGAGTTATTAGATAACATTTTTGGTAACTTAGTCCTTCTAATTACCGCCCTCATTATCCGTGCTTTGATTCTGATAAGATTGACAAGAATCTCAATACTTCTACAAGTTTAAAAATGATACGTATCTCGGCAAAAAATTAGCAACCCCTCAAACAATCGAAAAAATTGAAAAAAACTCACTTTAACTGAATATGAGAAATTTCAATCTTCACGAGAATATATGCCTGTATGGATGAGTAATGTAGTTTTGCAATATATAGGCAGAGATGCAGCGGTGAAAGTAAGATGTAGATGTAATTGATATTTTAACCCCGGATGAAACAAAAAGCGTTTCATCCGGGCTACGACTCGCTATACACACCAGATTAGTTGAAATTAACTTTAAGTTAAATACCGTTTGCTGTCATCATCTATTGCTTTGTATAGAAATAAATTCGCGCGTTCTTCAGTCATAGTAGGAAATTGCGAGAACATGGAGAATTGAGCTATCTTGAATCGCATTTCAAAAGGCAGGCTGCTGTCCCATTCTTCACGACCTATTCCGCAAATCAATCTTCTCGCGGCTTTCTTTTCTTCATGCCCTCCTGTTGCATTTCTAATAATCAAGTCATGAAGTTTTATTTCATCTGCAACAGAAGGTTGCCAAGCATACGGCAAAGAAACGCGTTGAACGATACATATTGCTCGAACGCTGAAATTATACTTGTCAAATAATTCCATTAAATTCTGGAACAATATGAGTGTTAATCCGTTGCTGCGAACGTTAAGCTGGATGATGCTGGTATTGACTTTAAGCGCATCAATTAAATACTGCATCCCCTGCTCTGACACGTGTGAATAGTGAATATCTAAAACTTTTAATGTTGTTGATGTTTTGATGTAGTCGGCCAACGCATTGACACCAGCATCATCTAAATATCCACCATTTATTAGTAAAGAAGTTAATCTGACACTATGTCTTTGCAATATATCCACCAGATCTACGACCTGATAACTATTAACTGAGGCAGCATTAGTTAAGCCGCAACATCCGCCCTTAAACGTTAAGCCTTCTTCATTTGGCCGTATGATTTGTTCGAGTTCAGGATACTTGGTGGCTCCAGCATCGGAAAAATAAACTGTGGTAGAGCTTAGTGTTGCATCATAATTTTGTGCAAATGCTATCAGTTCATCTGGAATAGTAGGCCTGTTTTGCATCACTTATCTCGATTGATATTTATTATTGGCGAAATTATAACAAATACATGAATTATGAGCAATTAACTTAGTTGATGTATTAAGTTTATGATTTAATAAAATTATGTGGTGGGAGCAAGGAATTTCTTGATATTTTAATCCCGGATAAAACAGAAAGCGTTTTATCCGGGCTACATATATAAGTTTTTATTCGGCGTGATGGCCAAATTTTTCGCCATCGTGTTCAAAGCGCTGTAATGCAGCTCGGGCATTTTCTTTGGTATCGGCAATAAGCGCGCCGCCACCGCCGAGGATTTTGTAGAAAGGTTTATTGTGCGGTTTACCGGTGAGGACGACAAATTCTAAAGGGTTTGTTGTGTGGTTTTTTACAGATAATTCGTGCGCTGCTTCTTTACCTAACACTAAACAATCAGCTTTATTTGCAATTATGTTGTTCGTGCCAAAAGTGCCTGAGCCTGATAATAGATAAACAAAACCTTGCCAATCAGTTTGTGATAAGGGGATGTGAATGTGATGTTTGGGTTGTAGCGTAATATGTAAATATTGCATTGGCCAATCAGGAGTAAGTGGTGAGCGCTTACCGTAAGCTTCACCTAATATAATGCGTATGTGTGCTTCCGCGGTGTGATGCTCGGGGATTTCTTCTGGCTTAATTAATTTTGCGAAAGCTTGGGGAAAGGAGTCAGTATAAATGCCAGGATTCATCCAAAGCTGCAGCCAGCGTAGTTCGCCGCTGGCAATCTGCGGCTCTTCTTCATGCACAATACCGCGGCCAGAGTTGATATAATACAAACCTAATGCATGATTGTTAAAAGATGCTTTCCCTTTTTGATTGTCCCAAGGTTTTAGTTCGCCGCTTAGTAAATAAGTCATTGCGACTAAACCGCAGTGAGGATGTTTGGGGAAAGGCCAACTTTCTGTGCCGCTCATGCGTGTTTCGTCTAGAAAAATAAAGGGGTCAACATCTGCCAGTGGATGTTCCGTGCCTTTGCCATTGATATCGGTGGTGCCAATCACCCGGTAGGTTTGTTTCGTATCGGTATTTGAAGAAAATGGCTGCGCAGTTATTTTTTTTGCGATCGACTTCATGAAATATTTCACTTATTTAGAGATGCCAAAATGCTAGCATGATTTATATATGATGGAAATGTTTTTTCTTGTTAGTATTGCAGGGCTAAAATGAAGCGGTTTCCACCGATGAATAATCGCCCTGCTGCACTTGAAAAAAAGAAGCGATGGAGATTTATAAGAATCTTAATACGCTTGCAAGTTTAAAAATTAAAAGATAATAAATGTAGCCCGGATAAAACGCTTTCTGTTTTATCCGGGATTTTAACTATTCAAGCCGCGAGGAGACACTGCTTTACCCTTCATATCTACACTCGATGCTGCAGCCTCACTCTCTACAGCATTGCCCGCATTAAAGCCATGCCCCGAACTAGATACCTTAGCTAATTTCGCCTCTGATTCGTAGCGCAATCTTTCCAGCTCACCATAGCATTGCTGCATCTTACGAAACATCCTGTCTAACCACGAGTTTTTAGAAGAATTCATAAGATCTGGAGGAAAAACAGCAGAGTTGCCATGGTCTATGACGGCACCTAGAAGTGAAATAGGCACTAAGTAATGAATATAAGTAGGGTTATTGGATCCATCATCAAACTCGTTACACTGCATCATTCGATAATTCCAGATTAACGCACATCGTTGCATTTCCTCGCGCTGTTCCCAATCGAGACTATTTGATTGCAACAGTTGTATCATTAGTCTTGGCCAGTGACTTCCTGCATTAAAAAGATAACTAGAAAGGTTAACATCTGCTTTGAAATTAACTTCTCTCGGTATTTGAGTTAATAACCGTTGGCAATGCTTGAGTTGCAGCGCAATAATTGCATTAGGATTAAGCGTGTTCCTCATGGCGGCAATTACAAGTAGTGTATAAGGGGAAACATCCGCATCTACTACTTTTTTATCACCTATTGGCGTTTCAGCGGTACTATGTATGCAATAACTGACGCTTTCTAATATTGCCTCAAGATCTTTTTGGCTAAATCCAATCCTGACTGCATTAGAGTTCATTGATGAAAATAAACGCTTTACAAGATAGTCACGCAATTTTACCAATACATATTCTAAACCACGACTTTTTTCACCATCCTTACCTTCTTTGCGCGAAAGCTGAATTCCCTCAGCAATTAAGTTAAATAAAGTGACATAATTTTCCGCTGTTTCACTCTGGAAAAGTTGCAATAAAATTGATTTTGCTTTATCTGTTTTTGCAACATTATGTTTACTGTCAGTTTGCTTTATAATAATGTAGTCAACTAATTGCAATACGGCATGCGTGAATATAGCATGATTTTTTTGGCTGTTAACACTATACATCTTTGCATACTTAGCAAACGCCAACGCATAACGTTCAAGATAACTGATAATGGTACCAATTAAATCATTTCTTACTTTACCTTTTAATTTTTGTGATGGCTGATTAAGCAAAATAGTTTGTAAATTTAATAACATCGTCTTCACAAATTCACTTCTACTCAATCTGTCAACCCCTAATGTTTTTTCAGCATACAAAATAGCGATGATAAGGGTAAGCAGCTTGGAAATTAATGCCATTCCTTCGTTAACGTCCACTGTTGCGTTAGTGGCTGCGATGAATCCCGTAAACTGTGATTCGCTGCTAGCGCCAGATTGCATGCCGGGGTTATTGTCGACTATTCCTTGGATCCTAGACAAAGCCTGCTCTTTAGTCACGAAGCGATAAGAAGCAGGCGATACATTAGTTGTTTTAAGCTGTAATGCCACAGTTTCTAATGCCGAAACTAGCAAATCACTAATTGGTTTATTTCGATTCCGAAAGCTATCCTCTCTATCATTTTTATATTCCCTAAGAACTTGACAAAATGTTTCGGTCAAATCAGTTGGATCATTGGATATATGTTGAAATTTCATATTGCCGGTTAAGGTGACGGCAAACCACTGACAATCGCTAATCGCATCCTCTAAGCTATAAATTTGATCATCTTCTTTTCGTGCATCAGAGGATGAAGCTGATGCTTGACGTATTAGGGTATCCATAAAAGTTGCTTGGCTGCTACTCATGGTAAATTCTCCGAGAATGGTAATGCGCCTAAACTACCAAAAATGGAGCCAACATACACTACATTTAAGAGTGCGTTGTTTCTACAGATTTATTGTTATTCGAGGTTAAGAAACCCAGACATGGAGTGTCCAGGCTGCTGTGAAAAACTTTGAGGTGGATGTAGGTCTTGGGTTGGGGGAATAACACTAGCATTGTTCTCAAATACTCCCATACCACCTATATGTGGAAATGCTGTATTAATTGCTCTCCTTAACGAATATGTTGGATGCTGTTCTTGAATTGCATCTAATTTTACAAAAAATTCAGAAAAATATTTTCTAAAGACCTTAGGAGTAGCATGACCAGCCCGACAAATTAATTCATAAGTATGTTTATAGCCTTGTCCTGCATAATTGACATAACGATGAAAAGCACCAAAAGCCTTATCGCTTAAATAAGTTGCCAATAAATCCACATTCTGTGGATGGCCCTCTATACAAGACAGTTGCAACGCATTTAATCCATCTTCATTATCTTGCAACATTGCGGCAGTTAAAGCATCATCATTTCTAGGAAATAGCTGCAATAAACTTTCTAGTCTCTGCGCATCCTGTCTCCCTGCAGCTAGATGCAGCACACTGCCGCCCATTAATGGTGGTAACGGCATCAAAATAGCTTCTGGCGCTCGCTCAGCTAATACACTTAAAAGCAGGCCTAGCGTCTCTACTGTTTGATGCATACAGGCAAAATGCAGCGGCGTGAAACCATCTTTATCGCGAATAAATAATAATTTTGCTATTTCTCTTTTAGCAGCTGCCAATTTTGCAATTTTTAATATACGTTGCAGATTTTCAAAAACAAACCGTTGCCGACACAAAGAAAGGCGGCATAACAAATGAAATAATGTCCAATTTTTTTCAATTTGAATACTTAATAATTCAATCGGTTTATGCGCAGCTTTTAAGATTTCCAGCAAATCAGCAAATAATTTTTTAATTTCGCGATGCTCATCCTCACCCTCTTCCGGAATCACATCTGAATTTTCTTCTTCGAAATAAATACCCAGTACTGTTCGTTTGTATTTTTCTTTTGGTTGATAAAGTTTTTTTCTAAACTTTCATCTGCTGCTAATAAAGCTACAATTGCGTCTTTCAAATTCCAATTAGTTACCAAATGGCCGCTATCTGCGGGTGTGTTGCAAATAGGACATCGCGTTACATTGACGTTAGACCGCAAATTTTCGATTGTTCTAAAATGTTCTTTAATGGCCTCTTCTTCAAAAGAATGTCCACAGGTAGACAAAATTACCGGCGCAAACATAATTTCACTAGTAATACCACAAAATGCGAATTCCGGATTGATTACTGGCTCTTTTGAGCTCTCCGTTGCGCTATTTGCAAAGTGTAAAAAATCACGTTTCAGCATTTAACCTATCTCTTAGCAATTAATAAGCCTGCTACAAAACCACAGAATTATTCAGAAAAAGTTTCTTGAGTTCACCATCTTAACAAAAAATCATTTTTTTCAACAATTATTATTCAAAATGGCACTTCACTAAATACTAGATTAAGTCGAGCCAGCATAGTATATTTTGTAATCAAATATTAGCTTAGCGACTGCAGAATTAAAATCTTACTCTTGATAATAAATCTGAATTGGTTTTTTATTCCGATCAATATTAGAAAAAGTCGTCAGTGTATACTGATGAACAGTTGTTTTATTCATAATGCCCCAAACTACTACATTTCTGACTATTTCCGCATCAGCAATTAATGAGCGATGACAGCGCCAAGGCAACACCTCGGCACACATGATAACGACTCGCTGTTGATTCTTTAAACCAGGGCACATGTCGCGATCTTGGTATTGAGCGCACATCAACCACCTGCGTAATTTTATGCGCATGTAATATCTCTAAAAATGCGTCTAAAGTATGTGTCGAATGTCCAATAGTGAAAAGTTTTGGCATAGACAAAACTGGTCCTCATGAACCATTTAAGCTTCTTCCTCGGCGTATTTCTCAGCATTCAGCTTACTAACTTCACTCTCTATCCAAGTCTTGTGTTTCTTTTCATCTTGAAGGCCCTTATGCAAAAATCCAGCCGCATCCGGATCCAAATGTTCATGTGAACTTAAATTTTCGTAAGCTGTATTTGTATCCATTTCATTACTTAACATGGCGGAAAGAATTGCCTTTTCGCCAAACAGGTCGGCAATGACCACCTTCCCTTTGGTCAATAAGCTTTTTGCGCTAGGTTCAGTAATTTTTTCTTCTTTGTGTCTTGATAAGAAATCATTAATAACTCTAGTATGCTCAACGTGATCATTTTTAAATTCAGTTAATTTGTTTTTATAATGACTATTTTCGAGACGATTAATGGCTGCCTCATAGGCTTCTATAGCGTCAAAATCTAATTCAGCTAAATCTTGCAATGCAGAGATGAAGTTTGCTTGTAATCCGACTTTAGTTATCATGTAATTTCTCCTTATTGAAAAGTTAAATTACAAATATAAAATCGCCATTATTTTAAATGAAAAAGATAACTTTGTCAAGAATAGCAAATAAACGGTTTCTGATAAAAACAACGTTGATTGCCGTAAATTAATGGTGTTCCCGTACACAAAAAGCGTGTACGGGCTACATGCTATTGAGCTAAGCGTTGGACTACTCTGTCATCAACATCGTCATCAGGATCAACGTCACTCAGCTCTTGCGGTTGAGAATTTGGCAAAGATGAGCTCGAGGTTGAATGTCCAAGATTATGAGATAATTGTAACGAATGAGCTATACTAGAATTCACTCTTCTTCTTGTACGAATGGAAGGTTTCAATACTTCACTACTTTCATCATCTGAATCTGTGTGATGAACAAGATCAATGTCACTATCTTCCTGATCAAGAATACCAACAATAGCAACTTCATTAAGAATAACTTCATCCATTGCCACAGTAATTCTAGACCCCCTTCCATCGGACAAGGGAGCGCTAGTGTTTTGCGCACTTTCATCTTCTATAACAACACCTAAAAATAGTTTATATGCAGAAATAAATGGCTTCTCTGACCGCCAAGAAAAATGACCGACAGCATGCGCAAGGTATGGAAAACACTTTTGCACTAATATATGTTGACCTTTTGTAAGATAAGCATCAATTTCTGCTCGAAGTTTTAAGAAAAACTTTTTACTTGCTTCAATACCAAGCAACGTATCTGCCTGATCAGCGCTAGGATTTGTAGCACCTAAATCTATACATTTATTAACAGCTATATCAAAGTCTTCGATCGTCAACCCTAATAATTGAGTAGCAATATTTAGTGCGTTTTTGGTCGCTTTACATAAGTTTCTTGTTAAAATTTTCTTATTCATTGCAGTTCGCTGGTTGTCACCTAAATTGAATCCAGCCAAATACAATAGCTTAGGCAATACGATCTCTTTGAAAAGATCGATCTTGTCGCAATCTTTAAGCTTGTCCTTTGCCTCGATAGCAGTCAATTCAGTAATAATCTGATTTGCATAATCAGCTCTACCTCTGAATAGTAATGCTCTAGATTTACGGTGATTGTTATGATATCCCTGCATGCTTGTCATTAGGATGGTATAGAAACAATGCCAATTTCTATCCGCAAATAAACCACGACAGAACCCTCTGTCATCCTTAGCAAAGAGATTACCTCCCTCCCCTAGTATAAATGCTTGGGCTAAGTAATAAGCGCCAATTTTGTAATACTTTTTAGAAAATAATTCTAAAGCAATTAAATAACTAATGGTCGCTTTTCTCGCCTCAGTATTATTATTTGAAGCTGGTAGAGATAGACCTTGGCCAGTAGAGTGGAATAAAGACGTGTTTTCTGGAAATTCGCCGGTTAACTGTAAAATATCAAAAAGAGGCCTGCCAATATTACTGTCAACTTTTTTAAAGATAGCATTAAGAGCGCGATATGGATCATATTGTTCGCCACCTAACTGACAAAAACGTTGATAAATTGCGTCTATACGTTGAGCTAATTCAGCAAATGAATTTTCAGAAGATAAAATAAGTGCTAATTCACCTAAAAACAATAAACTATGGGATGGCGTAAATATCTGATTACCCAGTAATTTAGCATATGCCTTTTTGCAAGGAGAAAAAAGAGCAAGTTTAGTAATTTTCTGTTTGCGGCTTTCATTCTGCAACCATTCAATACAATTTATGCAAATAGAGCGTGCCAGAGTATCATTAAATTGACCCGAGGAATGAATTCTACCCAAGTCATTAGCATGAATTTGTTCAATTTCACTTTTTTGCAAGCCTACAGTAGAATAGAAAACTTCTAATATATTAATTGCAAGCTTACTTAATGATCCTTTAACAGCTTTACCTGCCACAAATTTAGGTACAAACATACTACTGGCAAACTTCATTCCTCTAGCCTGATTAACTGACAAATCAGTACCCGCCAGTTTAACAATTAAAGGTAATACTCTACTTTTGAGCATTGCAACTTTTTTACTGTCTTCTGTGGTGGCACCTAAGCTATCTATCTCTAAAACAACAGTGACAATTTGATTGCGCAGAGCTTGACGCGCTTGTTTTTCAACTTTTGAACGCGTATAGCGAGTTAATGCCTCCAATAGGCCACCGACCAATGCACCATAATCTTGTAATAACAAACCACGCCAAAATTCTTTGAGAGTTGTTGTATTTGTGTCATCAGCTGGGCCGAAGTCACATAATATGTTATGCTCTCCAGCAATGACAATTTGTTTTAATTCAGCTACAGCTAAATCAATTTGATTGCCGCTTAATAGCATGATAGCGTCTAAATAATGCGCCAAAACAGTTGAACGATCTTCAAGCAAATTATCTGAATCATTTTGAATATCACGTTGATAAATACATTCATCAGATACGATGGCGCTTAAGGGTAAGTCAGCCAAACTAGCTGGCATAACATGAATCAACAATGGGTTTGGTTGGTGCGTGATTAGCGCCACAGCCAAATTCAACATTGGTTCAGAGAAAGCAAAAGCCGTGTAATCAAAACCTTCACGAATTGCAACTTTTCTGTCTTCAATCAGAGTAGCTCTATCTGCAGACCATGCTAATTGTGCTGCAAGATGATGCGCTCTACCACCTGAAATTGGGCAGAAAATATTTTTCTTAACTTCGTATTCTTTTGCTTTTGCAAAATCTTTATTTGCATTAGTCGCGTATTCTGGCTTGGTGTTATTGCATTTAGCCAAGTTGGAATATATCCATGCGCGAAGTAAGTAAACACTAGAACGCAAACAGCGATTTTTTTCATGATACGACATAGCATTAGAAAATAAATTTTCTCGAGTAATCAATCGCAACCATGCTAATTCTGGGTTAACTCTAAACTCTTCAGATTCATCAGGCGTTGGATTATCAATACGATGTACAATATAAATATAAGATAAAAATGCGTTTCTTTTGAGATCAGCAGCCGTAGGTACAGTATTGTTTTGCTGGTGATTATTATAAATCGCAATCGCTTCTTTCATTTCTGCGGAAACATATTTTCCTGGATTGAATGTGATCATTATGCTGGTTTCCTATTTTGATTGCCGCTGCTACTAGAGCTAGAGGCTGAAGGTTTTGTTGTTGACGAAGCGGAATTTGGCATAGCTGGTTTCAATGATCTGCCAAACATCGTTATGCCTGGGGCAGTTTGATTTTTTTTCAGCGAAGATCTCTCCTTGGCCTTGCTGCTGCTTTCTGCGCTTTGCTCAGACCACTCGGCATCGTCATTATTATTGTCGTTACCATCTATTCCTTTTCTTCTTACAGTTACTCCGCTAATAACCTGATTTGTTTGATCCATTAAAGGGTTCGGCGGCGGTATTTTGACCTTTTCTAAATTTTCTAGATTTTTAGTCTTTTTTAATTGGCCGGCTTGAGCTTTCAATTGACCACCGGTTGGTTTTACTAAACCGCTCGGTTTTTTAAATGCAGGCATCACTGCCGGCGGCGGAGGTGGTGACTTTGGTTCTTGCTTTGGCTCTTGCTTTGGCTCTTGCTTTGGCTCTTGCTTTGGCTCTTGCTTTGGCTCTTGCTTTGGTGATGGCTTTGGCGCCTGGTGAGATGGCGCACGGCTTAAATTATTCTTAGATGGAGTTGACAGCACAGGCTCGACTTGATCCATTAAAATACTGCGATCCAAACCCGCAGCAAGATACGGCAGCAGACGAAACGCTAACAGCGAATTGTTTTTTACGTACACTTCTTTATTTGCTTCAAATAGCTTAGTAACCAGTGTTTGGCATGCATTAGTTGCTGTTAGCAGGTCAGTCGGATTAATTCCAGGTATTAAAAATGCCTTGTTTTTAGCAGCAACGAATTCTTCTTGTGATAATCCTAATGACCTAATAGCAAGCGTTAACGCATCATCTGTCGCATCGCAAATATTCCTACTTTCGAATCCTCTTTTCATAAAAAATCGTTGAAATCCTCCTAGACTTGTTCCGGCTAGTTGGAGAAATAATGGGAGAATATCTTCTTTAATTATTTTAACTTTTTCAGCGATGTTTATCTGTCTGTTATTATGTAGTGCTGTTATTTCAGCAAGTACTTTTCTAGCTAATTCGACACGAGGTATTTTTTCCTTGTTTGAAATAGGATTTTTTCTCTCGTCAATATAGCTATCCAAAGCATTACACATATCTTGGTAAAATACATCCCATTCTTTATCTTGAAAAAGATCTTGTAGAAAACCTAAATCGTTTTTATGAAGCAATCCACCCTGATCACTAGCAGCATACGCACTTCCTAAATAAACTGCTGCCAGTTGATACAACTGTTTACTAGCGAGTAAGAGACCCAGCCAATAATCTGCGTACACTTGCAAAGGAAGCACGCTTGCATTACTGTTATATTTTCTAATTGCCTGAAAACTTAGCAAGGATGTATCAATTGGCAACTCTGCCGTACCAGTTAGAACCTGAAATATAGAAGGGATTTTTCGCTTTGGTGCGTGAAACGCTTGAATTAGCAGTACCTGTGGATCACAAAATTCGTCAGCCGAATCAGAAAGCTGTCTTCTTACCACTTCCATCAACCTTTTTGCGGATTTTGATACAACCTGATTACCGGGGTTAGTACCCGCGCATACTGAAAGTGCTAACTCTAACCTTGCTAAATCCAGTAATGGGTGTGCAGCAGATGCTGTTTCCCCATGTAAGCTTTGAGAAAAAGGCTCTAGACGCATGAAAAGAGGAAATCCTTTATTTTCCTTCGCCCTGTCACGCATAACATTCTGAATGCAAAATTTTACTGACGCTTTGGCAAAAGCTTCATCAAATTCTGCTGCTATTGTATCGATATCCTTTAATACGCTCGAAGAAACAGAATCTACTTCTTCTTCTTTTAAAAGAGCTGTCCGCGTCAATATTGATATTGCATCTGTCGCTAGTTTCGGTATAGCGTCCCTAACTTTTTTTGTATCCTTTTTTTTCTGTTTTTTTGACACATTAGTGCCGGATAATTTGATTAAACAAGGCAAAACATCTTTTTTAATAGCTGTAATTTTTACTTTATCAGCCGCTTGTTCTCCTTGCTCATCAATTGCTATAAATCTTTGCAAGATAATATTCCGTAATTCTGTTCGCGCTATTTTTCTTTCTTCAGTACGTACATAGGTGAACAATGCATCATACAATTGTTCTCTTAATAACGAATAAGCACCCTCTTCAAATAACTGGCTCCATATAGATTTAATTTTTCCAGCATTTTCACTATCATTTTCATTAATATGACAGAATGCCTCTACTTCGCCATCATCAGCTATATTTTGTAGTAGCCTTACTGCTTCTTCCAACTCACCAGCGACGATAAGACTTAAGGCGATAAAATAATTGGCAAAAGAACCAGAACGGGCCTGAATAGCATTGCTTTCAACTTCAAAATCAGCATCTCTTTCGTAAAAAAAATCATCATTTAGTAACTCGGTGACTTTCAGTCTCGCAAGAGAAGTTGGAAATAAATGCTCTCTCGTTGTTGGCCTTTCTCGAAATAAGGCTAATGTAAAATCAACAACATCTTCACTAAATGCAAATGCATAATAATCAAAATTCCGTGCAGCAGCAAATTTACAGGCATTTTGTGTTTCACTCAATAACTCAGGGGAAACAACAACCTTATTAGCGCTTAACGCTTTAGAAAATTCAAATTGCGCTACTAAATGATGAACTAAGCCGCCAGAAATACTATTTTCATTATCTTTTTCTGCTTTTTTAGCTGCGAGTAGATATGAATTTGCTTGTTGAACATCAACAGCGGAATTTTTTTTAAATTTAGCAATTTTTGAATAAATCCAAGCTGTTAATAATTCTATATTAGCGCATAAACAACTTTCTTTTTTGGCAATCTCAAACCAAGGGAGGCATTCACCTAATAATGATTGCCATTTTTCTGCAGATTTTGAATCTGGCTCTTTTTTAGAAATTAAATCAACTGAGTAAAGGTAGGCTAGGAATGGGTCTGCTATACAAGCTTCGTCGTATGGTTTTTTTTCAGCCCGCGTCCGTATTAGCTGAAAACGTTGAATAGCATTTTTCATTTCAGGATTAGGATAACTATTCTCATCAAAATTAAACATATTTGATTCCTTTCTAGTTAAAGTGAGAAATAACTAAGACGTTTTTTTCGGAATTAGCGCTTGCAGTTTGAGTATTTTGTTGCCGGTATATTCTTGCAATTGCTTCTATCATTTCTTTGGAAGCATATTTATCTGGATTAAATGTAATCATCTTGTCGGCTCCCTGACTGCTACTAAATAATCGAACGGATGCTATCACACCGCCTACTTTAAAACAAGTTCACTTAGAATTTCTTAATTATCATTTGTGTATATGATATTAATTTTTATTCGACTTTCTAAGCTGTATGTTATCAGAGTCGCACTCTGCCTCTGAATCTGAATCAACTTCAGACATAACTGATGTGAGACTTAATTGGCTTGATTGGCTTGGGAAAAAATTTGGAGTAGATTGACGCTTTCTTATTGAGTCATGTTTACCCAGATGGCCATCTAAATACTCAAAAGACCTGCCTCTGCGAGTAAATCCATGTGCGCTAGAAGATGCCATGGGTGTAGCTGTCAATCCATGACCGTTAGAGGATGGAATTACTGTATCTGGTAATGTAACTACTTTAACTGGCTGCACAACAACTGGCCTCGCCTTCACTAGTTCTACTTTATCATCTACATCAGCATCTGAATCTTCCTCAATACTTAATGCGCCTACAAATTTCGATATGCTGCTTGCCGAACTATTCACAGAATTATCAGTCGATAAATTTGATACTTGAGCGTTACTTAAATCTTGTTTTAACTGAAAAGCCAACTTTTCTTTTATTGGCTGGATGCCATAGATATTATCTCGAGGAGTTTTTTGTGTCTCTGACTCACTCCCCATAGAATCAACAGATTCACTATAAGCAGTATTAGCATCTATTAATGCTTCACTCAATTTATCTAAGCCTAACGACTTACTTAATGTACTTTCAAATTCACTGTTTGCGGTACTATCAGAAGATAAACTGGACGAATGAGCATCATATAAATCTCGCTTTGGCTGAAAAGCCACATTATTAGATACTAGCTGAATACCATAAATATTATCTCGGGGAGTTTTTTGTGTCCCTGACTCATCCCCAATAGACTCAATAGATTCACTTTCAGCAGTATTTGCATCCGTCAACTCTCTCTCAATGATTTCAATAGATGAAGATTCACTATAAGCAGTATTAGCATCCGCCAACTCTCTTTCAATTATTTCAATAGATGAAGATTCACTTTCTGGTACATAGTCTGGTAGATTTTCAATCAAACGTTGCATTCCTCTTTGGAATGCTTCCGCCAATCCATTCACTGCCGGCCAAAATACATCGGGCGGATTTTCGGGTATATTTGGAAATAATTGATTGATGATTGCGGATAATTCCACTCCATTTAGATTAGACTGGCGCGGCACGTCTCCCAAGTTATTTAATGGTATTGCATTGTGTTCTGCAGGCACAAGATCAGGCCGATTATTTTGATGTCGTTTTTTATATAAAAATATACCCAACAAAACATACCCTATTAGCAAAAGCGCAGAGGGCACAGACGCGATAATAATAATATCTCGTTGCGAAAGCCCCACCATCTCCACTGACGTATCAGACTGCAAACTGATTACGGAGCTTTCTGGATGAACAGATGTCACATTAAGAGAGTTATCATTTTCTACTTTCATTGACGTAGTATGAAACAAAGATGCTGTATTGCTAGCAGTTATATTAGCAAGCGGCAAGCCAGTCATATTTCGCAATGTTGTACCACTGGTTAACTTTGAAGATTCTTGCAAGGAAGCTACTAAAGTCGTGCCTACAGGCGTTGAATCTGGCGTAGAAGCCACCGTTAAAATTGGTGTAGCTAATGGTGTTGGTGATAACGGTGTTGCAACCAATATTGGTGTTGGTAGTGGTGCGGGTTTAGGAGTGACCTTAGGAGTCGGTAGTGGCGTAGGTTTAGGAGTAGCCTTAGGGGTCGGTAGTGGCGTAGGTTTAGGAGTGGGCTTAGGAGTCGGTAATGGGGTTGGCGCAAACGTAATGGGGGCGACATAATTATTCAATTGAACAAATCGAAATTGTATACTATCACGCGAAGGCCAAGTCACTACACAATGATTTTGACTGAAACAAATAGTAGCAGATTTCAATCCCGATGTAGTGCCGCTTTTGTATATTGAAGGATTGGTTTGAATGCCAATCGTTGCATTCAAAATCGGTTGCATAAAATAATCCAAATATAACGCTTGAAAACTAGTGATCGCATCAAATAAAACAAAATATCCGCTATTAGTCGCAGCAAGAGATGGCGCCTGAGAATCTACATTAGTAATAACCTTTTCGTTAGCACTATTTCTACCGTTTCGATCAAGCAATCTTGTATGTAGGCGATAGTTAGGCGGGTTTGCCTTCTCTCTGCGCCACACGAATCCAAGTTCCCGAGAATTTTTTTGCTCTACCACTACCGGACTAAGGCTTGCTGCATTAGTAGCATAGGTCACATTATCTTCACTGACAGGAAAATCGTCGGATAAAATTTTAATACCAAGATAATTAAAATAACCACCATATATTTTATAAGTATAGTTAAAGGGAAATACCGCCGCGACAGCAAATGAGCCATCCTGCATTGAGGCAATGTCCTCAACCCAGTAAAGATCGCTATGCATACTGTTACAGCCAATACAATTTTGACCCACTTGATGAAAAGTATTATTGTAGACTCGTACTTCTTGCGCTGTAATGTCTGCAAACATAAATGTGCCTAAATTTGAAGCTGCAATTTTGTTCGGTCTCGCCATAAGACGTAATATATCTCTGGTACTAGAACTACTTTTAACCAGTTTTATTTCTCCATTAAGTTCACAACTAGCACTTACCTGACGAAAATATTGCTTTGCTTCACTACCAATACTTTTTTGCTCTGCCAGTACTAATACAACACTGTTGTCGCTTAAGGTTGCCAACAAAGGCGGCGCACATCTTTCAACACTCTTATCGACATTAGCTTCTATTGGTAGCGTCATTGCCGTACCATTCAAATAAACACAACGGATATAGACGCTAGCTGGATAACTATTATTCGTACCATGACTCCACGCAAACATTAATCCTAAGTTTGTTTGCGTTAAAGCAGGCCAACCCACAAAACCAGTATTTGATTGACTCACATTAAAAACTTGACCCAGGTCAATAGAAGGCGCACTTGAAACTATTCGAGGGCCAAGTTGCAAAATACCTAAGATTACACGCCAAAACAGGCCAAAAAAATGATTTTTTGGCCTTGCGTTTTGATATGCGATCAATTTTTTCATTGCCTTCCTTTAACGCGGTGAATGTGTCGCAGATTTATAAGCTTTTTTAGAATGATCATTGTCATTATCATTATCATTATCGTCATCATCGTGATCACCATTATCTTGTGCAATGGGTGCAGGTTGCGTATCGTGACGAGACAACCAAAACTCCATTAATTTCTTTAAACCTTTCAATCGATATGGGTTGCTTTGATCCACTTGTTTACGAACTCCACACACGTGACTGTGAACATTTTCTATCGTTTGCTCAATATCTAGCTCACCATTACTTTTTCTTACTTGCAAAGATACTTCAAATAAACTGAGGAACAAAATTGCTATTGCTGAACTACGACCTTGACCTGCTTTACAATGAAAATATAAGCTCCCATTTTGCAAATAAATTTGGCGCAATTGCTCCAATATTTGCATGATTTTCTCGGCGTCCTCATCACTATACCGAGGATCATCTATATGCTTTCCTTCAAATTCAATCGTGTTATCTAACAAAGGTAGGACGAAATGATGCACATCTTGGTTATGCCAAAAAAAATTAGCGTGTTCAAGTTGCGGCGCTCCATCACCAAATAGCTCATAGTCTTGTAAAGTAGAAACAACGGCATAAGGGCCAGGTGAAATTTCCTTAAATGTATCTATTATTTTCCCTCCAAGCTTAACATTTGGCATCATGCCAAGATAAACACGATCTGCAATTTTATTGAAACGTTTGCACTTTTTATCTCTCATCACTCTAGAGTTAGCCGCTTGATATCCTAGCCAAAACTGAAATCTATTTTTATAAGCCACATTGCCTCGAGAATAATCCATAGATCCCAAATGCTTAACATCTTCTGGAACCGATGCTAACCGTTTACGGCAAAAATATAAGGCTTGCTGGGGATTGAAAGGATCTTTAATCGAATCAGGATAGCGCTCTGAACAATAGTCAAAAATGATTTTATCGATTTTTTTATGCAGATCAGAAAAACCAGATTTTTTAGATTGCGAGCGCGCATGCAGATAAGAAAGTAATTTCAAAAAATCGGCTTCGTTAGCTATCTCAAAATTCTCCATAGCCTCTCGTAACTCAGCGGGTAACTGCACAAAACTAGCAACACCTAGTTGTGAAGCCAGATAATTTTTTGCTTGTTCATCATTTATTATAACGGGCATTATTGCGATCTCCTTGGTGATTGTGAATCGGATTGTTCATGGTCATCTACTGGCGGTGGCTGCGGCGGCATAGAGCCATAAGGAGTTCCATTCCTACTATTACCAGCGGCTGGAATGGGAGAAGCAACACCTGTAGAACTCGAAGAAGCACTTGAGCGAAATAAGTTGCTCGTCCTTAATAAGGATGAACTGGGTTTTCTTTCTGTAATTTTGCCATTTACCACAAAACGCGAAATAGCCGGGGTTAATAACTTTACCAGCTCATTTACTTGCTCTTTACTAACTTGCAGATCACGCATACATAAAGTCAATAAAGATTTTAACATTCTAATAAAAACGCCGCCTTCTTTTTTTGATGGAATTTTCTTTCCTAGAATTTTATCTGTATCCGCCCAGCTCGCAGGATGTGATAACATCATTTCAGCAAGCATCGCTAATCCAATGACGCTTACATGATTATCCGCGGTTTTTAATTTCATAAATGCTTGATGAATGATTTCTAATAAGTGTAATTTTATTTGTTTATCTTCTTCATCTGCATTTGTCTTTTTATAGTCATTAATTTCAAAGTTTTTAATAACATCAAACTCAACATGTACAAATTTTTGCAATCCTTTATCGTTAATGAAACGTTGCGTGAATGACGGCAATAATGAATCACGTAAAATGTATGTATTTTGTTTGCGCGCCAATTCACTACTATAATTTTCGCTCGATTTAACCATACCAACATACCATTTTGTACCCGCCAAATAATGTCCGATCCTGGAATCAAGCGTTTCATTATCCGCAAGACTTGCTAAAGATTTTTTCATATGTGCAAAATCTGAACCTTTGACAATATGAGAAAATACCTTAAAAAAACTTACCACTGCTAAAGCTAAATTCGCGCAAGCAAAACGATTATCCATTACAGCAGGATCTTCATCAATCTCATCTATGATTGGATTTTCATATAAAATACATACTTTCAATTGGTGGGAAAACAGCCATAATTTGTATAGTATTTCAGCGCGAGCGCTTAGCTCCTCAAGCGTTGAAATATGATAATAATAAATAGCGCCAAGGTCTTTATCACCATAGGAATATTTAATAAAAAAATCCGTCACTGGTCTTTCATGTTTACCAACTGCTTCATAAGAGACTGATTCTAATGTTCCTTCTTTATAGCTTTTATCTCTTTTAACCTCCTGAAAGGGGCTCCCCATTTCAACAGATTGAATCTTAAAATCGTCTGCATTGGTCGTTTCAACAAATAGATTAGTAATTTTTGTGAGCATACTATCTGCCGCTAATTTACCCATCTGAATAACTACATCAAATTTATTTTCAACCACATCGATCGCTTCAACGCTTTCGTTTTGCCTTCCCTGGGTATTATTATTCCTTCCTATATATAAGTGCTTTGAAATCCTGTGGAATTTTTCATTGTTTCTTGAATCTTTTCTTGCACGCCTCGAACCGCTCATAATAATCTCCTTTTAAGCTAAAAATATTGTCTTATTAGTGTTTTACAATCTTGTGGGTTAAATTTCCTAATTCAAAGTCATTTAAGTGTTTTAAATCCGATATTACGTTGATAAGGCGTCCGCTTAATTCTTTTTTTAATCCTATTTTTTCCAAGCGCAAACTTATTAAACCAGGAAGGTATGATATCACATCGGCCAAGCATTCATGATCTTCAACGCTTTCATCTCTTATTAGCTCAGGATTATCTACCAAATGTAATTGAGTCACTCCTGCGTAACCATCTCTATTTTTTGAAATAGCTTCTTTTAGCTCATATAAATCTTTGCTGGTTAAATTTCTATTCGTAAACAAAATTGAAGTAGATTGAAGCGGCAACTTAAAAAAGCTGGAACTATTTTGCAATGACGATGGATTCATTTGCCTTATTCTTTGCTGAAATGGCGTTAATCTTACTAAACTACTATTAGGATAACTATCTGAATGTTTTTTGGTCAATGTATGCAATAATCTTATATTTTCATTAGATTGATAAATAGCCGCAGCATTATCAGGATTTAAATCATTATTAACATGTATTGTTATCAAATGAATATGTCGAGCAAAAGCTTTTAATATAAAATTTAATCCTTTTTGTGTAATTTTATTATCACTAAGATCCAATAATATTAATGCTGGATAATTTTTAGCTAAGCTTTCTGCATGATCTTCTAAATAACTATCGGTGATACCAAGCCCAGTTAACTTTAGCTTTCTAACCTTTGCTCCATCCATTTTAGCCAATTTCTCGAATGTTTCGGCTTCAATTTTACAATTACTTCCAAACACCTCAATCAGTTTAAATTTTGAAAATCTTGGATGCTTGCACAATACTTCAACAAACAATTTATCTACTGCAAATACTGACATATTATCATTACTCAGATAAGACAAACCTACAGAAACAGCTCTGAGTGTTTTACGGGAGAATATGGCGCATACGCTATCAAAATTCCTTTGGTCAATTGCCAAATGATTTAAGCCAGGAAATATTATATTCTTCGCTCTCTTAATTTCCTGGAGAAGCCTATAAGTTTGCTCCAAATTTAATTCACCAAAACTAAAGCCAAACATCAATATTGGTGGTTTTTCCATGACGGCTAATTTTTCAATAGCATCGATAAAAAAATCAAGATTGGCAGAGGAAATACTAATAGCGGAATAGCCATACACAGCATAGCTCTTACCTTTAAATTTAGCGATATGCGTTATAAGATGGCGGATACTTGTATCATTAAATTTAACATGACTATCAAAAACATAGTAAAAATTTTCAAATACTAATGTTGATAATAATTCTAAATGAGCTTCAACCACTGTCTCTTTAGGAAATTCAACAGAAAAATATTTATTATTATCTTCAAGCAATTGCGCAGTCTTTAATAACTCAGTAATAGCATCTGGTTCCAGACTAGCACCACATAAATCTAATCTTGGAAAAATACCTGTTTTTTTTGCTTTTAATTGCTCACAAAATGCTTGCATAGCTGGGAAGTCAATGTGAGTTCCATGTAGCACCAATTCAAGTTGGAGTTTATTTTGTCGCTGATATTTGCTATTTACCAATTTTCCTAACGCACGCATTCCTTCATGGTGCTTAGAACGTGAGCCATCTTGCTGAAGATTATTTCCTGACAAATTCAAATAAGCCAATGGCTTGCGTCTCAAAGCCAATAATAGCGGTTCTAATTGTTGGCCATATAGTTCAGCATTCATTAAAGAAACACGTTGAAGCTGGCAGTCCCGAAATAACCTAACTAAGTTATCTTGGAATTCTGGTCTGGCTAAATCCTGCGATTCACTTTCAACACTTAACTCTTTTAAATCATCCAAAAATTCCATTGCTGAAGGTACAGGTTCCTTTCGGATGCGATTAATACGCCTCGGAGTATTTTTTTTAATTCTTTCAAGTTGAAAATTTTTAAAGCTAACATCATTAGAGAGTGTCTGTTGTTTTACAAATGTGTTTCGCCACTCTCTGCTAAATTTAATCTTTTTTTTTCTTAATTCCTCTATTGAATTGTTCAATTTTTCAATGGCAGAATTTATTCTATTTATTTCTGATCGTCTCTTGGGAGTTAATCGTTTAGTATTTAGTTCAGCAACCGTCTTTTCCAAGTTTATCCTTTCATTTAATTTAGCTATTCTTTCATCTTCACACTCATTAACTCTATCTTTATATAACTTGAGATGTTCACCAACTATTTGTAATTCCTCATTTAGTTTGGAAAACTCTTTTTCGTAATTTTCAGTAATATTAGCACCAACTTCATTTTGTAAATCTTCTGGTCGCGGTAAAGACATTAGTTGCCCCCTATACGATTGCGCTGCCGCTTTTCTTCTGACTCATCTGTAACAGAGGTAATCTCTGAGATATCTGTACTAGAAATTTCAGATGCGAATATTGCTTCGCCATTTTCCATAGAGACAGAAGGCGACAACGATCTAGACAAATAATCCCTCATCCTTTCTAAACTAGCCTTAATTTTATCCCGAAAATTTTCTTCTAAATGATTTAATTCAGAACAAACAGAATGATACTCTAATACTGACAAATGACTAGAATCATGATTTTTTTTGACAACCCATTTCCACAAACCACGCTTCATTGTATCGCCACGCGAAGCTTTAATTTGTGCCAATATACTTTTTGGCAAAACATCAGCAACAGATTTTAAAGCAAAACATCCCTCTGCATTACACTCAGCAATATCGTTATGATGTTCACTTTGAAATAATTCCGCCACTATGGAACGAAACAACACTTGTCTAACATTGTTTTCACTTTGGTCTCTAATAATATTACGAACTAACCCGTGACTTTTAGCATGATAAAAGCAAGCCAAAATTGCATCTTCATACATTAACGCCATTGCTCGTCTATCTTTACCACTCTTACAACTACTATGAACAATCCCATTAATCGAGCAAACAAGTAATTCTTCAATCGCCGCGATAAACAATGGAACATTTACATGACTTAAAAACGAATAAGTCCTTAGATTGGTCGAATGTTGCTGTAAATTCCAATATTCTTGCAATAAAAATTGTATTAATTGAAACCTAGTTTCTAGCGTTGGATTTTCACATTCTATTTCTATAGATTCAAAGTAAATTTCATCTAAGCGATTCTCTTCTATTTTCTCTAAAATAGATTTTAAATTCGCTATAATATTTCTGAATTTCCTGATATTTTTACGATCAATATCTTTTATAAACAAACATAAAAAATCATGAGTTGCCTTAATAATTTTACTAAATGCTGCTATATGAGTTTTATTGACTAAAGGTCGCTTGGCTTTCATATTAACAGTGTAATTAGTAGATATAAATTCAAATCTAATTCCTTTATATTGAAAATCTCTGACCGCATTTTCAATTACCTGTATACTTTCAGCTTTATCCATTACCAAATCACCCTCATAACCTGGCAACCAACTCTTTTTCATATTTGTCAGTAGGGTTTGCATTAATACTGGAATTGTAAGTAGTTTACCCGGTGCGCGATTTATTAAGCCATATCGTTTAATAAAAGGGCCAGAAATATGCTCTAAATGTAACTGAATTAATTGCTGAATATTTTGCACAGTTAATCGAATTCTTTCTTTTTTTAATTGAATTCCTTCATCTTTATCTTTTTTATCACAAATTTCACGTGGCACAATAACGGCTGAACGTAATCGTGATAACTGAAAAGCCTCTTTGGGATCAAAATCTTTATCACAACAACTAAATGTGTGGATTGCACAATTTGCTATACCTGGATAAGCACGTATTGTTGATGGAGGTGTGCCAAACCAAGGCAATAACTTCTCTACTTTGCCATCTTCTGTGCTTTCGCTATCAATAAAAACTTCTCTCCAATGGTCCTGCTCCCAGCTTGGCAATTTCAAAAACCATGCAGGATTATTATTTCTAATCGATTGCCATTCTTCTTTTTGTCTATCAGTTATTGACGAAACCGATTGGTCAATTTGTATCAAATCCATTGTCTCAGATCTTAAATGCGTGATGATTAATGGCCTTTTTCTTAACCAATTCATCCTATTTTCAGCATTCCGTAAAACGTTGCCCGCATCCTCAATCGGAATTGCAGAAATTGACGATAGTAATACATGAAACATATTTTCAAGAGCTGTAACGCACTCAGAATAATTTTTTTTATTTCGAAAAGAATCAATAATCTTATCTACTGCATTAACTGTTTTTTCTTTAATATTTCTTAAATCAATCTTTATTGCATCACCTAAAGCTGAATCTTCCTTTTTTTCAATTATTAATTTAAAAGCCTTTAAATAACTTTTAGCACGCCGAACACATCTATCCTTTAACTCACCTAAGTAATTATCGCCTGATTTTGGATCTTCCACAAACCTATAACGTAAATTCTCATCTTCCAGCATTTCAGCTTTTTTTTCTTCATTTTGCGCGCTGCTAACTGCCAATAATTGAATTTGACGATGTTGATTAGCAATATCATCTAACTGATCTTTATTTAAAAACGAATCTACCATTTTTTTTATGGATAACTTGATATTAAATGAAGAATCTTTATTATTTCTTTCCTCTACTTCTTGCTGAGCCCTACTTTCTCTTTTTAGCAACTCATCATACATTGACGAAGATTTGTTGGGGTATAATTGACTAGGTAATTTTCCTTTCGAATTGCAAAGCTCAAACCTGATATCTTTAGCCATTAAGAGCTCCAGAGAAACATTGTCTCCTAGTTCAGCCGCCAAATGTATTGGCAAATCTCCATTTATATTACCCTTATTTGGATCAACATCATTAATCATTAGTAAAGCTTTAATATACAGAGGAGATTGTTGCGATTGAATAGCCATCATTAACGGGGTTTTTTTCTCAACAGATTCAGTTTTTCCTAGATAAGCTTGCATGACGATTTTAAAAACCTGAGAAAAATCCCTGGCAAGAACATGAATAATACTTACATTTTCTTCTTGTAAAAATAATTCTTCAAAATATACTTCTAGTTCACCAAGACATCTTAACCAATGCCTGATAGCATTCAGCTTGCTTACTATTTTATTCTTTTCTTTCTTAGCGATATCAATCTGAGTCTTAATTATTTTCAACTTGCCTCTTTGCTCTGCAAGGTTTTCTCGACGTTCATTGATTTCTTCTTCAATTTCTTCTTCAAATTGATTTTTTAATTTGTCAATTTTTTTCTTCCGAATTGTTTCGTTAGAACGTCCTACTTGTTCTAACTGGATTTCATATTCAAGATCTTTTTGAGCTTTCTCGAGAACACTCTCAATGGCACCAATAAGCAAGTTTAAATGGCTCTCTTTTAAGCTCAATTCTTTTATTTCTTGCTTACGCTCAGTATGTCTAGTTTTAAAATCATCCTTGCTAGAAAGTAAGCTATTAATACTAGATAAAACATTTATCTGATCAAATAAACGAGTTTCAAGAAGCTTAACAAGCTCTGAAAAAATTTCAATGAGTTTATTTCGTGTATTCATATTGCTTCCTGCAAGTTAAGATACATGGGCAGAGCTATTTTTGCTGCGGTTATAAATTTTGCTTGATTGTTGAACTAATTTTTAAAAGGCTAGGATGACAACCGCCCTGAATAGCTCAGCATTATATACAATTCTAAAAATTTGTATACTTATAGATAATATTTGTTCATTACTGCTTTTTGGTCGCAAACAAGTCGAGAACAGGACTATTAAGTAAATATTTAACCACTTTTCCATCTAACCATTGACAATACAAACTACTGAAATCCTGTCACTTTAGAATGAAAAAATATTTCCATAGCAAATCGATCATGCTAACATTTTGTTATATATCAATAAGTGAACATCAGATGAAATCAATTGCAAAAAAAGTACCTGCTCAACCATTCCCTTCTAATACTGATACGAAACAAACATACCGGGTTATCGGCACCACTGATATCAACGGCAAGGGTACCTGGCATTGATACTGATGCTCACCTGCCCTTACAACAAATTGATTGGCAAGGCTTCATTTATCTATTATCTGGATTCGGCGTCTTTGGTTTAAACAATATGACTGTAAACAAAGGTGATTATTTAGTGTTAGGCAAAGAAGCAGCGCATGAATTATCTGTCAAAAATAATTCAGCGGAACAATTAGAATTTGTTATGCTCACCGGCCAGCCGCACCATAAACCGTTTTACAAGATACTTGGCGGGGGCGGCGCACTCATTGCAGATACAGAGGAGCACGCTCGCGCTGCATTGCAGCGGTTTGAACAAGCTGGCGAAAAATTTGGTTGCGACTAGTATCATTAAAATTATGAATATCTTCCCGAACCAAATTGTTCTTTCGGCGCATCTGCATATTTAGGCAAATTATCCTCAAAATCTACTACACGGTTAGCATACCAAATATGCCTGACAGGTTTGAACGCTTCTGGAATGAAATCACCAAAAGTAAAATTATTAGCATTCACGCCAATGCCAGCTTGCCTAGCTGGATCAAGAGAAATACCATAAATAAGACTATGACAAAATTTACATAATAAAAGCTTTGCGTTATTTCTAATAACTTCATCTAAACAATCTGCGCCTACTGTAATATGAAAATTTCCTGTTAAATACGCCGCTGCAAATGAATAACCTATTTTATCTTTATCGCGCTTTGATAGAGAGGCAATTTCACGACATTTATTGCAATGGCAATATTGAGTAAATATTGGGTCACCCTCACACTCGAAGTTGACTGTACCACAATCACATTTCCCTAAATATTTTGACATCCTAAATACCCCTGGACTCATAATGAACTGTAGTTAATCAACTATTTGTAATAGAGTTAACCAAAATTTCCAAGATTCGGCAACAGTTTAAAACAACATTGCCTGAGTAATAAACTCTTGTTAGTATCCGCTTTTTTACGGGTATTGGAGAGGTTACATGGATCAAGATAATAAGCTGATAAATAAATTAACAAAGTATTGTAGCAGTGGCATTTACTATAAAGTGACTAATTTATTTCACAATCATTCAGCAGAATTACCAAAAGAAGGCAAGCTTTATAATGCGGCGGTGAATGGAGCATTATTACAACAAAAAGAAACTGCTATATTACAATGTTTGATCAATTTTCTAATAAGTATTGATGATGAAGCTGCCAAGCAACATATTGCAAGACTCGGAAATGAAATCGCAAAAAGAAATCAATATTTCATAGAAAGAATGGCTGCAAGGGATACGGCGAAAGCAGCCAATCTAGCAGAGATAACAGCCAAAAATGATGCGAAAAGAGCGCACAATTTTACCTTATTGGCTCCACCAATAGTCACTGTCACTATCGCGACAAAAGCGCGGCAGGACGCTGATCCAGCGCCTTCAACATAGATGCATTCCCGTACACAAAAAACGTGTACGGGCTACAGTTGATTAAGGTTTATTTGGGGTGGGGGAAAAATCTTGCAATACTTCATTGTGTTCGCAATGATGAAATCGCATGAGTTCAGGATAGAATAAATATTTAATTTTTTCTCCTAAGCCCGCTATATAAGCATCACGTTCAGTGAGGATCCAAAGGTTTTTATCTCTGAGAGGATTGTATGAATTTAGATGTAATGCTAATGGGGAAACATACACTCTGTATTTAGTATCCTCAATAAATGCGACGATTTTTTCTGACCCTAAAGGTGTGCTATAGCCATCAAAAACTATTTCACCCTCTATTTCTTTTACTGCATTCACATATAACTTTAAGGAAATATCCCTGACCTTATGGGTGTATTGATAGATGCCACCTTTTTTTAATGTATTTTCAACTGTGGATGCAATACTTTTCCAAACAAGTGGGTCAACCACGACATAAAAACGTTCTGATGTATAATCTGCAATAGCATCTTTATATTTTATTAAGACTGCGTTTTCTGCCGGTGACAAGCTAGCGCTCTTTTCTTTTTGCAATAAGAGGGGTAATCCTCGAATAATGCGCATATCTCCCGTCTTTAGAGCGAAAATAAATTCCCGCTTTCTAATGGCTGCAACTTCAGCTGGCCTACGCAAAAATGCTGTCCCCAGATTTGTCTCGGGTGTTATTTTAGGATTTTTAGGGTCCGCAGGATTTTTATTACGCATATGTACCAGCATTTTATACGCATGCCAAAACTCATGTAACACTAGCTTTTCTAATTCTTCATCTGTTCTTCCTAAAATTGATATATCAAATAAAACCGCGTGCATATCAGGACGATAAAGACCTAAAGCCTGGATACGTAAATCTTTCGCGATAAATATATAAAAATCAGGATGGGCCAACACTAAATTAATATAATCACAGCCTTTATTGCAAAGTAGCTCATTATGACGCAAGCCATCAATCATTTTAGCTAACCTTGTTTTTACTTGTCTTAATTTTTCTTTCAATTGCGCATCATTTTCTTCCGCTGGCAGGATAAATTCGAATATTTTATCTCGATAAAGACTCTCCAAATCAAGTGACATGGCGGGTTGATAATGCCAAAGCGTTGCGTTGCAGTTTGCAAGAAAACCAGTTGATGGCGCCAAAGTCGCGCTGGGCAACAAACGTTGCGCAAGATACCCAGCTGTTGCGAATAATCCGCCAATAGCTAACATTTTCCAAGTTTTTTGCCGTCTTGCATTCATTGATATCCAACCTTACTGTAATTTTTTTGCGATTATATAAGACAAAAATTAAGGCTTTATTAAGGGCCGATGCTTCTCTATTGCTCAATTGGCCCAAAGCCTGTTTTAGAATCAACCGTTCTTTGCACAGGTGCGATCAATTTCAATTCCCATGGCTGTAGCATTTAACACTGCGGCAATTCTTACACTAGACTGAATAGCAACTTTACTGACACCCGACTTGGTTAACTCATGCGTATGCGCGTCAACACACATACCACATCCATTAATGGCCGAAACAGCCAAACAATATAGCTCAAAATTAGCCTTATCAATGCCTGGATTGCCAATCACATTCATACGTAATTTTGCGGGCATGGTAGCAAATGCTTTATCACTAACTAAATGAATAAACCGATAGTAAATGTTATTCATCGCCATGATAGTAGCGGCAGATTTTGCGGCAGATTTTGCTGCATTTATTTCTGACTCACTAAGATAATTGCTAACTTCTGATAAAATTCCCGCAATGACTGTTGGGTTTTTTATCGCGTAAGCAGATGCGAGCGCAATCCCAGCAATTTGATTTTGAGCTAAATCTGGCGCGCCCTCTTCTGTTAATATAGTTGATAAATTTAATTTAATGTCTTTTGCGCTCTCTAATAGTGAATTTTTTAATTGTTCAATACTCATAGCAGTCTCCAAATAATGGTATATTTAAGCCGTTTCTAACGTTTTTTCACCTTTCTGCCAATTACAAGGACACAGTTCATCCGTCTGCAATGCATCAAGCACACGCAATACTTCTTTAGGATTACGGCCTACATTTAAATCCGTTACCATGACAAATCGAATAATACCTTGCGGGTCAACAATAAAAGTGGCGCGTTGAGCAACACCTTCGTTTTTGTCCATAATACCCAACGCTTGCGTTAATTCGCGCTTGATATCTGCTAACATAGGAAAAGGTAAATCCATTAATTCTTGTTTTTGCTGTCTCCACGCTAAATGCACAAATTCAGAATCTGTACTAGCGCCTAATAAAATAGTCTCGCGATCAGTAAATTCATCATTTAACCGGGCAAATTCTGCAATTTCAGTTGGACACACAAAAGTAAAATCTTTCGGCCAAAAGAAAAATACTCTCCATTTATTTGGATGTGACTTATTATTTACCTCAATAAAAGCATCACTGCCGCTTGCAGAGACAACTGCTTTAACCGAAAATTCAGGGAATAGCTCGCCTATCATTAACATATTGATTTCTCCATATTTTTTGTTGGTAATAGCCTAAATTACGCGAAATTTATTGATAAATATAATATATTATTGTTATATTAACGATAAGTGATGCTTATGATGGTAAATTTAAAATGAATATACGAGATTTAGAATACTTAGTGGCATTAAATGACTACGGCCATTTTGGCAAAGCAGCTGAAGCGTGCTTTGTTAGTCAACCTGCCCTAAGCATGCAAATTAAAAAACTAGAAGAGAGTTTAGGCATAAAACTTTTAGAACGCAGCAATAAGTCTGTATTATTCACCGACGCAGGGATTGCGATCACAGAACGTGCACGACACATCTTGAATCAAGTGGATGAAATGCGCGATTTCGCGAAATTAGCAAAAGACCCTTATCGTGGTGAATTGAAAATTGGAATTATTCCAACCTTGGCACCTTACTTATTACCCTTGATCATTCCATCGTTGGCTAAAAAATTCCCTAATATTTCTTTTTATTTGATTGAAGAACAAACGGCCGCGCTCATTGATAAACTAAAAATGGGTAAATTAGATGCCGCCTTGCTGGCACATCCAGTGACAGAAAAAAATTTCACCACCTCATTATTATTTGATGAAGAATTTTTATTAGCAGTCCCTACCAACCATCCTTTAGCAAAATTTAAAATAATTAAACAAAATGACTTAGACAATCAAAATTTATTACTGCTCGAAGAGGGACATTGTATGCGCGAACAAACACTTGCGTTTTGCCACAACATGCACGCCGCTGAAATTCAAAGCTTTCGAGCCACTAGTTTAGAAACACTACGCCACATGGTTGCCGCGGGCAATGGCATCACTTTAATTCCAAAACTAGCACGTCAATCAAATGATAATATGGTCTATGTGCCATTCGGCCCACCAAAACCTATGCGATCGATTGGTTTATATTGGCGATCTTCTGCCGCTAAAAAAATACTATTAGAAGAAATAGCGATTGAAATTCGAAAAATCATTATTAAACTTAAAACAGTAATAGTACCGAAATAACTGGCCAAACATTTAGGTAGATCTTTTCTTTGGTTTTCCCTCTTTATACTCCACCCAAATACACCCTATGCCACCAAGTATTACCAATAACATTCCAAAAGTCATCCCTAGACTTGGTACAGTTTTCCAGATAATGACGGTAAAAATTGCTGAAAAGAGCACATTGGAATACATCAGCGCGCCGATTAATTGTGGATTAGCATATAACATGGCTGCATTACCGAAATATTGCGAGACAAAAAACAATACACCCAAAAGAAGCATCCACATCCAGCTAGTGGCAGAAAGTGTTTGCCAAAAAGGAATGGTAACTAAGCCAGCGGTAATAGTGGTGAAAAGTAAGAAATAAAATAAAATTATCTTAATTGAATCATCTTTTGCAATTTTACTGACAATATGAATAGTAAAAGCAAGTGCAACGGCTGAAGTAATCGCAAGTAATGAACCCACTTCTAAAAAATTTGAGTTGGAATCAGGACTTAAAATAATAACGACACCCACATACCCTGCTAATAACGGCAACCAAAGTCGATGATTTAATTTTTGTGAGAAAAATAAATAGCCGATAAACGGCACGATTAATGGTGCCGTATTAGAAAGCAACACAGCATTCACCAAAGGCATATAAGTGACCGCGTAAAACATGGTTATCATCATGATGAAACCCGTGATTGAGCGCGTGATATGCAGCCAGATATGTGTGGTTTTCAAAGTTTTCTGGATTGACTGATTCTTATTGTTAAAAAAAATGAAGGGAAGCATTAAAAAGAACGCGACCCCTGATAACAAAAAAACAACCACAGGCATAGGAGGGAAAATATGCGCATATTCCTTAATAATCGCGCTAATGACCGTGGAAGAAAACGTACCGCCAAGACAAAGAGAAACGCCTAAACTTAAATTATTTTTCTTCACAATGAAGCCTCCTTTTTAAAATTATCATTTAAATTTTAATTTGGAATAAGGGCTTTTTGAAAGTTAATGGCGCATTTGGTGGATTTTATTATTGCAGTATTGTATAATAATTAGAATAATTCAGCAAGAGTATTTCATTTCTTCTTAATTAAGCATTAAGGAAAAAACGACGTGAATAATTCATCCTTAAAAAATAAGACAGAAAAAGATGCAAAAGAAGAAATGGAAGAAAAAATTGATGAAGCCATTAAAGAATCCTTTCCTGCAAGCGACCCGCCTGCTTGGAATTCAGGTATTGAGAAAGAGCCCTCTAACAATAAGACGCTAAAAAAATAATATCACTATGCTTAGCTAGTTTTTTTTATTTTTTGTACGTTTCAAACCATCAATAACGGTTTTTGGTTGCGCAACAGTAGAAGAAGTTGAGGCAGTTGATGCTGTGTTTTCTACAGATGTCGATTGTTCTGCTACAGGAGCGGATGTAGACAATATATACCTTCCTTTCCCAGGTAACTTAAAAAGCTTAGGAGAATGATTGGCGGCAACGTTTGACTCACTTGGAACTGCTGTTGTGGAATTGGTAGCAGCGCTGGATACAGCAACGGCTTGTGAAGACTGTTCATCTGTTAATGTGGTTGCACCTAATACTTTAGTAATATCTCTAATATCTACTTCGTCATCACTATCATCATCGCTATCACTTTGTGTCTCTGAATTATAATAAGCCTGTAAAAATGATTGATGACTACAATTTTTTTTCTTGTTCTTTCTCTCATAACTAATATCCGTTGTCGGCGGTAGATGCAATTGTAAAGAACCATCTAAACCTAAATAAACGATGTAGCCGCCATTTATTTCCGCTAACTCTTGGGCTTTTTGTAATAACTGCTCAGCATAATGTTCCGCAATATTATCCAGTAATCCTGTTTTCTCAGCCTTTCCTTTTGTTGTATCAATACTATTTTTATATCTTGAATAAGCGTTGGAGGTAGTAATGCCATACTTTGCGCTATGATAATTTGCGCGATAAGGTCTATTAAATGATGGAAATCTCACGACTTCTGAATGAAAAATATGCCTAGATGATATTTGCGCTTTAAAAGTCGTTTCGCGCTCATTTAATTGTCTAGTGTTAATTGCAACGTCGTTATTGGCATGCGCGGCAGACAAAAATATTGGTTTATTACGTTTTAAGCTAGTTAATGTATGAAAGAAAATTTGCACATAGCCTGTTTTTGGATGCTTCGGACGCGGCCCTGAAGCTGTATCATTATAATTAGGTCGCAGAGTACCATGACTTAATTCTGCTTTGCCGCCCAATGCATAAAGTATCGCATGCTTGGCACCATCTGCTGTTGGAATATAGGGGTTAGCATCCACATCCATTATTTTGTAACATGCGTACCGTCTTGCGGCGCTCTCTTCTCTAAACTGTGCATATTCATTGACAAAGCGCTGGTAATGCTGAAAAAGTAAGCTTGGAAAGGCAATTTTATCTTTTTCAGGCCACCATGGCTTGCCAGCTTTGCTTCCTTCCAGTTTATCAAAGCGACGATTCAATTCGACACTAGCCTCTTTAATACGCTGACGTTTTTCTTTGGTATCAATCGGTTCGCCAATGCGCAAACCAGCCATCTCATAAACAGCAGGGCTGTAGATGTTTTTATCGTTGAAAACACTGGCATCATCCTTAATTTCTTCGCGAATTGCTCTTCGCGCTTGCGGGGAAAAGTATTGATTAAAAAAATGCACTCCACGAAAATGTACAACATATAATGTAGGATATTCCGCTAAATCTACTTGAGCGCCTTCTTCTAACTTCGCATTTATTTCAGCAATAATGTTTTCAATTGCTTGCCTTTTTGCCGCTGATTGACTGTAATTTACCGCTTGATGGTTTGGGCCAGGAACATCTTGTTCTGAATCACTGCTTTGATCGCTGTTACTGTCGGGGTCACCTCGAAGTTCATTGATTCCGATAGGCATAAAAGCTCCTCATGATAAATATGGCTTCTTAATAGAAGCTGCTAACTGAAAATTCACGCAAGCTAAGGCGGCTTTGTCAGATTCAGGCAGGAAAAACATCATCCTAGCGGTTATTTTAGAATCACTACACATGACGCTAGTGAGTGAATTTTTAAATGGTAAAATACCTGCAAGCTGGCGTAACAATTCACGTGTTTCTCTAATCATAAAATGACTTTCATTAACGCTAGTAATCGGCTGACAAACGTTTACCCATCCTGCATTTCCAAGCGCTTTATTTCTCACTTTAGTCTTACGATTTTCTTGCTGACGGTCCAAATAGCAATGCGCAAAAGGACCATCTAAATGAATCGCGGTTTTTCCTGCTCCCCGCGGATGATAAACAATATCAATTTCTTTACCTGTTTGCGGACAAATAAAACTGGGCCTTAAATATCTTTGGCCGCCTGGCGTTAAAACACTTCGTATTTTTTCAAACATGGCAAGTTCATGTGGTATTGGCGGTGCTGCTTTAAATTTTGCTATTTGCATTTGAAAGCAAACGGTAAATCTCTCATTAAAAACCTCGAATAATACGAGCTGCTCGCTAAACAAGGTATATCTCAACGACATTATTTGCAAAATTTCATCATGCGTTAAATTTGACAGTCTTGCAGTCAGCTCATTAATCAAAAGTACTTTTTGCTCCGCAGAAAAACATTCATGATTGTGACAAATTTTGGCATATTCATTCAATTTTAAAACTTCAAATAACTCTGGCGTAGACAATGTTGGCAAATTACTCAATGCGTATTGATTAAATAAATCAATAAAAGCGAGCGTTTGAGGAAATAATTGCGTTGGAAATTCCGATAATAATTTACTGACCAGCATCATCACGGATAATTTTTGGGCTGCTAAGCTAAAATGGAAAAAGCGACATAAATGTGGAATAAAAGTTTGGGCTATATGCGTATAAAATTCAATTATATTCGTTTCAAATTCTCGAATCGAAGTATTTTTCTCCAGTTCACGTAAAAGCTTTGGCAATACTTTTTTATAAGCTAATTCCATTAAGAAATAAGCTCGCAGAAAATTAGGAATGCCTTTTACATGAGAACTAGTCATCGCCCTAAGCACACATTCATCTGGTTTTAATTTGGCAGTATAAAAAAAACCTTCCGCATTACACAAATTAAGCTTTCTAGCCATTATTTTGTACTGATTGATTGCGCCCATACAATCCACCGATACTGACTGTGTTGGCACATTAAATGAATGCTCTAATAAAAAAGAAACATACGCGAAATTTGATAAGTGCTCTCTTTTGTAATCTGCATTCTCAAGCTCGAATAAAGTCCTTGCGCAAATCACAAGTTCATTGCTTTCAGTGCCGATAGGATCAAATTTAGAAGGTACGTGCTTGTTATCTTTAAGCTTTTGTAAGTCTGCTATCAGTGTTCTTTGCATCATCTAAACTCCCAAATGACACGATCTATTGGGTATCGAAAACAAAGGTAAGCTATCACTAAGTAGCCCAAAAAGCAATTATCAGTGCATGTTTTAAACAGTCACCAAAAGAACCTTCTCCCCTTGTGGGAGAAGGTGGCGCGCAGCGCCGGATGAGGGGTGAGAACGTTCGACAAAGCCCCTAATTAACCGACTTCTTAATCTCCTGCCCAGTATTCTGCATATCTTCACCAAACCCTTTCACCGTATTCTGGCAACCACAAAGCAAAATACCACTCAACACAAAAGTTAAAGCAAAATAACATAATGATTTCATTGTGACGTTCCTTTTGGATAATTATCTTAATACCTATTGACACCTCATTAATCTTATAATAAAAATCATACTTTGAAAACGCTACTCAGCCAATAAAAGAGATATCATCCATGTCCTATTGCAACGCCCTAGCTATTTTAACCGGCGATAGAAAAATCCTACATCAAACCTATCATGATAGACACTATGGCTTTCCAATAGATGAAGACAATGAACTCTTCTGTCGATTAATTTTAGAAATTAATCAAGCAGGTTTAAGCTGGGAAACTATCCTAAAAAAACAAGATAACTTTCGCAAAGCCTACAGCAAGTTCAATATTAAAAAAGTAGCAGCGTACACTGCTGCTGATAAAAAACGCTTATTAGCAGATGCGGGCATCATTCGTAACCGATTAAAGATTGATGCTGCGATTGAAAATGCGAAAACAATTCTGCAACTACAAAAAGAATTTGGTTCATTTAAACAATGGCTACATACTCATCATCCTAAAACTAAAGATGAATGGGTAAAACTTTTTAAAAAAACTTTTCGTTTCACTGGAGGAGAAATTGTCCATTCATTTTTGATGAGTATAGGTATATTGCCAGGTGCCCATCATAAACAATGCCCGATTTACATCAAAACGCTTAACGCTAAACCGCTATGGGTCAAAAAAGTCTAGGCAACATCTGGTGGAGAACAACTAGAAAAATCTTGCTGATAATAAGCATCTAAATTAGCTTTTAAATCTTAGACAAGGCGGTGACAATGACAGCTTTAGCCCGACTTGTCCTAGCTACCTTCTTACTTTTCATTTTAATTAATTGATTTCTTAATTTCCTGCCAAGTTTTCTGCATATCTTTACCAAAACCTTTCACCATACTCTGGCAACCACAATGCTCGATTTACTCCAAAGGGCTTCAAGTCAACTCATTGGGAGTTATCAATAAGCAGAATACTTCTTGAATCCATCCTCAATTTTTTTATCACGCTCTTCCAACTTTTTCTTTTGCGCATCAGTTAACAAATCTGTAGCGGGAACATACTTATCAGATACAGCGTTATCTTTCTCTGCTTTTTTTGCAATTGGCGGCAATGATGATGCTTGTGAAGGCTCAAAAAAATGACCCAATGAATTTACAGCCATTGCTTGTTGTTGAGTTAAATGTAGATATTTTTTCATGTTTCCTCCCATCAAATTAATTATCGCTAAAGAAATTACAATCTCAAAACAAATAATCTAGCAGTTTAAGCTTAACGAATTCTTAATTACCAGCACACGCTTTTATGTACAGTGGGGTTCCATAAAGTGTCATCCCGGACAACCGTCTGCGACGGTTTCCGGGATGACATTCTTTATCTATATTAACGGTTTCAGGGATGACAGACTGTGATGCAACAAAGCCATAAGGGAACACTAGTTGCGGCAAAGTATTCAATAATTTACAATATATACAACAAGGAAGCTAATTTATCTAAGGAATCCAACATGAAAAAAACCATTGCCCTCACCGCCTGTCTTCTAGCTAGTTCATTTTTCTCAACTACTTATGCCGATGATACTAGTGTTTCCGCCCCAAACAGCCCGTTAGTAGAATGGTCATCCGCATCCTCTGACGATAAAATCAAAATTGACAATAGCAGCGGCGCTAATCTTTCTATTCAAATCACCGTCAATGGCAGCGATACTTCGCCGGGGATTACTGTGCAAAACTGCGGGGATACGACGACTATTCAAGCAGGTAGCACGGCTATCTGTGTGACTAGTGATAGTGATAATCCAGTGACTTTTGCTTCAGACAATCAGAGTATATCAGCTTCGGGTACTTACCAAATTACTCAAGCGCCACAACTGCCGGCGCAACCACAGCAATAATATAATAACTAAGCTTTTCCCGTACACGAAGAACGTGTACGGGCTACATATTATTGGTCTTCTCGGCGTAAAAAATTAATGGTATTAAACTTTTCAGATTTTTTCATTGTACCAAACGTATCTGGTGAATCTTGTGTCACGCTGATAATTTTCATATTGTCAGTCAGGTCAATGACAACGCTGCCTTTCACGAATAAGTCCTTACGCGTCTTCGGCCCCCAAACAATGTCAATTTTGCATTGTTTCACGCTACCGCAACCGCTAAGCGCTTCGTCATAATTTAAACTTCTAAGAAAATAACCAGCTTTAATCAATTTATTATTCGCATAAATTTCAAAATCCAATGTCGAGCATCCAGTTCCATTCTGAAAGGAATAACAAGTATTGAAAAATAATTCAGGTACTTCATGTAGCGGACAAAGTTTTACATTATTGCTATAACAATAAGCGCTACTCTCATTCACAATCCACTTTAATCCTCTACCAACTTGAGCTTCGATATTTGCTTCAAACACTACTTCCAACTTACCACCTTGTCGATAGTAACAGGTTGCGGATAATCCACCTCCCGCCCCCACACTTGCCATTGCATATTCAAAATCCTGAACTTGCGTGGCTTGCACATAATTAACATTATTTTCCCAATACTCTGGTGTGCCACCTAATTTTTGACACGTATAAGTATTGTTTGTTTTCGCGCAGCTAATTTTCTCTGGACAATAGACTGTTTTCGTCGGTACAGCTTTTTGCAAAAAAGCATGAGCACTCTTAACGCTCAAACAATTTACTAAAACACAGATGCTAATGACCTTAAAAATATCGATGATTTTTCTCATAATGGTCCTGCTTTTATATTATTCTAAATTTCATTGATTGGACAAAATACCATCATTTACGGTGATAATCAATTTAAAATAGCCACTTATTGGTCAATTTAAGCTCAAATCATGACAATGACATTCACTTCCAATAAAGCCATACTGACTTAATCTAATATCAGGAGCTCTACATGCAAACTAACCAATTGCAGCGCGTGATAAATAAACTATGGAAAAGTAACCCTCTCGTAGAAGGTGCAGGTGTTCACCTGAAGCGCGCATTTGGTTTTCACGAATTACCGCTATTCGATCCTTTTTTATTATTCGATGATTTTCGCTCGGAAAATCCTGCTGAATTTAAAGCAGGATTTCCATGGCACCCGCATCGCGGCATTGAAACAATCACCTATATTCTTGATGGTGATGTAGAACATGGCGATAGTATGGGCAATAAAGGTGATATCTCTGCGGGCGATGTACAATGGATGACGGCAGGCAGCGGCATCATTCATCAAGAAATGCCGAAAGGAAATAGCAAAGGCCAAATGTTAGGATTTCAACTTTGGGCAAACCTTCCTGCTAAGGCAAAAATGATGGATCCGCGTTACCGTGGCATCAAGAAAAATGAAATCCCTATCGTTACAACCCCCGACGGCGCTACTGTTCGCATTATTTGCGGCACCATTAATGACATTCAAGGCCCTGCGCGCGATATTATGGCTGAGCCAGAATATTTTGATGTTGAAATTCCAGCAGGTAAATCGTTCATGCATCAAGTAAAAGAAAATCACACAGTGTTTGCCTACGTTATTGATGGCGAAGCTTATTTTGACGCACTGCGTTCACCATTCTCACATGAGGGAGTTGGCGCCAACTATTTTGATATGCAATCACTCTGTCCGTGTACTGATGGTACAATTATTCTGTATAAGACTGAAGGTACGCATGTTACGATTACTACTGATAAACATTCTGTGCGCTTTCTATTAATTTCTGGCAAACCTTTGAATGAACCGGTTGCTTGGTATGGACCAATTGTGATGAACACACAAGAACAATTGCGAACGGCGTTTCAGGAATATAAAGATGGAAGCTTTGTAAAACAGCCAAATCAATAAAGCCTGTCATCCCGCGAATTAATAAAAATCTGTCATCCCGGAAACCGTCGCAGACGGTTGTCCGGGATCCACCTTGCAGGCTTCTGTAACATAGATGGGTGGATCCCGGACATTTTTACCCTTCGGGTAAAAATTCCGGGATGACATTTCATTTTTTCACTTTTTCTCTTTACACTTCTTGCCCAGCCACCCAACCTGACGACCATGCCCATTGAAAATTATAGCCGCCTAACCAACCGGTAACATCCAACACTTCGCCAATAAAATACAAACCTGGCACATGAATGGCTGACATTGTTTTAGACGAAATCGCGTCACAATCAACGCCGCCCAAAGTAACTTCAGCAGTACGATAACCTTCTGTGCCATTCGGTTTCACTTGCCACGCATTGAGAACTTGCGCAACGTCTTCCAGTTGCTGATGAGAAATAGTAGCCATTTTCTTTTCAGCAATTTCGCTATTAAAAAGAACCTCTACTAAACGTTTCGGTAAAAACTCAGTCAAAATAGATTTCAATTGTTTTTGCGGCTGTGTTTGCTTTGTCGTTTTAAGCAGTGCGCAAGCATCAATTTCTGGCAATAAATTAATACTCACTGGCTCGCCTGCTTGCCAATAGGAAGAAATCTGTAAAACAGCCGGGCCACTGAGTCCGCGATGCGTAAATAATATATTTTCACGAAAACTGATGCGTTCATTCGACACCAAGCAATCGACAGAAACACCCGACAGTTCACTTAATTTTTCTTTTTCAGCTACATGCAAAGTAAATGGCACCAAACCTGCGCGTGTTGGCCATACTTTAATGCCAAATTGTTCTGCCACCTTGTAACCGAAAGGGCTTGCGCCCATCGTTGGAATAGATAAACCACCACTGGCGATGACTAACGATTGGCAGCAAAAAACACCACGATTACTAGTAATTTTGAAAGTTTGCTCATCATTTTTTTCGATTCTTTCTATCTTAGTATTTAAACGAATTGCAACATCCGCTTGCTCACACTCAGTGAGCAGCATATTAAGAATATCTTGCGATTTATTATCACAAAATAATTGTCCTAATTTTTTCTCATGAAACGGAATATCGTAGCGCTTGACCAGCTCAATAAAATCCCATTGCGTATATCGACTAAATGCTGATTTGCAAAAATGCGGATTATGCGAAATATAATCCGCAGGAACAATATGCGTATTAGTAAAATTACACCGCCCACCACCTGACATTAAAATTTTTTTCCCAGGCTTATTCGCTTGCTCAAGCACCAAGACTTTGCGCTTGCGTTTACCAGCTTCGATGGCACACATTAATCCCGCAGCGCCTGCGCCTATGACGATAACATCAATTTTTTCCATGCATTTGCCTAAGAAAGCGAATCAGAGTCGCAAAGTGTACACAAAAACCCATCTGTCATCCTGGAATTTTTACCCGAAAGGGTAAAAATGTCCGGGAACCACCCATCTATTAACCGTTACAGTAACGACCAAAGTGGATCCCCGACCACCGTCTACGACGGTTTCCGGGATGACACTTTCTAGACATAGAGTACAAATTCAGTATAGGCTTGCCCTGACTATTTTCAGAGAAATCAATATGCGCATTTGGGTTGATGCAGACGCCTGCCCTAAAGTAATCAAAGAAATTTTATTCCGTGCGGCAATCCGCACAGAAACTGCTTTAATATTAGTGTCTAATCATGCGCTATCCGCCCCGCCCTCCCCCTTTATCACTAAAATGCAAGTATTGGCGGGGTTTGATGTCGCCGATGACAAAATCATCGAGAAAATTCAACCAGAAGATTTAGTAATTACGGGTGATATTCCCCTGGCTGCTGCCGCAATTAATAAAGGCGCCAATGCACTTAATCCTAGAGGCGAACTGTATACCGCCAGCAATATCAAAGAGCGGCTTTCTATTAGAAACTTCAGCACTGATCTACGCAACAGCGGCACCAAAACAGGAGGACCAGCTGCGCTAAGCAAGAAACAAATTCAGCAGTTTGCGAATGAATTAGATAAGGCGCTCAATCTGTCATCCCGAAAACCGTTATAGAAAATTACCGTCATCCCAGAAAATCACTGTCATCCCGGAAACCGTCGTAGACGGTTGTCCGGGATCCACTCATCTATTTCTCGCCAAGATTCAAAAATAATTGTAATGCACAACCGATGGGTGGTTCCCGGACATTTTTACTCTATGGGTAAAAATTCCGGGATGACACGCGTCTCATTATCCGCTGGTTTTTGCCATAGCGTTTTGTAAATCGGCTAAATCCTGTTTTAATTCGTCAACTTTACTGGTCTGACAAGCTTTCACCGTCGCCGCATCAACTGTCACGCCACTCACTGTTTGGCCTAAAATAATAGGCCGCATGCAATCTTGCCAGAATCTTTTATTTGGCGTTTCAGTTCTAGCAAATCCAGCCGTTGCACAAGCATCCGCAATCATGCCACAAGGTTTATCAGTAGATCCTGCCGACATACCAGCCGCATCATCAGCAAACACTTGAGATGTTGCCAATATCGCCGTCAACATAAGAATAATACGGATTTTACGCATTAAAACCTCCTGTTATTAAGCTTTCCTTCACGATGAAGTAAGTAAATATACTCATAACACATGTGGCCTAACAAATGCTAGGCTACGCGTCTATTTGTCAACGAGCGATTCACCGATATGAACCCAGCAGAACAATCTTTTGCCAATTTAAATTTACGCGAAGCATTAACCAATAATTTAGCTACTTTGGGCTATCACAGCATGACGCCGATTCAAGCGCAAAGCCTGCCTATCATGCTGAATAATAATGATATTATTGCCCAAGCAAAAACAGGCAGCGGTAAAACAGCCGCCTTTGGCTTGGCATTATTAAACCGGTTAAATGTCGAAAATTACGCCGTGCAAGCGCTAGTGTTGTGCCCTACCCGTGAATTAGCCGAACAAGTCAGCCAAACCTTGCGGCAATTGGCACGCCTACTGCCCAACGTCAAAGTGCTAAATTTATCTGGCGGCATGCCGCTCAAACCGCAATTAGATTCTTTGCGCCATGGCGCGCATATTATTGTAGGCACGCCAGGCCGCGTGCAAAAACATTTAGATAAAGAATCATTAACACTGAATAAATTACAGACGCTAGTGCTAGACGAAGCAGACCGCATGCTGGACATGGGATTTTTTGATGCGATTCATGACATCATCGCGCTTTGCCCGAAACAGCGACAAACACTTTTATTTTCCGCCACCTATCCAAGCGAAATCAAAAAACTAGCCAGCGAATTTATGCAAAATCCTAAAAGAGTAGTAGTGGAAGACGCGCATACTGAATTTGATATTCAACAACTTTTTTATGAAATGAATCATGCAAAAGATAAATTTCCACTGTTAAAAAAATTATTACTGCATCATAAACCTGCCTCTACGCTTATTTTTTGCAATACCAAAGAATTAACCGCCCAACTCACCGCCAATTTAAAAAATGAAGGTTTCAGCGCCATGGCACTTAATGGCGACATGGAACAATTTGAACGCGATGTGGCCATTATCCGTTTTAAAAATCAAAGTTGCTCTATTTTAGTGGCAACAGATGTCGCCGCGCGCGGCCTTGATATCAAAGAATTACCCGCGGTGATTAATTATGAATTAGCGTTTGAACATGACGTGCATATACATCGTATTGGCCGCACTGGCCGCGCCGGCAGTAAAGGTTTGGCATTAAGCCTAACGACTCCAGCGGATGCACAACGACTTTGCGCTATCGAAGACAATTTAAAACATCCTGTCACCTGGGGAGATGTCAGTAACTTAAATAAAACTGACCACCCCATTTTATTACCAGAAATGGTAACGTTATGCTTAAACGCAGGACGCAAAGATAAAATCCGACCTGGCGATATATTAGGCGCACTGACCAAAGATGCTGGATTAGCCGGAGATACCATTGGAAAAATTGATATCACGCCGCTTTATTCCTATGTGGCCATCCATCAAAATCATGCCGACAAAGCCTTCGAATATTTACAAACCGGCAAATTAAAAGGCCGCAAAGTGAATGTGAAAAAATTAAAATAGAAGTGTCATCCCGGAATTTTTACCCGTTTTTTGGGTAAAAATGTCCGGGATCCACCCATCTATTTTCCATTACAACTATTTTAAAATCTTTGCATATCCTATTCGCAAGTTAGTAGACACTAAAAACCCCTATCAATTTTTTATCGATACCCTTATTCTTATTAGAACGTTAACAGGAGAACACAATGACCGACTACAACAATGGTGAATTTGGAAATATTAAACTCTCACCCGGCACATGGAAATTCGCAGTAGTCATAGGCGCCGCACTGTTAGCGCTCATTATCTTATCTACCTGCGTAGGCATCGTAGGCGCAGGCCAACGCGGCGTTTTATTACGCTTTGGCGCAGTCACTGGCACGATTAAAAACGAAGGTCTTTACTTTAAAATTCCTTTTGCCGAACAAGTGGTCTTAATGTCCACCCAAATCCAAAAATACTCTACCCAATCCACCGCCTCCAGCAAAGATTTACAGGTAGTGACCACCGAAGTGACCTTAAACTATCAGCTAGACCCAAATGATGTTGGCGAAATTTACCGCCAAATGCGCCAAGACTATGAATATCGCGTGATACAACCCTTTGTACAAGAAGCCGTCAAATCCGTTGCCGCAAACTTTGACGCCGAACAATTGATTACGCAACGACCCAAAGTAAAGGCCGACTTACAAAATCTATTAGCAAAAAGATTAGGCCACTTAGGCATTGAAGTAGTAGAACTCTCAATTACTGATTTTAGATTCACTCACATTTTCCAAGATTCAATCGAAGCCAAGGTAAAAGCTGTGCAACAAGCATTAGAAGCGGAAAACGCGCTAAAACGCGTCGGCTTTGAAGCGCAACAAGCTATCGTCAAAGCAACCGCGGAAGCGAAAGGCTTAGAATTACAAAAAGCACAAATCACGCCACAACTATTAGAATTACGTCAAATCGAAGTCCAACGCCTAGCTGTTGAAAAATGGAATGGCGAATTACCCTCAGTCGTCACCAGCGGCGGCCCCGTTCCGATGCTAGATGTATTCAATCCTCACAAGAAATAACATGTCATCCCGGAAACCTTCAAAGTCTGTCATCCCGGAAACCGTCGCAGACGGTTGTCCGGGATCCACCCTCCTGTCGCCATAGCATTTAATTTGCGAATAGAGTATGCAAAGATTCTAAAATAATTGTCATGTACACCCGATGAGTGGTTCCCGGATATTTTTACCAAAAAACGGTAAAAATTCCGGGATGACATCTTTGTTCAGATTCTATAAATAACTCAACCACGGATATTTATGCCGACTCTTATAACCCCCATAAGCACGACACAACGGATAAGCCAGCAAAATCACCACTAAACTAACAAAATAAACCCGCCATAAATAAAACTGATAATTCTCCGGCATCGGATAATGATTTTTAATCCATGGCGACGTCGCGCCCCACCACCATTCAGGATGAGCGTGTAAAAACACATAAGAATAAACGTATGCGCATAAATGGATGATGTACAAATGAATAATATAAAAAAAGAGCGACACCTTGCCAAAGGTTAAAAAGAATTCACTCGCCACATTGTCCCATTTATTCAGTAACGGCAACACTAAAAATACAATACCCAATGTTAACAATAAAAATTGTAAAGACGCAGGATATTTATTGACATTAATAAATGAGAAAAAAGTATAAATACCGCCGCGCGCTTGTAAACTCCACGGCGTTGGATTACCAAATAAATTAAAATAACGGAGGGTTGAAAACGCTAACAGACAAATCATCCCCGCGCACAAAAAACGTTTGGTTTGCGAAGGTAACGACAACTTAAACCAAGGGCCCAAACAATAGCCTAAACTCATCACCGCAAACCAAGGCACAATCGAGTAAAACACGGTGATATTCCAAACGCCCAAATCAAAACTCGAACTACCATAAATTAACGTCCACAGATTCGCTAACAAAGGTTGGGTTGGCACTAACGTCATTAACCCTTCTTGCGCAACAATCACTGCCAAAGAAAAAACCAATAAAATAGACCTAGGCAACCAAATCAATCCAGCTAAAATCATCATCGATAATCCAAGCGCATAAATAACTTGCACCACTAATGTCGCATCCAGGGTAAATTTCCAAGAAAAAGTGATCACGGTTAATTCAAGAAAAATAAGCCAGAGACCGCGGGTCAATAAAAATTGACTCACCTCGCGCTTGGTATGGTTCAAACCATATAAAAATGCAGAAACCCCAGCCAAAAATACAAAAGTCGGCGCACACAAATGCGTGATCCAGCGGCTAAAAAATAATCCAGGAGTCACTAGCGATAAATCCGCGGAACTGTATAATAGCGAACCAAAGAAATCACGTGTATGATCAAGCACCATGAGTAATAGTGCAATTCCACGTAAAATATCGATAGAATGCAGACGGTTTTTATAAGCAGTGTTAATAGCTACTTGCATTTTTTATAGTCTCATTAATTAGAAATGAATAAGCGCGGTAGGCTAACAATTATTTCAAAATTAGAAAAGAGGAAAACAGCGTGAATGACACGAATGACGATGAATCCATCGCTAACGCCATTAACACTATCACCGAAAAATTAAGCGTGGTTTTACTCAAAGAATTTTTGAAATTGCCGACTGAATTACAAATGAATATTGTCTTAATCAAATCAGCGCAATTATTATTAGCCAATGTGTTATGCCAAGTCGTGACCAACATGGAAGAACTAGAAAAGGTCACCAATGAACAAGCTAATGAAATAAAAGAATTGACCCTCAATTGTGCTTTTAGTGGTTTCATCCATAAATTTGGAATCGAAAAACACTAATAAGATGAATGCCATACATCACCTGGTGTGTATAGGAAACCTTACCCCTACACGTTAAAGAATTTTTTATCTTAAATCGTTTTAAATCAGTAAGTAAACACCTCTTAAGCCTATAATTTAACCAACATTTTACCTTGTAATTTTGACTTATACCCCCCCACTTGGTACATTAAGGCCTAAGTAATAATAAGCACAAAAACGAGGAAACCAAATGCAACTTCGCACTGTGAATCAGGCACAATTCTATGGCAGTTCATTAGCAGCTCTTTCCGCTGTTTTATATGGTTTAATGGCTTATTTTGGTGTCTTATTATTAAAAAGTCATTTCACTTTGCCGAATATGCTGTTTTGGCGTTTCGCCATTGCCACTATCTGGATGCTTGGCTGCACAATTGTCCTGCAAAAACGTTTACCAACAAAAGTCAGCAAAAGCACAGTCATTCAAACATTGATATTGGCCGGATTAGTTTATAGCGCAGCGAGCGCACTCTATTTTCTCTCGATGACTTATATTGGCACTGGTCTTGCGACAGCGATATTTTTCTCATTCCCCGTATTTGTCACATTGTTTTCTTGTATGTTTAACCGCACAGCCATTAATCAATACACGGTCATGGCTTTACTGTGTATTTGTTTAGGTGTTTTATTAGTGAAAGGCCATCATGTCGGCAGCAATATTGACTTACAAGGCACTTTAATCGCCGTCTCAGGCGCGTTTTTATATGCGATTTATATTTATCGTAGCCGTCATATGAGCAAGTTAATTGACCCGCATTTCCTCACGCTATTAGTCTGCTCAGGCACCATGTTAGTCTTTTTCTTTTACTCTTATTCAACCAACCAATTAGCGCTGCCAAAAAGTGGTTATGAATGGTTTTATGTCTGCGCCATTGGTGTACTCGCTACCGCATTACCTATTCAATTTTTACTTGAGAGCTTAAAATATATTACGCCGATTAAGGTTTCCATTTTAGCTTCATTACGCGTCGTGGTGACCATTTTGATTGGCTGGGCGATCTTAAATGAACAAATCACCGTATTACAATTTTTTGGCGTCGCTACCATTCTGTTCGCCAGTGTACTTGCGCAAAAAGTAGATTAGATCTCTAGATAACCTTTTTTAAGTTTAATGTGGGCATATGCTACTTCTATTCTTAAAAAGCTTAATTATCGGTTTTGTCATCGCAGCGCCCGTAGGGCCAGTTGGCATACTATGCATACAACGTTCGCTGCATAATGGTTTTAAGATAGGCCTAGCAACAGGTATAGGCGCAGCACTAGCCAATGGTGTTTATAGCTTAATCGCAGGCTTTGGTTTAACGGCAATTTCTTCGCTATTGTTGACTCACGAATATTGGATACGCCTGTTTGGCGGCATATTTTTGCTTTATTTAGGCATTAAAATTCTATTCGTACGCTCAAGTCATCGTACCACCGACAAAAACACAGAGCATTCCGCAGGACACGCCTGTTTATCTAGTCTATTTTTAACTTTAGTGAACCCTATTACAATTATCTCGTTCATCGCCATTTTTGCAACTCCCACGTTTGCTAACATCAATACAAACTACACGCAAGCCGCCTTATTAGTAATTGGCATCACATTAGGCTCCGCATTATGGTGGTTACTTCTGAGCAGCGGCGTTGCTTTCATCTTGCATCACCGGGTCAACTCCAAAATCATGCGTATCATTAATTGGCTATCTGGTCTTATCATGCTTGCATTTGGTTTATATGCTTTATATCAGTAAAATTTAGGCTAAAAATCTAAAACTCAATTTCATAAAACACATCCGCGCCATTTTCCAGCGTACTATTTTCCGCTTGAAAATAAACATCTCGCAACATTTGATAGCGCAGATTTAAAACGGAAATCGGTTTGAATAAACCCAAACTATAATGCAAACTTAATTTTTTTCCTAAATCTTTACCCATCGTCATCGCGGTCGTCGTATCATTTTCATTGGTCGTCGTATTAAAATACCCGACTTCGCCAACACTTAATGACGATAAGCCCAACTTTTTCTGCATCTTTTCCGTCATATCTTTAATGTTTTTCCCGCCAGAATGTTTGTCCATCGCCACATCATTTAATAACGCCAACGCGCTCGCGCCAGTGATTTGCGAACGCGGATGTCCAAAAATCAAATACGATAAAATATCGTTTTGCGCCAAACCACCCGGTTCAGAAAATAAAGTCACTAACGGATCACTGAAAGTACCTCTAACGCGAATACCAACAATAATATTAGAAAGCTTAGAATTAAACGCCGCGTTACTACTTTCAGCTGACGAATTATCCGCAGTGTTATTAATGACTGGAAATTTCCGCATCGCCTCAATATTCAAACCAGGATTAGTCAGCAAATTTCCCGTATAAATAAATCTTCCTTGCCGAATGGTTAATTCACGTCCATACGCCTTATAAATACCATTATTGGTATATAACTCCCCTATCGCCGTAATATCCGCCGTTTCTTCCTTGCTGAGCCGCAATTTACCTTGTAACTGCGTTTGGATACTAGGATCATGCAAATACACATCATTGCCTAACGTCACTTGCAAATGTAAAGCAACATGATTTAGCAGAGACAGGCCTGGCGCTTTCCTGTGCACGAATATCACATCATTCGGCAAGGTTTGGACATTATCCCCTTTAGTCGATTTAATATTCGCGAATGGAATATTCACCTCACCTGACAATTTAAATGAATCTTTTACATAATGAAAATCAATATCAGGTGAAATCTTAATTTTATACTCAGGTAAATTGGCCAACAATAATTGATTACCTTGCAAATGCAGTGTTAAAGGATAACCCGCGCTATTCCAATCAAGCATACCCGTCAGGGCCGCTTGGCCTTCTGACTGAAAACTACCACGAAATTGCAGCGGATGCGTGTCATCACCTGCCGCCGTCAAATCAATGTTATGCAATGTAATCCCTAATGGTTTAATCGGTAACTCACCGCGCGAAACATTTGCTTGTAACGCAATATTAGGCTGATTTAACTGTCCGCTCAATTCCGCGCGCGCGGTTAAATTACCTTGTACACCGTTAATTATAGGAAATAACGTGGTTAATTGCCGCAATCTAGGTAAATGAACTGATAACTTTCCAGTGATAGGTTGCCCAGATTCAAACGTCAACGCAGGCAAAGTAAGATGGCCCTGTATCCACCCATCGGCCAGAAAATATAAATTAAAAAAAGCGGTTAATTTTGACGTCGACAAAGCAGTAGTGCGCAATTCACCATGCAACCTCCCTATTTTATAATCTGCTATTTGTAATTGCTCAACCGCAACTTGACTATGAATAACCGGCTGTTCGCGTTTTCCCTTAATATTTCCGCTGAAAGCTACCTTACCATGATAATCAGGAAATAATTTATTGAGGGTCGGCACTTGGATTTGCCATTTAACGTTCCATTCTCTAGCTAGTGAACCCATTATCATCGCCTGAGCATTCGCAATATTTATCGAACTTAATGGAATATTCAGTTGGGCGCGGTCATAATTAAAATACAGCTTTCCCGCCAAAGGATAGTCATTTATTTTTCCATCCAATGGCTCTACCGCCACATTTAATAACCGTAAATGTTTTAAATATGACATTATCTCGCTTAAATCAACATGATTCGTTGTTTTATCAGCCACCGCTGAGTGATATTCGATATGCACGCCTTGCGCTAATATGTTTTCAAAAGTGACATGCGTTTTTATGAATTCATTTAATTGAATTTTAACAATTAAGTTATCTATCGTTAACTTCAAAGTGTCATTTTGATAGTGTAATTGCCGCACCTTTAGCGTCGAAGCAACATTTCCTTCAATTTGGTGATAGGAAATACCCGGCATCATCCCTTGCACGTAATGCAAAATTAAAAGATTACCGGCGTTAGTGGCCAACAATAAATAAATCGCGCCCAGTAATATTAAAAAAGTACCGACCACACCACGCAGAATTTTTATTGTTAAACGCAATGCCCGCATCAAAATTCAGGTCCTATGCTAAAATCAACACTAAAGGGTTTACTCGGTTTACTAATGGCTCTTGCCACATACAACCGCACCGGCCCAATAAACGATTGATAAATCACACCGACTCCCGCACCTTTATTCAGCGGCATACCAAAATGATTAGTCGCCGTGCCTATATCGTAAAACAACGCTCCCCACCAATTGTTAATCACTTTATTTTGATATTCGAGACTAGCGAGCTGTAAATATTTGCCAGGTCCAATATTACTATCCGGAAAACCGCGAATACTGCCCAAGCCGCCGGCAAAAAAGCGCATACTTAACGGCAAACTATCTAAATGCTGCGCAACGGTATAACCAAACTCACCTTTGCCGATGATGCGCGAAAAACTCGCGGGACTATAAACGAAACGCAGTTGCAAATCACCTTGCACATAACTGGTGGTCGATAAAATACTACTGGAGGCACCTGAAACCGTAAAATTAACGGCTTTACCAAAAGATGGACGCAATACATCATCCACTTTCTTATAAGAAATATTTAAATTTGGATACAGTAAATTTCTGTGCATATAAGGAATTTGTTCCGTCGTGTAACGCTCTTGCAAGAAATTCAAACTAAGGTTACTAAAAAAATCACCGATTTTTTTAGAATAACCAGCAAAAATAGTATGCGAAAGGCTTTTACCATTTCTTGGATAAAAACGTTGCAAATTAGCACCGAAAAACCATTTATCTTCGATCGGGTTACGTCCTGGAATATAATATTTAGCCGTAGCGCCGGTTAAAATAGAAGATAAGCGCAATTGAATATCCGCATGCTGCCCCGTATCAGTCAAACGCCTAAAGTTTGACGTCAACGTCAATCTTGGCCCAGTATACGTACCATAACCAATCGCCGCCGCATATCTTTGCGCTTTCGGCGGCTCAACTTCTATCGCGACAGGCACATGATGGTCTTCAATATGCTCAAAATCCGGCGTAATCGCCACGCGTTTAAAATAGAATGATTCAGACATGCTTTCTTGCAAGTGGATGAGCTTTTGATTGGAAAACGCATCAGTCTGCTGATAAGGAATAAATCGCGCTAAAAATTGATCGTCATAAGGATTACGCGAGAATTTTGTTTTGCCAAAATAATATCGCTCACCCGTTTGTAAATGTAAAATAAGCGTCGCGCGGTATTGTTGTAAATCGATCACAACATTATTACTCTCAAAATACGCGCGGATATAACCTTGATTATTAGCAATGCGGAAAAATTCTGTTTTTACTTCTGTATAGGCATGCGCTTGAAAGATATCCCCGACTTTGATGGGAAAATCATGTTCGAATTTCATTAATTCCATGTTATCGCGGCCAGCGCCTAGCACCTCGACATCAATGGTGGTAATACGTAAAGGCTCACCTTTATCAACTATAATAGTAATCAACTGGTTTTGCTGCTGCGGTTGCGTCATTACTTTAATTTGTGCTTTGAAATAACCATACGGTTCTAATGCAGCGCGCACTTGTTTAGTGATTTGCAGCATAGAACTGTTTGGTTTTTTTAGCGCCGTTAAAGCATTTTGTACATTGCCCAGCAATTCGTCGTTTAAACCAATAATTTTAAAATCTGTTTGGGTTTTTGCGAAAACAGGACTAATTAGACTAATGCTAAGGACGAAAATAAAAATGTATGTTGGTAAGGATCTCATTGTCTGCACCACCGTTTAAAAAACGCTCAGCCAGCTTGTCCTTGGAGTGCATCATCCTCTATTTTCTGGGGGAATGTCAAAATTTTTAGACACAAATAAAAAGGCCATATTTGTATAAAATATGGCCTTTTCTTAGCAGTCAAAGCTTTAGCCGCAACGAGCAGATCGATAGATCCTGTTGCCGTAGCTATCTTGGTAATACCATCTACCCATCGCATCACGTTGCAATGGCAGACCGACCAAGCTAATGCCCATATCGCGAGCTTCCACCACACGACCGGTACTGTCGGTATAGTAGTAATGACAGGAGCTATCTAAGTAATAAGTGCGATAAGGCACGTTTGAAGTCGTACAGGCGCTGAGCAAGGCACAGCCCAGGATCGACACCAATAAAACCCCTAGTTTTTTCGACATTAAATATTTCATAATTATCTCCTTTCCTTTGTGTTAACACTCCGGTTAATGATGATAAATATTAATATTTTCAGATAGTTACGATTGAATGCTAAATTCAATTTTTAACTTAGCATAAGCTATTATACTCTTAAATGGGCTGCCTAACATGAAATAATCCTAGTAATTACCCTGATAAAAAAATAGGCTTTTTGGACCGTTAATTAATAGGATTTACCCGGCAAAATTGCGTGATTTCTTCCATCGCCGCTAAATTCGCCAACCATATTACTTGCTGCACTTTCCAGTTTTCAATGACTGCTACCGGGGGCACGACTCCATCCACACCATCCCATTTACCAGAAAATACATAAAAAAGATGCGCCGCTTTTGGTGCCTGACAAATCACTTGCCCAGACATTTCTTCTCTACCAGGCAGGCATTTTACCGGTTTGCCGGCAGGGAAAATGACACGATAACGGTCCCCAATTTGTACGCCCTGGTCATTCCTAATAAAGTTTGTGCGATAGGCCAGGCAAAATATCTTTTTACTTTTTTCTTCGGTGGGGAAAATTGCCAATAGGGGTTCTTGCGGACTGGCAACTAAGATAGTGTCTATCTTCATACCTTCGGTAGCAAAGTCAGCTTTCCTGACTTGAAAACTGGCAAAGAGTTGTTGCACTTTATTAATATCATAAGGACTATTAACCGTTATATTGCCTAACCCTTTATTGGTTAGCTGGGGCAGCGTGCCGGCAAACGCCATTGCACACCATAGAAAAGTAAATAAGCCCAGGAAAAGCCGCATTGTATTCTCCTTTGTATACATGCGAATGTTAGCATTTATTTTGCAAAAAACCTTCATGCAATGTAAGAATTTTGTTGCGGTTGCGCAGGAAAAGCCTTGCGCGCTTTCAGCGCTTTAACGCGGGGTGGTGGTGACCCAGGGTTGCGCAAAAAACGCGCTTAACCCTGGGCTGTGAACTTACGCGCCTTCGGCGCTAAAGCTCCAACATCCAAAATATGTAAGTCACCTAGCTTTTTTCGCATTAAGGTAAATGTATTAACACCAAAGGTATAAAAATAATTTAATGCTTACTGCTTTAAGGCTTTAAGGCTTTAAGGCTTTAAGGCTTTAAGACTTTAAGACTTTAAGGCTTTTAATTTTTTTAATGTTTTTAATTTTTTTAATGCTTTAACGCTTTAATGCTTTAATGCTTTAATGCTTTAATGCTTTAATGCTTTAATGCTTTAGCGCTGAAAGCGCGTAAGTACACAGCCCAGGGTTAAGCGCGCTCTTTGCGCGCAACCCTGGGTCACTGCAGCCCCGCATTTAAAGCGCTGAAGGCGCGTAAGGTTTTTCTCGCGCGCTTTCAGCGCTCCCAACATCGAGGCAAACTCTTATCCAGTGCGACGGGCAAAACGCACTTGATCGACGTTATATATTTTTACACTTCCTTCACTTTTTAGACTTACTCTTTTTAGGCGCCTTTTTCCCCTTCTTACGCGCCTTAGACAACGCAATCGCAATCGCTTGTTTTCTATTTTTTACTTTCGCACCGCCCTTACCGCTACGCGCCGTGCCTTTCTTATAACGATGCATTTCATTCTTAACTTCTTTTTGCGCACCTTTGCTATATTTTCTTTTACCTGTTTTTTTCGTAACCATACTAAAATCTCCTATTTTAGAGTGGAAGGATCAAACGCAACCATCCTAACAAATTTCTTGTTTTTAATATAGGCACATGCTACCGTAACTGAATGATTTAGGCGCTGATTTGAGCAACAGCTTGCAAGCGCGGTATAAATGTAGCTAAAGCGTGTGCTCCAACACACCCAAACTAGTCTATTAGTTTATACCCCTCCTGCCGTTCCTCATTCTCGCCAGATGATATTGACTATCTGGAGACATTGACTAGTGATACAACTTAACCAAATAACCAAACGTTATGAAAATAATTTTGTCGCCTTGGACAACCTCAATTTAAACGTGCGCCGCGGCGAAATATACGGCGTACTCGGTAAAAGCGGCGCAGGCAAAAGCACTTTACTGCGCTGCGTCAATTTACTCGAACGCCCCTGTTCCGGTGAAGTCATCGTCGATCAAGTAAATTTGACTGCGCTAAACCGCAGAGCGTTACGCGCTCACCGCCATAAAATTGGCGTCATCTTTCAACATTATAATTTATTAGATTCAGCCACCATTTTTGACAATATCGCTTTACCATTAAAAATTTTAGGAAAAAGCAAAGATGCTATTCAGCAAAAAGTAACTGAATTACTCGAACTAGTGAACCTCACGCATAAAGCATACGCTTACCCCGCGCAACTCAGTGGCGGTCAAAAACAACGCGTTGGCATAGCCCGCGCCTTAGCGGCTGACCCGCAAGTATTACTGTGTGACGAAGCCACTTCCGCATTAGACGCAGAATCCACTACCTCAATCTTAAATTTATTAAGAAAAATTAACCGCGAATTAAATTTAACTATTTTATTAATTACGCACGAATTAGAAGTAGTCAAACAAATTTGTGACCGCGTTGGTATCATCCATGAGGGACGCTTAATAGAGGAAGATTCAACGGTGAATATCTTTTCCGCTCCCAAACACGCAGTCACCAAACAGTTAATTCAACATGCATGGCACCATTATCAGCCGGAAAAACATGATGACAATTCTTTATTTTTAAAATTAACATTTATTGGCCAAGATAATGAAGAACCCATCATTTCCTCATTAGTGAAACAATACAATGTGACCGTTAACATCCGCCAAGCCTTAATAGAAAAAATTCAAGATACCACCGTCGGCTTCACTATTTTCCAACTGAAAGGCGAACATACTTCGATTAAACAAGCCTTGGCCTATATCCAAACCACCAACATTATCGCCGAGGTGTTACATGCCACAGCTTGAATTATTTTCTTTACTGAAAGCCACCTGGGAAACTATTTATATCGTATTTATTGCCAGCTCCCTAAGCATTTTCTTAGGTTTTGTTGTCGGCATGACACTTTTTCTAACGCAAAAAAAACAATCCTTCGCTAACGCCAGAATCAATCAAGGACTAGGATTAATCGTCAACATGGCACGCTCCATGCCGTTTATTATTTTGATGATTAGTATTTTACCGTTAACACGGCTAATTACAGGCACCACCATCGGCACCAATGCAGCGATTGTGCCATTGACGCTTGCTGCTATTCCTTTCTTCGCGCGCGTCTGTGAAAGCGCGTTAGCAGAAGTACCGTATGGGTTGATTGAAACAGCTAATTCATTAGGGGCGACGACTTGGCAATTGATTAGTCGTGTCCTACTGCCTGAAAGCCTACCTTCGCTAATTCGCGGGATGACACTGACGATCATTGCATTAATTGGGTATTCAACTATGGCAGGCGCAGTGGGTGGCGGCGGCTTGGGTGAATTAGCGATTAATTATGGTTATCAACGTTTTAATATTTTAGTCACTTTTGAAACCGTATTCATCTTAATTGTGTTAGTGCAATTCATCCAATATAGCGGCGATGCGTTAGCAGCAAGACGGCGGTTTAAACCTATTTTACTAGCCAGCGGTTTATTAGCTTTATTATGTCTGTCAACGCAAGTTTATCCATTGATCTATCAGCAAGATAATCAATTAAAAATTGGCGTGACTTCCGGCTGGCCAGAAGAAGTGATGAAAATAGCGCAAAAAGTGGCTTATGAGCGCTATCATTTAAAAATGACTATTGTGCCATTCAATGATTATGTGTTGCCTAACACTGCGTTGGTAAACGGTAATATTGATGCGAATATTTTCCAACATTTGCCTTATTTGCAAGCGCAAATAAAATCACGCGGCTATCATCTCACACCGATTGCCAAAACATTTGTTTACCCAATGGGTTTTTATTCACAAAAATTAACCCAAATCGCCGCGTTAAAAGAAAACGCCATTGTGGCCATTCCGAATGATCCTAGCAATGAAGCAAGATCACTGTTATTGCTGCAAAAAAGCGGCTTAATTCAATTAAACCCTAGCGCTGGCACACTAGTTTCTAAGCGTGATATCATGGCCAATCCCAAACATTTACAGTTTAAATTATTGGATGCGGCGCAATTACCACGCGTGCTCAGGGATGCGGATTTAGTGGCGCTGACTAATGATTATGTGGGCCCTGCGGGCTTTACCATTCAACAAGCCTTGCTGAAAGAAGGGATAGATTCTGCTTATGCTAATATTATCGTGGTGAGAGAACAAAATACTAAAGATGAACGCTTTGCGCAATTGATTGCCGCTATGCATTCAACTGAGGTCATTGCCGCGACTGAAAAGATTTTCCCCAATGGTGCTGCGATCCCTGCATGGAAATGAAGGGGGCGATATCGCCCCCCTGATCTCTATACTCCTCGATTCTTAAACGAACGCAATTGCATAGCTGCCGCATGCTCTTTGCGTTTTTCCAACTGCCTAAAAATACCAAATATATCTTTCCGAATCTTGATACCCGCCACGCTCACCGTAGCGGATTTTTCCCCAACGTTATTTAAGAGTCGATCCAGTCTCTGCAAAAAAACATTCGTCGCATTGTCCCGGCCTTTCAAATAAATTGGCTCATCGGTTTTTAATTTTTGCTTGAGATGGCTGAACACTACTAGCGTTGGTGCTTTATGATTTAATAAATTAAACATCTCACGCAGTGCCGTTTGTTTTTTATGAATCACTGGAAACTTCATCGCAAATTCATTTTTTTTCGCCATTTCAAAATCTTCGAAACTTGGAAAACGCTCATAAAAAGCTGGCAAGCTAAAACATTTCTTCAAATAATGATCAAAACATTCATCAAAAGTTTCGTTATCCCTACGTTTTTTCTGTGCAGCACTCAAATTCAATCCCTTTAATTCATGACGAATCAACTGAATATGATTTACTTCAGATTGAGCAATACCAGGTCGCTTGAGTAAACGGTCTAAATGCTCTAATAACATTTTTCTGACGAATTTATTGGCTTCAGCATGAATATGTTTGTCATAATTAACCACAGTGTCCTGCACTTCTTTTAACGTCTTAACGCTATTAGTGGTGGGTGCAGATTTTTTAACTTCCGCTAAACTTTCTTTGGCTTTTTTAGCTTGCGCTGGATAATGCTCGAGAAATGCTTTGGCTTTTTCTATGACATCCAAGAATAATACTTTTTCATCGCTTCTTTTACGCAGGTAAATTTTCTTTTCATCAAGCAGTCTTTCAATAAATTGCTCAATCGCTGCTTTCGAATAATCCTCTTCCTGCAATTTCTGCAGTTGTTGTTCCATCAACTTCAACATCCACCGCAAATTCTGATTTTCTTTGGAAGTCAAAGCGACTTTTTTCTTAGCTAAAGCCTGTTGATTTTTCTTCATTTCTGCTTGATATTCACGGGATGCTTTCAAAAACGAGGCTTGATAATTAGGCATAATCCCACTCCCTTTTAATTGTTATGCTTCCATTATAGCATCATTAGAGAGGGGGATTTTTTTACTATTTATTAGTGCTATCAATGAGATATGCTAAGTCTTTGATTCCTTAACCACTCTGTCATCAAAGTGGATCCCAGACAACCGTCTACGACGGTTTCTGGGATGACAGCACATCAAGATAAATCACCGCGCCGCAAAAGTTTTTTCTTCGCCTGAATCTTTTTACTATCCAACCGCTTCTTTTTAGAAGCAAGCGTCGGCTTAGTCTTTTTTCTTTTCTTCGCCGGAACCGCCACCTTCCGAATCAAATCACACAAACGTTCTACCGCATCCAATTTATTCCGCACTTGTGTCCGAAACCGCGTCGCTTTAATAATAATGTCACCTTCTCTAGTGAGTTTATTCGCCACTAACTTCACTAAACGTAAGCGCACTTCTTCTGGCAACGAACACTGCCATACATTAAAGCGTAATTGCACCCCAGTCGCCACTTTATTAACGTTTTGACCACCAGGGCCGGGAGAAGCGATAAACGTCACTTTAATTTCATTTTCATTTAAGTGTAGCGCTTTGTTAATGGCAATCATATTTTCCTAGAGGCTTTGCGTTTCTTGTATTTAACAATACCATAACAAATGATTAATCCAAGCGCCACCAATCCTACCGCCCACACCGGCCGCACTACAAACCATGCTAGCGCCACTAATACTGTCCATAACATTAAGCCAACGACAAACGCGATAAGGCCCGTGCCCAAGCCTACTAAGCTACCAAAAAATGGCACAATGTCCGCTAGCACCCTAAGCGGCGCCATGATCAACCCAAAGCCAACCCACAGGCAAATCAATGCTACAAAACGCCATATCCAAGTCATGACCGTATTTTCAAATGTCGCGGTTGCAATCATTTGCTGTGCTGAGGCTTCCCCTACTACTACCAAGCTGACTGATTGCTTGCGAGTCGCTTGATAAGGTTGCAGTGTTTCAGCTGTTTGTTGCGCAAGAACACTGATTGTCGTTGGCAGCACATTTTTAATGGTCACACGCATATCTCCTACTTGCGGCGCATTCGCATCTTTACCAATAAAAATACTATCACCAAATAATTCCACATTTTTCTTAAATCTAGTTTGCAATGGAGTCAAATCCATTTTAGATAAATCCACATTCGTTTCATTATCAATTTTTTCTACCATGTCTCTTGGCAATGTAAAAGCGCCGACATTAACATGAGCCGCGTATTTCGTGATGGAACGGATTGGAAACATACTAGGGTTGATGTGGCCTGGCAATTCCTTAAAGCCTTTACTATCGATTAATTCGCCTGACCACACTTGTTTATACGTATAAGTTTTAGTCGTTTGTTCAGAACCGCCTAGTTGTTTTTCCGTGGTGGAGTCGGTTTCTTCTTTCCATTGATACATTTCAACTTGTCGATTTAATTTGATCGCTTGGACGCTGACGTCAAATATTTTATCCTTCAACTCATCCTCAGTCGTGGCAAGGCCGCTAAAATGCACCACGCGGAGATTATTATTAGGATCGATAGAGGCGGTTGGCACCGTGATCACCACTGCTTCTGTTTGCTGCAGCGCTTGCGCCCTACCCAAGCCATTGCCCTCATTCCAAAATACTAGCACGGCCCCGCCTATTACTAGCGCGATACCAATGAGTACGCCTACGAAGGAAGAAATAATACGTTTGAACCAAGAGTTTGTTGTGACTTCCTGTACCATAAAAACTCCTATTAATTGACTAATTTAACTATTATACCTGGTTTTTATACTTTGCACGCAAGGAATTTTAGGTTTACTATACTTGCAACTAATAGGCGGCATACGCACCCACCATGCAACAAATAATGATAAATAATTTGGTCATCGATATTATTAAAAAAAATATTAAAAATATTTATTTAAGAATATATGCGGCGAGTGGTAAAATTCAAATTACCGCGCCCACTAAAGTCAATGAACATACTTTAAATGAATTTATTCAAAGTAAAATATTCTGGATACAGCAACACTTGAATAAGCAAGCAGCTTTGCCGGTCAAACCGGATGAAGAATTCATTAGCGGCGAAAAACATTTCTACTTAGGTGAAGCGTACACGCTCAATATTATTCCGCGTGAAAAGCGCGGCAAAGTTTGTTTGCGCGCGCCTTTTATTGATATTTACGTTTCAGCCAATACTGAACGCGCGCAACGTGAAAAATTATTACAGCATTGGTATCGAAAACAATTAAAGCCCGTCATGATACGCTTAATTGATCATTGGCAGCCGATTATTGGCGTAAAAGCCGCGGAATATAATATAAAAAAAATGAAAACTAAATGGGGAACTTGCAACACCAGAAGAAAACGCATTTGGCTCAATCTCGCCTTAGCTAAAAAACCACTTGCGTGCATTGAATATGTCATCGTGCATGAATTAGTACATTTACTGGAACGCGGCCATAATAAACGGTTTTATGCTTTTATGGATAAATTCTTGCCTGATTGGCGGCGGCATAAGAAATACTTGAATGAGTCGTTGTAGAGAGTAGATCGAAAGTTCTCACCCCTCATCCGGCGCAGAGTTTACCCCGGACTTGTTCCGGGGCGCCACCTTCTCCCACAAGGGGAGAAGGTTTTTTTCTCATTTTTTGTTTAATAGCAATATCGACAAAGAACCTTCAAAAGGGAAGAAGATGTTTTTCTTTCTTTTTGTTTAAATGACATATCGACAAAGAACCTTCACAAGGAAAGAAGGTTTTTTCTTTCTTCTTGTTTAGATGACCATATCAACAGAGAACCTTCTCCCCTTGTGGGAGAAGGTGGCGCGTAAGCGCCGGATGAGGGGTAAGCTTTTCCACCCTACCGAGAAAGCACCTCCAAAAACACCTCCCCATATTTTTCAAGCTTACTCTGCCCCACCCCACTAATTTCCGCGAACTCAGCCAAGGTCTTCGGTCGCACCATATGCATCTCCATCAAACTTTTATCATGAAAAATAACATACGGCGGCACACCTTGCGCCTGCGCCAATTCCAAACGTTTAGCTTTTAACGCCTGCCACAATGCATCATTCGGTGTCGCTCCACGCTTAGCCTCAGCTTTAGCCGCCGCTTTTTGTTTCTTCTTCACCTTGTCCGGATCAATCCGCAAAGAAATAGTCTGCTCACCGCGCAACAACGGCATGCTCTTATCCGTCAAGCGCAAACTGCCAAATCCACTCATGTCCACCGCCAACATATTCGCTGCCACTAATTGCCGGAAAATACTCTGCCACTGCTGCTGACTATATTCAGTGCCTATCCCAAACGTAGACACTTTATGGTGATTAAACCGCTCAATTTGCGCAGAAATCTTACCCAACAATACGTCCACTAAATGCCGCACCCCAAACCGTTGACCAGTACGGTATACACAAGATAAAGCCTTTTGCGCCGGAATTTTCCCATCCAACCTGACCGCAGGTTCAAGACAGTTATCACACTGCTGACACGCCCCCGCATGCGCTTCACCAAAATAACCTAACAATACTTGCCGCCGACATAAAGTCGTTTCACAAAACCCCAGCAGCGCATCCAACTTCCGCCGCTCCAAGCGTTTATGCTGTTCATCCGCCTCAGAAGTATCCAACATACGCCGCAGAGTAATCACATCCGCCAAACCGTACGCAAGCCATGCATTCGCAGGCAGGCCATCGCGCCCAGCCCGACCAGTTTCTTGATAATAACCTTCCATACTTTTAGGTAAATCTAAATGCGCGACAAAACGCACGTTCGGCTTATCAATTCCCATTCCAAACGCAACCGTCGCAACAATAATCACGCCTTCATTCTGAATAAATTTTTGTTGGTTCTTCTGCCGAATTTGATTACTCAATCCGGCATGATACGGCAACGCATCCCAACCGCGCGCGCATAACCATTCCGCTGTTTCTTCAACGCGTTTTCTTGATAAACAATACACAATGCCCGCATCATCTTTATGTTCAGTCGTCAAAAAATGATGCAATTGCTCACGCGGATTAAGCTTTTGCACAATATGATAACGAATATTCGGCCGGTCAAAACTAGAGGTAAATTGCCGCGCTTTTTCCAACCCTAATTTTTGTAAAATTTCACGTCGCGTAGGATCATCCGCTGTCGCCGTCAATGCAATGCGCGGAATTTGCGGAAATTGTTCATGCAAAATCGATAATTGCACATATTCAGGCCGAAAATCATGCCCCCATTGCGAAACACAATGCGCCTCATCAATGGCAAACAAAGCTATTTTACTTTTAGCTAATAATTCTAAAAAAGATGGCATCAATAAACGTTCTGGCGCGACATACAATAAATCTAATTCACCAGAGACTAGCGCTTGCTCTACCCGTCGTGCAGATTTTGCATCCAAGCTAGAATTTAAAAACGCAGCTTTCACACCCAGCTGCAGCAAAGCATCTACTTGGTCTTGCATCAAGGCAATTAAAGGAGAAACGACAATCCCCACTCCTTCACGTACTAAAGCAGGAATTTGAAAGCAAAGCGACTTGCCACCACCCGTTGGCATTAATACTAACGCATCTTTCCCTTGAATCAGCTGTTCAATGACTTCCTGCTGCTGACCGCGAAATTCGTTATAACCAAACACTTCGCTTAATATTTTCTTAGCTTGCTCCATGCGCTTTCGTTTCTAACGCCTCCCAGCGCTGATAGGCAACTTCCAAATCAGCGTTTAATTGATTTAATTTCGTCATTGCCTCAGCGATTTTATCTGCTGATTGCGTGTAAAAACCAGTGTCCGCGATCAATGCTTGTTGCGTGGCAAGATCAGCTTCTAATGTGGCGATTTTATTTGGTAATTGTTTTAACTCTTCCTGCTCTTTGAAGCTTAATTTTTGCTTTTCATTAGTTGATTTATTGGATGTTTTTTGCAGATTAGTTTTTGGCGCCGCAGCCACTGTTTTCACAGGGTTTTTCTGCCGCAACCAATCTTGATAGCCACCGACGAATTCTTCAATTTTACCATCACCCGCAAAAACCAATGTACTGGTCACCACATTATCCAAAAATTTTCTATCATGGCTTACTAATAATAGCGTGCCTTTGTATTGGCTCAATAACTCTTCTAATAGCTCTAGCGTTTCAATATCCAAATCATTGGTCGGTTCATCTAACACTAAAAAATTAGTCGCGCGGCTAAATAAACGCGCCAACAGTAAACGGTTACATTCACCGCCAGAAAGTGCTTTTACGGGTGTTAGGGCGCGTTGCGGCGTAAACAAAAAATCGCCTAAATAGCTTATCACATGACGTTTTTGATCACCAATTTCAATGGTATCACTGCCCTCAGCCACATTTTCCGCGACCGTTTTTTCTAAATCTAACGCTGCGCGCAATTGATCAAAGTATGCAACCTCAAGTTTAGTGCCTAAAGTCACCGTTCCTTGTTGCGGCTCGATTTTACCTAACAACAAATTTAATAAAGTACTTTTCCCAATCCCATTTGGCCCAATCAGACCAATACGGTCGCCGCGCATGATACGCACAGAAAAATTCTTAACAACGTCTTTATCTTGATAATTTTGCGAAATATTATTGGCTTCAATGACTAATTGCCCAGATTTATCGCCAACATGTACGTTGAAAGAAACCCTGCCTTCAATGTCACGGCGTTTGCTGCGTTCGACACGCATCGCCTCTAATGCGCGCACGCGTCCTTCGTTACGTGTACGCCGCGCTTTAATGCCTTGGCGTATCCATTTTTCCTCTTGCGCTAGTTTTTTATCAAAATCCGCGTTTTGCTTGGCTTCCGCGTGTAACATTTCCGCTTTTCGGTCTAAAAAATTCTGATAATCGCCAGGCCACGAAGTCAATTGACCGCGATCAAGCTCAATAATACGGGTAGCTAGGCGCTGCAATAATGCGCGGTCATGGGTAATGAATACTAATCCAATATTCGCATTCAATAAATATTCTTCCAGCCATTGTATCGCTGCTATATCCAAGTGATTGGTTGGCTCATCTAATAGTAATAATTCCGGCGATGAAACGAGTGCGCGCGCCAACGCCACCCGCCGCTGCCAACCACCGGATAATTCCGCGACTTGCCAGTCTGGATTTAATTCTAATTTGGTTAAAATAGTATTCATTTCTTGCTCGAAATGCC